>Ga0164241_10002599_pt1 | contig 19179 bp, 14 predicted proteins | sample OricomyardsoilBY_FD_108780 | JGI IMG/M metagenome (GOLD analysis project Ga0164241, IMG submission 108780) | Backyard soil microbial communities from Emeryville, California, USA - Original compost - Back yard soil (BY) | ecosystem: Environmental > Terrestrial > Soil > Unclassified | place: USA... | reverse complement strand
GGGATCCGGCTCATGGTCTTGACCACGATCGAGGTCTGTTCGGCGCCGAGGTCGCCGTCGGCCAACGCCGCGCCGAGGGCGGGGAGTCGGGGTGGGATCTCGCCGCCGCTGATGGCGTCCTGGGGCAGGACCTGCCGGGCCGCGCGGACCCGGCCCTTGGCGTCGCCGGGGCCGATCGCCAACGCCTGCCGGAGCAGCGCGGCGGTGGTGGGTTGCCCGTGGGTCTGCGCGAGCCGGGCCAGGTCGATCTCCCCGGCGACGGCGACCTGGACCGCGTATACCCGGCGGGCCAGGTGTTCGATGGTGCGGGCGGTGTCGAGCAGGTCGTCGCCGGGGAACTTCCAGTATTCGGCGTCCAGCAATTGGGTCAGATCGGCAGTCACCTGCTCGGCGACGCGGTCCGCGTCGGCGCGGGTGGTGACGGTGCCGGTCATGGGATGACTCTCGCACAGGGGTACGACAGTACTGCCGAACGACGATCCCGACCGGCGCGCACCGTCTCGTCGACGCCCTCGGCGTCGACGCGGATGGTGATGTTGCCGGTCATGAGTCGACTCTCGCACAGGGGTACGACAGTGCCGCCGAACCCCGGAAGATGACCGACGCACACTCGCTCACCGATACGCTCGAGGGTTCAATCGCTTCGATCGTCAACGACGGGCGGTGCACGACGACGCTCACGTTGTCGCTTGGGCACCGACCCGAGGGGAACTATTCGCGAGTCTGAGGGCCGTACGCCCGCTCCCCCCGCAACCACACCCCGGCGACATCAGCCGGCGCGGAGAGCGCGAACACCCGAGCCAGCGCGTCCGTGGCATCGGCCGCGTGCCGCAGGTTGATGCCCAGGCTCGACGTTGGATCCGGCCGCAGCCACACCGCGTCGAAATCTTTACCCGGAGAGAGAGTTCCGACCCTCGACGCCAGGCCGAGCGCGCGGGCGCCGGCATGTGTCGCCAGATACAGCAGGTGCGCCGGCGTCAGCGGCAGGCCGTCCGCACCGAGCAGCTGCTGCATGAAGTACGCCTGCAGCCCCTCCTTGGGCAGGAACAGCCCGGTACCCGCACCCACGTCGGACCCGAGGGCGACCCCGACACCGTGCCGGACATGGCGGGCCAGCGGGAACAGCCCGCTGCCCAGCGCGGAGTTGCTGGTCGGGCAGTGCGCCGTCCAGGCCCCCGCCTCGCCCATCAGATCCAGCTCGTGATCGGTGGGGTGCACGTTGTGCGCAAACACGCTTCGGTCGGTGACCAGGCCGTGCCGATGATAGGTGTCGATGTAGTGCGCGGTCCCGGGGAACAGTCCGGCGACGGTTGCCACCTCGGCCAGGTTCTCGTTGACGTGCGAGGTGAACCACACGTCGTCGCCGGGAGGGCTGAGCAGTTCCCGGCACACGTCGAGCATCTGGTCCGATGTGGACAGCGAGAACCGTGGCGTCACAGCGTATCTGAGCCGGCCCTTGCCGTGCCACCGGTCGATCAGCGCCCGCGAGGCGGCGAGCGCCTCGGCGGGGGAGCACAGCAGATCCTCCCGCAGGATGCGGTCGGACAGCACCAGGCCGGCGGTGACGTTCATGCCGACGTCCTGGGCGGCGGTGAACAGGATGTCCATCGCCGTCTCGAAGTGCGACCCGAACACGAGCGCCGTGGTCGTGCCACAGCGCACCAACTCACCGAAAAACTCCTGCGCCACTCCGGTCGCGTAGGCCGGGTCGGCGAGCTTGCTCTCCTCCGGCAGGGCGCACTTCTCCAGCCAGTCCAGCAGCGGCATGCCCAGCCCGCCGATAGCCCGCATCTGCGGGTAGTGCACGTGGGTGTCCACGAAACCCGGCAGCAACAGCCCGCCGGTGAGCTCGACGAGCGGTTCGTCCGGGTGTCCGGCGCGCAGGGTCGCGAACGAGCCGCGGGCGATGATCACACCATCGCGAACGAGAATGCCACCGTCCGAATCGACCGCCAGGGCGTCCGCGGGATCGCCGGCGAACGGGTCGCCGGGTGTGTCGACGATGGTGGCGCGGTACAGGGTCACGAAGGAACTCCATTAGTCGGTCGAGCGTGCGAGGCCGCCATCCAGCACAGGAGGGCGGGACTAAGGACAATGCGGCGACGCAGGAGCCGCATTGTCCAGGACCGCCCTGGGGTCGCCGGCCGGCGATGCCGTGACGGCCGGTGCGGTGGGCTGCTGCATGGTCTGCAGCAGCGATGCGGCGACGGACACCGCGATGACCGCCGGTTGCTTGCCAACGATCGTGGGAAGGCCGATGGGACAACTGATCCGGTCGATCACATCGGCCGGATGACCGGTCTCGGCGAGCCGTCGACGGAATCCGGACCACTTGGCGGACGACCCGATCAACCCGATGGTGCCCAAGGAAGGCAGGCGCAGCGCGGCGTCGCACAACGCGAAGTCCTCCGCGTGGTCGTGGCTCATGATCAGCACGTGGGCACCGCGGGGCAGCCGTTCCAGGATTTGCTCGCCGAGCAGCATGTGGTGCGCGGTGACATCGGCAGCGCCGTCGGTGACCTCGGCCAACCGCAGCGGTTCGAGTTGGTCGCGCCGGGAGTCGACGAGTTCCAGGCGCAGTTCCAACCGGGACAGGATGCGGGCCAGTTCGTAGCCGACGTGACCCATTCCGAAGATCGCCACGGTGGGCCGGGCCGGCATCGGTTCGAGCACAAGTGTCACCTCCCCGCCGCAACATTGGCGTCCGTGCCGGTTGCGGGCGTGTTCGTTGAGCCGGTACAGCTGGGTCTCGGGTTCGGTGGCGCCGTCGGCGATCAGCTCGCGGGCCCGGCGGATCGCCGACTCCTCGAGGTTGCCGCCGCCCACGCTGCCCCAGCTGTGTTCGGAGCCGACGACCAACTTGGCGCCGGCATCCCGGGGGGCGTGACCACGGACCGCGACGACCGTGATCAGCACCCCGGGCGAACCCTCCCGCCGCAGCTGGGTCAGGGCGTCCAGCCAGTCCATCAGACGCCCGCCAGCTCCGTGGTCGCGGCTTCCGCAGCCAAGCCGTTCGCGCCGGCGCCGGCAGAGCGAGCGGCCTCGATCGCCCAGAACACCGCCTCCGGCGTGGCCGGGCTGCCCAGGTCGACCGAGTACCCGGCCGGTCCGAATGCGGCGACCGCTGCGCGCAGCGCCTCCCGGACGCTGAACGCCTCCATCAGCGGCGGCTCGCCGACCGCCTTGGACCCGTACACCACGCCCGACTCGGTCGCCCGCTCGAACAGGTGCACGTGGAACTCCTCGGGCATCTCCGAGAAGCTGGGGATCTTGTAGGTGCTGGCCGCCTGCGTGTTCAGCCGCCCACGGTTGGGACCATCGCTGGTGTCCCAGCGCAACTCCTCCAGCGTCAGCCAGCCGGTGCCCTGCACGAAGCCGCCCTCGATCTGCCCCACATCGATGAGCGGGGACAGGCTGTCGCCCACGTCGTGCACGATGTCCGCGCGCAGCAGCCGGTAGGCGCCGGTGAACCCGTCCACCTCCACCTCGGCGCACGCCGCGCCGTAGGCGAAGTACTTGAACGGCTCGCCCTGCATCCGGTTCGCGTCCCAGTGCAGCCCGGCGGTCCGGTAGAAGCCGGCCGCCCACAGCTGCACCCGCTGGTAGTACGCGTCGTGGCACAGCTGCGTCCAGGTGACCTCTTTGTCGTGAAAACCAACCCCGGTGACCTGGCCGTCGACGAAGCGGACATCGTCGGGGTGTATGCCGAGCTGGCCCGCGGCCACCCGGGCCAGGCGTTCCCGGATCTGGTCGCAGGCGTTCTTCACCGCACCGCCGTTGATGTCCGCGCCCGAGCTGGCCGCGGTCGCCGAGGTGTTGGGCACCTTGTCGGTCCGGGTCGGGGCCAGCCGCACATAGCTCAGCGGCACGCCCAGCGCGGTCGCGGCGACCTGGATCATCTTGGTGTGCAGGCCCTGTCCCATCTCCACGCCGCCGTGGTTGATCAGCACCGAGCCGTCCTTGTAGACGTGCACCAGCGCGCCGGCCTGGTTGAACGCGGTCAGGTTGAATGAGATGCCGAACTTCACCGGCGTCATCGCCAGGGCCCGCTTGGTGTCGGCATGAGCAGCGTTGAACGAGGCGATCTCGACCTGCCGAGACGTCACGGACGCCTTGTCCGACAACGTCTCCCAGATCGCGGCGAGCCGCTCCGCGTGCCGGACCGGCTGCCCGTAGGGAGTCGGCTGGCCGGGGGAGTAGAAGTTGCTGTGCCGCAACTCCTCCGGAGCGACGCCCAGGAGCGGGGCGCACCGTCCCAGGATGTCCTCGATGACGATCATGCCCTGCGGGCCGCCGAACCCGCGGAAAGCCGTCTGGGACGTCTTGTTGGTCTTGCCGATCCGCCCGTGGACCTCGATGTCCGGGATCCAGTAGGCGTTGTCGATGTGACACAGCGCCCGGGCCAGCACCGGCTCGGACAGGTCGAGGCTCCAGCCGCCGTCACTGACCAACGTCGCCTTCAGCGCGCGAATGCGATTGTCGGCGTCGAACCCGACCTCCCAGGTGGCGTGGAACGGGTGCCGCTTGCCGGTCATGGTGATGTCCTGGGTGCGGTTGAGGCGAAGCAGCACCGGCCGCCCGGTGATGGTCGCGCCCAGCGCCGCGACCGCGGCGAAGCCGTGCGGCTGCATCTCCTTGCCGCCGAAGCCGCCACCCAGCCGCAGGCACTGCACCGTCACCTCGTGGCTGTGCAGTCCCAGCACATGCGCGACGATCTCCTGCGTCTCGGACGGGTGTTGGGTGCTGGACTGCACGAACACCTGCCCGGCCTCGTCGACCAGGGCCAGTGCCGCGTTGGTCTCCAGGTAGAAGTGCTCCTGCCCGCCGAATTCGAACTCGCCGGTGAACCGGTGCACGCTCGCGGCCATCGCCGCGTCGGCGTCGCCGCGGCTCACCGTGCGGGCGTGTCCCTGGTAGCTCTCCGCCTCGATCGCCTCGGTGATCGTCATCAGCGACGGCAGCCGCTCGTACTCGACGACGATCGCCTCGGCGCCGAGTCGCGCGGCGTCCTCGGTCTCGCCCAGCACGTAGCAGACCGCATGCCCGTAGAACATCACCTCGGTCGGGAACAGCGGCTCGTCGTGCTTGATGCCGGCGTCGTTCACCCCCGGAACGTCCTGCGCGGTGAGTACCCGGACCACCCCGGGCACGGCATAGGCGGGGGTGACGTCCAGTTTGGTGATCATCGCGTGGGCGTGCGGCGCCTGCAGCGGCCAGGCGTGCAACAGGTTCGGCGTTCGGTGGATCAGATCATCGGTGTACAACGCCAGGCCGGTGACGTGCAGCGGCGCCGCCTCGTGCGAGACGGCAAGGCCGACCTTGGGGTTGTTCGGCCGGTCGGCCAGCGGCCCGTGTTGCTTGCTCATCGTGAAGCACCTGCCTTCGCATTCTGGGCGTGGAACTTGCGCAGTGACGTGCCGAGCATCGCCGTCCGGTAGGCGGCGCTGGCCCGGTGGTCGCTGATCGGGGTGCCCTCGTCGGCCAGCACCCTGGCCGCCTCGGCCACCACCTTCGGCGTCCACGGCCGACCGATGAGTGCGGCCTCGGTCGCGGTCGCCCGGATCGGCATGGCCGCCACCCCGCCCAGCCCGATCTTGATGTCGGCGATCTCGCCGCCCTCCGCGGTGAGCGCGAATGCGATTGCCACGCTGGAGATGTCGTCGAACCGGCGCTTGGCGATCTTGTGGAACGCGGCGATCGGGGCGATCGGCAGGGGCAACCGGATGGCCTTGATCAATTCGTCCGGCCGCTTGACGGTCCTGCGGTAGCCGGTGAAGTACTCGCTCAGCGGCACCGTCCGTTCGCCGGACGACGACGCGAGTACCAGGGAAGCGTCCAGCGCCAGCAGTGCGGGCGGGCTGTCCCCGATCGGCGAGCCGGTACCCAGGTTGCCGCCGAGTGTCGCCCCGTTGCGGATCAGCCGGGATGCGAACTGCGGGAACATCTCAGCCAGCAGCGGCACCCGGCCGGCCAGCAGCCGTTCCACCTCGGACAGGGTCAGCGCCGCACCGATCTCGATCCGGTCGGAGCCGAAGCGCAAGGTGCGCAACTCGGCGAGACGGTCCACCGCGATGCTGAACCGGCTACGGGCGTGCCGGATGTTCAGCTCGACCCCCCAGTCGGTGGACCCGGCGACGAGCACGGCGTCGGGGTGTTCGGCCAGCAGCTCCAGCGCCTGGGCCAGGTCGGCCGGCCGCCGGTAGGCGGTGCCGCCGGCGGTGATGACGGTCGGCGCGGGAGCCGGTGCGGGTTCCGATCGGCGGGCGGCCAGGGCGTCTGATTCGTCGGGGGACCCGAGCGCGTACGCGGCGTCCTGGATCGGGCGATATCCGGTGCAGCGGCACAGGTTGCCGGACAGGGCGTGCAGGTCGAAGCCGTTCGGGCCGTGCTCGTGGTCGGGCGCCTTCCCCGGCGCCGTTGGGTCGACGAGCTGGTCGGTCGCTCGGGCGTCCCCGTTGTGCACACCCGCGGGCGACCGGTCCGCGCGGTAGTACTCGGCGGCCATCGAGCAGATGAAACCCGGTGTGCAGTAACCGCACTGGGATCCGCCACGGTTGGCCATCTGTTCCTGGACCGGGTGCAGGTGCGCCGGATCGCCCAGGCCCTCGGAGGTGACCACCTCCTGCGCGTCGAACCCCGCGGCCGGCACCAGGCAGGCGTTGATCGCCGTCCATCTGGTGGTGCGCGATTCGCCGGATCCGTTGGTTTCCGGCCGGGCGACCAGCACGGCGCAGGCGCCGCACTCGCCCTCCGCGCAGCCCTCCTTGCAACCGGTGTAGCCGGTCGAGCGCAGCCATTCCAGCAACGTGGTGTGACCGCCGACCTCGCCGAGTGTGCGAGCGCGACCGTTGACGACGACGTGAGGTTCCATCTTCATTGACTCCCTCTTCCCGCGACGATAGCCCCGCGCGGGGGTGGTGGTTCCGGCAGATTCACAGACCGGCCCGGGCAAGCAGGGTCCGGCTGGCGTCCCGAACCGTGGTGGCGTAACTGTCGGTGTCGATCGTGGTCAGTCGGCCGTGTTCCACGACCGACCGCCCGCCGACCAGCAGTAGCTCAAGCGGCGGCGGCGCGCCGAGCACGAGGGCGGCGATCGGGTCGACGATGTCGATGTGCGGCAACGTGTCCAACCGCCACACCGCGATGTCGGCGAGCTTGCCGACCTCCAGCGAGCCGATCTCGTCGGCGCGGCCGAGCACCCGGGCGCCGCCCATGGTGGCCATGTCCAGCGCGTCACGCACCGTGAGCGCCTGCGGGCCGCCCTTGGCCCGGGCGAACAGCAGCGCGTGCCGAGCCTCCTCCAGCAGCGCGCACGCCTCGTTGGACGCGGCCCCGTCGACCCCGAGGCCGACCGCCACTCCCGCGTCCCGCAGGTCCCGGCTGCGGGCGATACCCGATCCGAGCCGGGCGTTGGAGGTGGGGCAGTGCGCCACCGACGTGCCGGTCCGGGCCAGGCTGGCGATGGAGGAGTCGGTCAGGTGCACCGAGTGGGCCAACCACACCTCCGGGCCCAGCCAGCCGACGGACTCCATGTACTCGACCGGCGAACAGCCGAAATGCTGCTGGCAGTAGTCCTCCTCGTCCAGCGTCTCGCAGAGGTGGGTGTGCATCCGCACGCCCTTGCGGCGGGACAGCTCGGCGGTCTGCCGCAGCAGGTCGCCGGTCACCGAGAACGGCGAGCAGGGTGCCACCCCGATCCGCAGCATCGAGCCGAACGACGGGTCGTGGTGGGTGTCGATCGCCTCCTCGGTGGCGGCCAGGATGGCGTCGATGTCCTCGACGACGTTGTCCGGCGGCAGGCCGCCCTTGCTCTGCCCGAGGTCCATGGAACCGCGGGTCGGGTGGAACCGCAGTCCCACCCGCGCCGCCGCGTCGATCTCCGCCTTCAGCACGTCGCCGCCCTCGCTGGGGAAGACGTAGTGGTGATCGGTCGTCGTGGTGCAGCCCGTGCCGGCCAGCCAGGCCAGCCCGCCGGTGGCCGCGACGTTCACCAGCTCGGCGTCGATCCGCCCCCACACCGGGTACAGCGTGGTGAGCCAGCCGAACAGGGTGTCGTCAACGGCCAGGCCGCGGGTGATCCACTGGTAGAGGTGGTGGTGCGTGTTGACGAACCCCGGGGTGATCAGGCATCCGCTCGCGTCGACGACACGGGCGTCGGGCACGTCCTCGGGGGCCGGGCCGTCGCCCACCGCGGCGATCAGCCCGTCGGTGACGACCACGTGACCGCTGGTGTACTCGGTGGCCGAGCCGTCGACCGTGGCGACGTACCCGCCCTGCAGGACAATGCTTGTCATCTCACTCCGTCGGTTGTGTCGGACTCAGGCCAGCACGGTTTCGAGGCGGGTCAGCGCGATCTCCCGCAGTTGGGTGACCACCTCGGCGCGCTCTGCCTCCGGTGTGTTGTTCAGCCGGCGCCGCATCTCGGCCAGGATCTCGGTGGCCGGCCGGCCGGCCGCCCTGATCAGGAAGACCCGGTCGAAACGGTTTTCGTATTCCGCGTTCCCGGCTCGAATCGCCTCCGTGACGATGGCGTCGGCGTCGGCGACCGCGGACTGCTCCCGGAGGGAGAACTCGACGTCGTGGCCGGCACCGGCCTGCTCGCCGATCTTCGGGTGCCGTCCCAATGCGGCGTCCAGTTCGGCGTCGGTGAACGAGGACGCGGCACTTCGGGCCCGATGCAACACCGCCTGCGCCGATTCGTAGGGTCGCCCGCCCAGGACGTCGTCCACCCATCGCGGCACGTCCAGGCAGGATTGCAGGGTCGACCGGGCTTCATCGGTCGACATGGCGTTGAACCGGCGCAGGCCGTCGCTCATTGCGCCGTTCCCCTTCTCCAGACGCACGGGTGCCGGTGAGGACAGCGTGTCGATCTCCTCCAGGGTGACCGCCCGGGTCATCAGCAACGGGTTCGCGTCGGCGACCAGGTCGTCGAACCGGTGGTTGGCGATCTTGGCGACCTCGATGACCGCTGCGGCCTGCTCCTGGGTCGGCGAATTCTGCATGCGCCCCCAGCCGGACTTCAGGATCTGGTCGCGCTTCTCCACATCACGCACGGACACGATCAGCGGGAACCCGAACCGTTCCCGATAGGCCTGGGTCAGGTGGGCGAATTCGTCATGGTCCTCGTCGTTGAGCAGGGTCAGCCCCGCGCTGGACTGGTCCTTCTTCGACTCGTCGGTCAGTTCCGTGCCCTCCACCGCGTCGCTGCCCAGATCCGGGTAGAAGCTGAGCAACTCGTTCTGCTGCTTGCGGTCCGAGGTGAACAGCGCCTCCTGGAACGAGACCCGCAGATCATGGGTGTCGGCGAAGGGCCGCTGGTCATAGGCCCGTTCGGCGACCCAGGTCGGACCCTGGAAGAGCCGGCCGAAGGTGTCCACGAACTCCTGCCGGTCCATGGTGTTGACCTGGTCGAGGCGGATCACCCCGCTGCCCGGGGTGCCGGCCACCGCCGGGCCACGCTTGCCGATGTGATGGAAGACCAGGTTCAGCAGGATGGCGCACAGGCTGCCCAGGGTGATTCCGCTGCCGAAGATGATCTGTGCCCAGTCCGGGACCGCCTTGGCGACGTCGGGCTGCGCGGTGACGAACATGGCCAGGCCGATACTTGTTCCCACGATGACCACGTTGCGGTGGTCGTGGAAGTCGACCCGGGCCAGCGTCTGGATGCCGACCACGGCGACGGTGGCGAACATGGCCAGGGCCGCACCGCCGAGCACGGGCGGCGGGATGCTGGCCACCAGGGCACCGGCCTTGGGGATCAGGCCGAGCAGGATCATGAACACGCCCGCGGCGGCCACCACATAGCGGCTCTTGATCCGGGTCAGCCGGACCAGACCGACATTCTCGGCGAAGCAGGTGTAGGGGAACGAGTTCAGCACGCCGCCCAGGAAGGTGGCCAGACCGTCCGCGCGCAGCGCCCGGGACACGTCCTCCGAACCCACCCGCTTCTCCACGATCTCACCGGTGGCGAACACGTCACCGGTGGTCTCCACCGCGGTGATCAACATGACCACGATCATCGAGATGATCGCCGCCACCGAGAACTTCGGGATGCCGAAGTAGAACGGGGTGGTCACCCCGACCCAGGCGGAATCGGACACGCCGGCGAAGCTGGCGTCGCCCAGGAAGGCCGCCACCGCGGTGCCGACGACCAGACCCAGCAGCACCGCGACGGTGGCCATGAACCCGCGGAACACCCGCTGGATGATCACGATCAGGGCCAGCGTGCCCATCGCGTAGGCCAGATTCTTCGGGCTGGTCGGATCGGGATTCGCACCGCCGCCGACCGCGTCCAGCGCGGCCACCGGGAGCAGGGCGATACCGATGATGGTGATCACCGTCCCGGTCACCACCGGCGGGAAGAAGCGGATCAGCTTGGCGAAGTACGGGGCGATGAAGAAGGTGAACAGCCCGGCGATGATCACCGCACCGTAGATGTAGAGCAGGCCCTGCGTGCCGCCGCCGTTGGCCAGCGCGATGGCGATCATCGGCGACACCGCGGTGAACGTCACGCCCTGCAGCAACGGCAGCCGGACGCCGATCTTCCAGAACCCGATGGACTGGATGATCGAGGCGATGCCGCAGGTGAACAGGTCCGCATTGATCAGGTGGATGAGTTCTTCCTGGGTCAGCCCGATCGCGCCGGCCAGCAGGATCGGCACCACCACGGCGCCCGCATAGAACGCGAGCACGTGCTGGATGCCGTAGACCGCCAGATTGGGGATCGGCAGGACCTGATCGACCGGGTGCTTGATGGACTTGGTCCGGGCCGGTTTCCCGGGACTTGTTGCAGTGGTCATAGGGGCCCCTTTGGTCGTTGGGAGCATGCAGGGTCATGCTCCGGAGCGTGGATTGTGGATGTGTGGCGGGCGGCGATCGGCCCGGTTACGAACGCGGCGCTGGGCCGCTCGGGTTGGCGCGGAGGGTCAGTGATCCGACGGTGGGTGGCGGTTGAGGCGGTGGTGCCGCGGGCACATCGTCATGTCAGACCTGCTCTCCGTTGAGCTGTGGTGTGGCGGGGTGGGCCTGTGCGCTTTTCGGAAGCGTTCTTCCGCAGGTCGAAATATACTGGGTGACCCAGAGCACGTCAACAATTTGTTGAGACTGTCTTCGCTGCGTGATCCCAGCGGGTCAGGCACGGTCCCGGTTGAGGTAGTTGTAGACCGTGAATCGACTGACACCCAATGCGGCGGCAACGGTTTCGACGGATTTCCGGTAGGAGAAGGCGCCGGCCTCCTCGAGCAGGCGGACCGCCCGCTGCTTGTCCGACCTGGGCAGCTCGGCCAGCGGGGTGTCGAATTCGCGCTCGACGTCGGCCAGGACCCCGGTGAGTCCCCCCTCATCCGCCGGGGCGCGTTCCTCGTCGGAGTTCAGCCGGACGGCGGCCACGATGCTGCCGCGCCAGGTCAGCGGGACATCGGCTCCGGTGGCGTCGTCCGGGTCGATCAGGCTCGCGCCGATCCGATCCACGAGGGGGCGGACCGCCGCGAGGAACTCGTCCGGGTTGTCGCTCATCAGGTTTCCGTGTGCAGCTGCACGGTGATCCGGGTGGCGCCGGCATCCAGCGCCGCCGCCATCACGGCGCGCAAGACGTCGAGTACCTGCTCCCGCTCGCCCTGGACCTCGGTGCCCAGCGGACCGAAGTCACCCGTCAGGCCGGCGGCCTGTACGACGTCCCAGGCGCGACGGGCATGTTCGGGTGGCTCACCTTCCCCGTGGAAGGGTTCCGTGGTGAACTCCGCGACGACCCGCACGGGATGAGCGTACGGTCGGCGGCCGGCCCGGAAGGCCCCAGGCCAGGCCCAGGCCGGAAGAAGTGTGCGGTCTTTCGAGCCTTTTCTTCCGCCGAGGCCCGGGGGTGGTTGTGCGTGCCGCCTCATCGGTGCGGATGAGGCCAGGCCCACGGCGGAAGAAAGGTGCGGCCTGTCGAACTTTTCTTCCGCCGAGGCCCGGGGGTGGGTTGCACGTGAGGGCGCCTCATCGGTGCGGGTGAGGCCAGGCCGACGGCGGAAGAAAGGTGCGGCCTGTCGAACTCTTCTTCCGCCGGGGCCGGGCTCATGCCGCGGTCCGGAGACTGCACGCGTCCGAGCACGGCCGAGGCGAACCGGGCCACCCCCGACCCTGCAGTGCGGCGGTCACCTGGGCCGCCACCTCGCAGGGCCTGCCCACAACGTCCCGCCAGCCGAAGCGCAGCACGGTATCGCACGACAGGGCCAGGAGGTTGTCCCGCCGCAGGTCGCGGAACGCCTGCTCGATGGGATGGGCGGTGCGGCCGTCCAGTTCGACGACGGTGAACCAGGGACGGTAGCGCACATCGTGATACCTGGTGCCGGTTGCCGTGGCTTCGCCCCGATTGCGAAGTCCGCAGGGCAGACCATGCGCGTGCTCGACGTCCCGCAAAAAGCGTCGCTCGAGGGGAGACTGAACGCCCTGCTCGACGTCGGTCAGGACGTCGTTGATCAGCGACCGCTGCGGATGGCGAGTTCGTCCGGCGAGGGTCGCCGCAAGCCGCGGCGCTGTGGTCAGCCGGCGCTGGGTGGCTCGGGTCAGCACGTCGATGACGCATTCATCATCGGCCGTCACGAGGTGATCGAGCACCGAATGCTCGATTCGGGTGCGGGTGGGAGATCGGCCCGGGTGCACCGACTCGGACGTCCAGGCCGATCGATGGACACGCAGTCCCCGCTGGGGCTTGACCCGCCGTGCCTCGGCAATGGTGACGTGGATGCATCCGGGGCTCGCGTCAAGTACGCCGTCCAGCCAGAGCGCCGTGCCGTGGCTGAGTGCGGCACCGGCGCCGGCGTACAGCAGCGCGGCCCAGACGTTGCCCAGTTCGGAGACCGGCCCGGCATGCGTGAGGTAAACGCCGGGGAGGATGGTGCGCCACTGGCCGTTGGCCAGATGACGGCGGGCCTGGGATCCGGTCAGTCCCAGCCCGAGCAGTTGCCGCCGGGCGATGACGCCGTGCTGCCCGGCGGCGATGTGCGGCCAAGCGGGCGGCGGTGCGGGCATCTCGGGAGTGTGGGCCCCGGCCGCGCAAGTCGGAAGAATTCGTGAACGAGCCTGTGGACAACTTCGTCGGCTGGCGCCCTCGCTGCTTGCGCCGCGGCGTGTTGTCCCCATATCGAGGTTCGTCATTGAATGCGCGGCGGGACTCCGGTAGCGCCGGGGTCGCCGGGGAAAGGGATCCCCGCGGGCAGGTCTCGCCAATGCTGTCTGCCGGATCCAGCGGGGGATTGCCGGCAGACCGGAAGAAAAGTGCGACTGGCCGCACTCCTCTTCCGCCAGACGTGGGGTCACCCGCAGAGTGGCGCGCGCCCTGGCGGTGGAAGGGTCGTTGGGCCTCGGGCGCGCCGGGGCGGACCGCTTCCGGGTCGGTGAGGCAGACACCGGAAGAAAAGTGCGGCGGGCCGCACTTTTGTTCCGCCCGACGCGGGGTCCGCCCGACGCGGGGTCCGCCCGACGTGGGTCCGCCTGACGTGGGTCCGCCTGACGTGGGTCCGCCTGACGTGGGTCCGCCTGACGTGGGTCCGCCTGACGTGGGTCCGCCAGATGCGGGTCCGCCCGCGCGAGGGGCGCTCAGCCGCTCAGCGCCGCCTTGCGCACCGCGTCGGCCACGGCCGGCGCGACGTCCGGGTCGAACACCGAGGGCACGATGTAGTTGGCGTTGAGTTCCTGCGCCGACACGCAGTCGGCGATGGCGGTGGCCGCGGCGATCATGGTCTGTTCGGTGATCTCGTGCGTGCCGGCATCGAGCATGCCGCGGAAGAACCCGGGGAAGGCGAGCACGTTGTTGATCTGGTTCGGGTAGTCCGACCGGCCAGTGGCCACGATCGCCGCGTGCTGTCCCGCGGCGAACGGATCCACTTCCGGGTCGGGGTTGGCCAGCGCGAACACGACGGCGCCCGGGTTCATCTTCGCGATGTCGTCCCCGGTCAGCAGGTTCGGGGCTGAGACGCCGATGAACACGTCGGCCCCGACCAGGGTCTCGGCCAGGGTGCCGCGCACCCCGCGCGGGTTGGTGTTGTCGGCGATCCAGCGGCGGAACTCGTCCATGCCCTGCTTGGCCGGGTCGACCGCGCCGTGCCGGTCGCAGCCGATGATGTCGGTGAAGCCCTGCGCCGCGAGCAGCCGGATGATCGCGTGGCCGGCCGCGCCGACGCCGCTGACCACCACCTTGACGTCCGCGGGCTTGCGGCCGACGACCCGCAGCGCGTTGGTCAGCGCGGCCAGCACCACGATCGCGGTGCCGTGCTGGTCGTCATGGAACACCGGGATGTCCAGCAGTTCCTTGAGCCGCCGCTCGATCTCGAAACAGCGGGGCGCGGAGATGTCCTCCAGGTTGATGCCGCCGTAGCCGGGGGATATGGCACGCACGATCTCCACTATCTGATCGACGTCCTTGGTGTCCAGCACCACCGGCCACGCGTCGACCCCGCCGAAGTGCTTGAACAGCGCGGCCTTGCCCTCCATCACCGGCATCGCGGCGGCCGGCCCGATGTCACCCAGACCCAGCACCGCGGTGCCGTCGGTGACGACGGCGACGGTGTTGCGCTTGATCGTCAGGCTCCGCGCGTCGGCCGGGTTCTTGGCGATGGCCAGGCAGACGCGGGCCACCCCCGGGGTGTAGGCGCGGGACAGGTCGTCGCGATGCTTGAGCGGCACCTTCGGCTGGATCTCGATCTTGCCGCCCAGGTGCAGCAGGAAGGTTCGATCGCTGACCTTGCGCACCGTCACCCCGTCCAGTTGCGCGATCGCGTCGCTGATCCGGTCGGCGTGGTCGGCGTCCGAGGCATTGCAGGTGACGTCCACGACGATGCCGTCCGGCTTGGACTCCACCACGTCCAGGGCCGTGAGCGCTCCACCCGCGGAGAGCACCCCCGCGGCCAGATCCGCGGTCGCACCGACGGTGGGCGGGGCCTGCACGCGCACGGTGATCGAGTAGCCCGGACTGACGCTGGCCATCTTTGGCCTCCATCTTCTGTCTTACGGAAGCGAGTTTCTGTATGGTGGAGTTTAGTGGGAGATCTGTCCACGTCAACGTAGGCCCGGTCACGTTTGCCCGCATGGTGACCGTAAGATTCCGTATCTCGAAAGAAGCCGGTGATGGCGGAGTGGTGGAGGAGCGTCCATGACAGCACTGGCCGACGACGACCGGCCGAGCGAAACGGTCACACGGTCCAAGGGTGGCAAGCAACGGACCTCGGGCGGCGTGCAATCGATCGAGCGGGCCTTCACCATCCTGGAGACCCTGGCATCCGGGGGTGGCGTGATGGGGCTGTCCGCGCTGGCCGCCGAGTCGGGACTGCCCCTGCCCACCATCCACCGGCTCGTCCGCACCCTGGTCGATCTGGGGTATGTCCGGCAGGAGCCGTCCCGTCAGTACGCACTCGGCCCGCGGATCCTGCTGCTGGCCGAGAGCGCGTCCAGCATGCTGGCCAGCGTGGCCCGGCCGCATCTCACCAGGCTGGTCGACGACCTCGGCGAGACGGCCAACCTGGCCTCGCTGGACGGGGATGAGATCGTCTACATCGCCCAGGTGCCCAGCCGGCACAGCATGCGGATGTTCACCGAGGTCGGCCGGCACGTCCTGCCGCACTGCACGGCCGTCGGCAAGGCGATCATGTCCCACATGCCGCTCGGCGAGGTTCGAGAACTGCTGCGGCGCACCGGTATGCCTCGGCATACCGAGCACACGATCACCGATCCGGACGCCTTTGCCGAGCAGTTGAGATGGTCGGCCGAGCACGGCTACGCGATGGATGACGGCGAGCAGGAGTTGGGCGTCCGATGTGTCGCGGTGGCCGTGCCGGGCACCCGGTCCCATCTGGCCCTGTCGGTCTCCGGCCCGGCCGGACGGATGACCCCGCAGACGGTGCAGCGGGCGGTGCCGCTGCTCACCGCTGCCGGCCAGGAACTGGCCGCAGAGCTCGGCTGACCGCCCGGGCGGGGCGGTGGGCGCCGGCGCCGAACCGAGTCAAGCGGTTGGGCGCCGGCGCCGAACCAGGTCAAGCGGCCACGATTAACCACGCGTTTACCGCGGTCGTTCACCTCGGAAATCTGCCGGCAGGACAGTCCCCCACGTCGTGTTCGCTCCGACCAGCGTCGGTCGCTCTGGCAAATGGGAGGGCTCATGGGATTCCGGCCGAAACTGGACGCCGACGGCAAGCCGCTCGAATCCGTCGACGAACTGCCACCCTGGCGGCACCTGATTCCGCTTGGCCTGCAGCACGTGCTGGCGATGTACGCGGGCGCGGTGGCCGTCCCGCTGGTCGTCGGCGGCGCCCTGATCGCCGCCGGCAAGCTCGACCCCGACCATCTGGGCTACCTGGTGACGGCCGACCTGTTCGTCGCCGGCATCGCCACCCTGATCCAGTCGATCGGCTTCAAATGGTTCGGCGTCCGCCTGCCCCTGATGCAGGGCTGCACCTTCGCCGCGGTCTCGCCGATGATCGTCATCGGCTCCGAGTACGGCGTCGAGGCCATCTACGGCTCCGTCATCGCGTCCGGCATCTTCATGATGCTGCTGGCGCCGGTCTTCGCCAAGCTCGTCCGGTTCTTCCCGCCGCTGGTCACCGGGACCGTCATCCTGATCATCGGCCTGTCCCTGATGGGGGTGGCCGCCAACTGGATCGCCGGCGGCATCATCACCGACGACGGTGCACCGATGCAGAACGTCGCGCTCGCTGCGGGAACGCTCGCGCTCATCGTGCTGATCGAGCGGTTCGCGCCGCCGGTACTGGCCCGGATCTCGATCCTGCTGGGCATCGTGATCGGCACCCTTGTCGCGCTGCCGATGGGGTTGGTGCATTGGGACAAGGTCGGCAGCGCGAACTGGGTCGGCATCACCACCCCGTTCTATTTCGGCTTCCCGGTCTTCGAGGTGGCCGCCATCGTGTCCATGTGCATCGTCGCGCTGGTGATCATGACCGAGACCACCGGCGACATCCTGGCCATCGGTGAGATCGTGGACGTCAAGATCGACAGCCGCCGGCTGGCCGACGGCCTGCGCGCCGACGGCCTTTCCACGATGCTCGGCGGCATCTTCAACACGTTCCCGTACACGGCTTTCGCGCAGAACGTCGGTCTGGTCTCGATCACCGGCGTGCGCAGCCGCTACGTGGCCACCTTTGCCGGTGGGGTGCTGATCCTGCTCGGTCTGACGCCGAAGATGGGCGCGATCGTCGAGGGCATTCCGCAGCCGGTGCTCGGCGGCGCCGGCATCGCCCTGTTCGGCATGGTCGCGGCGAGCGGCGTGCGGACGTTGTCGACCGTCAAGTTCAACAACAAGAACATCCTGGTGGTGGCGATCGCCCTGGGCGTGGCGATGATTCCGGTGGTCCGCGACTCCTTCTACAACGACTTCCCGAACTGGTTCAAGACGATCTTCCACTCGGGCATTTCGGCCGGCGCGATCGTCGCGATCCTGCTCAACCTGCTGCTCAACTCGGACAGGGTGCGGGCCCAGGCGGAAACCGAATCGATCGACGCCCACGGGGGTGCCGGGTACGACGCGGTGCGCGAGGTGACCGCGGCCGACCCGGCGGAGGTCACCGCCGAACTGGCCGCGGCAGACGCCGAGTCGGATGCGGCGCGGGCGGCGAAGGCGGAGGCGACACAATAGGCGGACGGCGAGGGAAAGCGGGACCGGAATGAGCGGCCGGGCGAAGGTGATCGGACCCCCGATCGACGATGCCGGTGTCCTCTCGCCGCCCGCGCTCGCCTTCGTCGCCGATCTGCACGACCGGTTCGCGGTCCGCCTGGAGCACCTGCTGGCCGAGCGGCAGCGGCGTCACGACATGGTGGCGGTCGGGGAGCCGCTGGACTTCCTGCCGGAGACGGCCGCCATCCGTACCGGCGACTGGCAGGTGGCCATCGCCCGGGCGGACCTGGCGAACCATCGGCTGGTCGATCTGTCCGACACCCTCTCGCCGACCTGGTCGAATCTGACCGCGGCCCTGCTCGGTGGCCCGGACGGCGCGATCGTCGTCCGCCCGCGAGGCTTCCACCTGCCCGAGAAGCATCTGACGATCGACGGCAGGACGTCGGTGGCCACCCTGGTGGACGCCGGCGTGGCGCTGTTCCACCACACCGGGGACGGTCTGGTGCTGTCGCTGCCGATGCTCGAATCTCATCTGGAGGCGCGGCTCTGGGCCGACCTGCTGACCTTCGCCGAGATCGTGCTCGGTCGACCGGTCGGGTCGACCGGGGTGACCGTCCCGATCGACACCGTCTGGGCCGCGTTCGAGGCGGACGAGCTGGTGTATGAGCTCCGGGAGCGGGTGGTCGGTCTCGCTCCGGCGTGGTCCGGCTACCTGTTCTCGCTGGTCAAGGCCTTCCGCGGGGCCGGCACCGAGTATGTCTTGCCGGAGCGGGCCGTCCTGGACGAGTCCGCCCCGTTCCTGCGGGCATGTGCCGGCCTGCTCGCGACCACCGCGCACCGCCGCGGTCTGGGCGGTTCGGCGCCCAACGTGACGGTCACCGGGAAGGACCTGCTGGACATCCGCTCGGTACCGCTGACCGTCACGGACGAGGGGCTTCGATCGACGATCGAGGTCGCACTGGCCTACCTGGTCAACTGGCTGGCCGGTCGTGGCACGGTGAGCGTCGGCGACGAGGTGGTGGACGCGCCGACCGCCGAACTGTGCCGCAGCCAGTTGTGGCAATGGCGGCGGAACCGGGTGTCGCTGGAGGGCGGGCGGCGGATCACCGGCCACCTGGTGGTCACCGAGCTGGACGAGGCCACCGAACGGCTCGCCGACGTCTGGGCCGACCGGCCCGGCGGGCGGGAACTCCTGGCCGGGGCGCGGAACCTGCTGTACGACTCGTCGACGGCGCTGCGGTTCACCGACTTCATCACCGTTCCCGCCTACGAGCTGATGCCGTGACATGATGCGGCTCGCCCCGTCCTCCTTGCTGTCCCGCCCCTCCCTGCCCACCCTCCCTGCCCTCCCACCCTCCCTGGAGGAAGCGGTGCACCTGACTCCCGCCGATACCGAGAAGCTCTTGCTCGCCGTCGCCGGCATGGTCGCTCGGGACCGCCTCGCCCGCGGCGTGAAGCTCAACTACCCGGAAACCGTTGCCCTGCTGACCACCTGGGTGATCGAGCGGGCCCGGGACGGCCGGTCCGTCGAGGACTTGATGGTCACCGGCCGGGAAGTGCTGGGGCGCGACCAGGTG
>Ga0164241_10002598_pt1 | contig 19185 bp, 14 predicted proteins | sample OricomyardsoilBY_FD_108780 | JGI IMG/M metagenome (GOLD analysis project Ga0164241, IMG submission 108780) | Backyard soil microbial communities from Emeryville, California, USA - Original compost - Back yard soil (BY) | ecosystem: Environmental > Terrestrial > Soil > Unclassified | place: USA... | reverse complement strand
TGTGGTATGGATCGTCTTCGCGTTCGTCCGCAAACATCTGAAGGAAAAGATTGAAAACGCCAATGTCTTTGGCTCCGGTGAATACTATCTGGGCATCGCCGCCGGCATGATCCGTTACTCCTGCATGGTCGTCTTTGCGCTGGCGCTGCTGAATGCGCCTTTTTATTCCGAAAAGGAAATCGCCGCAAAGGTCGCCTATAACAACCGCTGGTATGGCGGTGGGCTGAAGGATTTTAAGGGCGACTTTATTCCCAGCCTGGACGAAGTGCAGGCCGGTGTTTTCAAGGATTCTTTGTTTGGCCCTTACATCAAGAGCGGCATCGGTGTGTTGTTCATCAGCACCGTTGGCCCCGGCACCCCGGCCAAGACGCCCGTCATTTCCATCCAGTGATCGCGCGGGTTTGAATCATGGCTGGTTTTCTCTCCCCCGCCGCCCGCGAGCAAATCCGCGCCGCCAGCGACATCGTGGATGTCATCGGTTCCTATCTGCCGTTGAAACGCGCCGGGGCGAACTTCACCGCGCTTTGTCCGTTCCACAAGGAGAAGTCGCCCAGCTTCAACGTCAATCCGCACAAGCAAACCTTTCATTGCTTCGGCTGCCACAAAGGCGGCGATGTTTTTGAGTTCGTCAAGGAATACGAAAACATCGGTTTTATGCACGCCGTGCGTCGGCTCGCCGAACGCGCGAATATTCCGCTCGAATTTGAGAATTCGCCCGGCGAACAACAGTCGCGGCATCTCAAGGATCAGTTGCTCGACATCCACGAGCAACTCACGCAACGCTGGCAAAACTGCCTCGCCAATGAAGCTGCCGGACAAAACGCTCGCGATTATCTCACCCAGCGCGGCGTCACTGAAGAAGCGATCAAATTGTTTCGCATCGGGGCCGCGCCGGAGTTGTGGGACGACACGGTGAATTGGGCGAAGAGTAAAAACTTCGATCTCGCCACCGTGGAACAGGCCGGCCTCATCATCCGCAAGGAAGACACCGGCCGGCAGTATGACCGTTTTCGCGGACGGCTGATGTTTCCCATTTGCAACGAACAGGGCCGCGTGGTCGCCTTCAGCGGACGCATCCTGCCCGGCGATGAAAGTCCGGCGAAATACGTCAACTCGCCGGAGACGCCGATCTTCACCAAGAGCAAAATTTTCTTCGGCCTCGACAAATCCAAGCGCGCGATTCTCGACGCCGGCTACGCCATCATCTGCGAAGGCCAGTTGGATTTGATCGCGTGCTTCATGGCCGGCGTGCAAAACATCGTCGCGCCGCAAGGCACGGCGTTCACCGACCAGCACGCGCGGATTTTGAAACGCTATACGAACGAGGTTGTGCTGTGCTTCGATTCCGACAACGCCGGGCAAAACGCCATCGTCCGCTCGCTCGATCATCTGCTCGCGGCGGAACTGGCCGTGCGCGTGGCCGTCGTCCCCGCGCCGCACGATCCCGACACTTTTATCAAAGCCAGCGGCGGCGAAGCTTTTCGCGCGCTCGTCGAAAGCGCGGAAGGATTTTTTGATTATCTGCTGAAACGGCTGCTGGCGACGAACGACGCGGCCACGGACAAAGGCCGGCTCGCCGTGCTGCGCGGCATGGCCGAGGCGCTGCACAAAACCGGCAACTCCGTTCTGCTCGACACGCACGCGCAAAAAACCGCGCTGCGCCTCGGCGTCGCCGTGGACGCGGTGCGAAAGGAATTTTCCAAAGTAAAACCGCAACCCGTCTTCGTGCCAGCGGATGACGGGCCGGATGATTCCATTCTCGCCGCCGAAGCGGATGCGGCGGAAGCGCCGGTTCGCCCCGCGAACCACGAACTGCATCTGCTGAAAATTTTATTGCTGCACGAGGAACTGGCCGGCTGGGCGGCGCTGCATCTGAACGTGAACTGGATCGCGCATCCGCATGTCCGGCAGATCGTGGACGCGCGCCTCGCCGCCTGTGAACACGAGACGTGGCACAGCCTCGCGGAATTTCTGGACGGCTGCGAAGCGGCGGCGCAGCGCAGCCTCATCACCGAGGCCGTGGCCGACGAACGCGCGATGCCCAATCCGCAAACGCAGCTTGCGGACGTGACCTTGAAACTACGGAACCAGTTTCTTGACGGCCAGATCGCCGCGCTCACGCAGCAGGCCAGCCGGCCGGACATTGACGAAGTGAAAAAACTGGAAGCGCTCCACGAACAACAACGCTTGAAGCAGCTCAAGCGCACGCCGCTGGCCGTTTAGCGCAACTCAACAAGTTTTGCAGCCGGCTCTCTAGCCGGATAAAAAAACGGCGCGGACTCTTGCGAGCCGCGCCCTTGGCAATTCTCCGAAAATTATTTTGCGCCTTGGTCAATCCAGGCGCGGATCAATCCGATCTGTTCGTCCGAGAGTTTTTTCGCGTCCCGTCCCTTGGGCATGAACGAGTCCGGGTCGCCGACGTGCGCGATGCTCAAGACCAGGTCGCTGTGCGCGCTGTCCTTGGGGGTGACAACTTTGTTGTGCCGGGTGCCTTTCAGCACGCCTTCGAGCGAATCCAGCGCGAGGCCGGCCTTGGGTTTCTTCGCGCTGTCATGACATTTCACGCAGGACGCGGTGAAGATCGGCTTGATGTCGGTGGCGTAAGTCACCCCGGTTTTGGTCGAGGGGGCCGGCAGTTTCGCGTCTTCGGCGGAAGCCACGGCGGCAAAACTGAAGGTCGCGGCCAGGACGGCCAGCGCGAGTTGGTTGAGGTTCATAGCGGTTGTTATGGATGGAATTGTTTTTGTGTTCGGCGGTTCGGCTATTAAGACGCCAGAAACCGGTCAAAGGTTCAATAAAATTCGCACCAAACGGACGCGGCTTGCAGTCGGAATGCGCCTGCGCCAAGCTGGCGGGGTGAACCGCGAAAGTTTTACCGATGCCGCGCTGGTCATCCTTGGCCACGGCACGACGTTGAACGACCAGTCCGCCGCGCCGGTCCGGCAGCACGCGGCGGAATTGCGCCGCCGGAATCTTTTCGCCGAAGTGCGCGAAGCCTTCTGGAAACAGGAACCGCGGATCAAAACTGTTTTGGCCGGACTTTCCCCCCCGCGCATTTTCATCGTGCCGCTGTTCGTCAGCGAAGGCTACTTCAGCACGGAAATTATTCCAAAAGAGCTGGGCTTCAGCTTTCCTGAAAACTTAAAGCTGAAAACTGAAAACCTGGAACTATTTTATTGCCGGCCCGTCGGTTCGCATGACTTGATGACCACGGTGATCCTGGCCCGCGCCAAAACCGTGATGGAGCAGTTTCCCTTTCCGCGTCCGCCCAAGCCGGCGGAAACGACCTTGCTGATCGCCGGGCATGGCACGGGGCGAAACGCGAATTCCCGCAAGACCGTGGAGCGGCAGGTGGAACTGATCCGCGCGCTGAAAATTTTTGCGGACGTTCGCGCCGTTTTCATGGAAGAAGAACCGTTCATCAAAGGCTGCTCCGAAACGGTGGCGACCAGGAATATCGTCGTCGTCCCGTTTTTCATCAGCGACGGCTTGCATGTGGCGGAGGACATTCCGATTTTGCTGGGCGAGCCCGGACGCATCGTGAAGGAACGCCTCGCCACCGGCCAGCCGACGTGGCGCAATCCGACGGAAAAAAACGGCAGGCTCATCTGGTATTCCCCGTCCGTCGGCACCGAATCGCTGCTGGCCGACGTGATTCTGGAACGGGTGCGGGAAGCAGCGGCTTTTTCGTCCCCGTCGTCCTCTTTCTCGTAATCGGAAGTTTTTTATCGAGGACGAGGACGAGAACGAGGAGGATTACGAACCTGATTTTATGAACCAACTCCGCATCGGATTTTTAAGCGCCGCCGGCATCGGCCGGAGCAACTGGAAAGCGATTTTCAATTCCGGCAACTGCGCTGTCTCCGCCGTGGCCAGCCGTAACATTGAGAAAAGCCGGCGATTCATTGACGAATGCCAGCGTGAAAACGCCTTCGCCACCAGGCCCGACGCGCTCGGCAGTTATGAGGATCTGCTCGCGGCCAAGAACGTGGATGCAGTTTATATTCCGTTGCCGACCGGGCTTCGTAAAGAATGGGTTCGCCGCGCCGCCGCCGCCGGCAAACACATCCTCTGTGAAAAGCCTTGTGCGACCAGCGCCGCCGAACTGGAAGAAATGCTCGCCGCCTGCCGTCAGCACAACGTGCAATTCATGGACGGCGTGATGTTCATGCACAGTCCGCGCCTCGCAAAAGTGCGCGAATTTTTGGACGATGGCCGGAGCGTCGGCCAGATCCGCCGTATCGCCTCGGCATTCACTTTTTATTCCGGCGAAGAATTTTTCAACAACAACATCCGCGCGAACGGCGCCTTGGAACCGACCGGTTGCCTTGGCGATTTGGGGTGGTATTCCATCCGTTTCATGTTGTGGACGCTGAACTGGCAGATGCCGGAAACCGTCGCGGGCAGGATTTTATCGCAATCGGAAAACCTGCCTCACCGGCCATCGTCGCCCACGGAATTTTCCGCCGGGCTATTTTATCCGGGCGGCGTCAGCGCGGAATTTTATTGTTCATTTCGCGCCGCCAAGCAGCAGTGGACGCATGTCAGCGGCCAGAAAGGCTGGTTGTTGCTGCCGGATTTCGTCCACCCGTTCAACAGTTACGAACCTGAATTTCAAGTGAATGAAAAATCCGTCACGGTCGCCGGCGATGTGAAATGTCCGCCGGGCGCAGATCCAAAAATGCAAAACCACGCCACCGCGCAGGACACGCGGATGTGGCGCAATTTTGCGGCTCAGATTTTCTCCGGCAGGCTGAATGAAGACTGGCCGATATGGTCGTTGAAAACGCAGCAAGTTTTGGACGCATGCCATGAATCCGCGCGCGGCGGTTCACCGGTGAAGATTTAGAAGCCACGAAATCCACAAATCACCCGAAAGCCGGTTTATTTTGGCGTGCTTGGCGTATTTCGTGGTTTATCCACGACGCTCGTTCCGTTATCTTCCGCCCGTGCAATTTCGGAAAATCACCATCATCGGCGTCGGTTTGCTCGGCGGTTCCATTGGACTCGCCGTCCGCAAAAAACGTCTCGCCGCTGAAATCGCCGGCTTTGTCCGCCGCGAAAAAGCGATCGCCGAATGTGAAAAATCTGGCGCGGTGGATTGCGCCACCACCGATCTGCCCGCCGCCGTTTCCAATTCTGACCTGGTGATTCTCTGCACGCCGCTGGCGCAGATGCGCCCCATCACGGAACAATTTCTCCCCGCGCTCAAACGCGGCGCGATCGTCACCGACGTTGGCAGCGTGAAGGCCGGTGTCGTGCGCGAACTGGAAAATTTAATTCAAAAATCCGGCGCGCATTTTGTCGGCGGCCACCCGATGGCCGGCGGTGAAAAAATGGGCGTCGGCGCGGCCAGGGCGGATTTGTATGCGAACGCCGTTTGCATCATCACGCCGACCAAAAAATCCCACGCCGGCGCCGTCCGCAAGCTGGAACAATTTTGGAAATCACTCGGCTCCCGCACGCTGCGGATGGATGCGCCCAAACATGACCTGCTCGTCAGCCGTTCCAGTCATCTGCCGCACGTCGTCGCCGCGACGCTGGCGGGCCTGGTTCTTGATCCGCGCCAGCCGAAACCGCTCGCCGGCCTGTGCGCCGCCGGGTTTCGCGACACCACGCGCATCGCGTCCGGCTCGCCGGAGATGTGGCGCGACATCGCGCTGGCAAACCGCAAAAATTTGGCGCGTTCGCTCGACGCCTTTATTTCTGAAATGCAAAAATTTCAAATCGCATTAAAAAAATCGGACGCCGGGACGGTTTCCAAATTTTTTGAAACGGCCAGGCAGCGGCGTGATTATTGGTGCGCCAAATACATTTCATCTTCACTGGAATGAAAATCATTTTTAAGAGATCGCATGAAGGCTGTGAAGGTTTTGCTTGCCTTCGTCAACTTCGCGGTCTTCGCGCGACAAATTGATTCATGCCTCTGCCCGATCTCATTGAAATTGTTCCGCTCACCGCGCCGGTGCGCGCGGAGATCACCGTGCCCGGCTCCAAGAGCATCACGAACCGCGCGCTGATTCTCGCCGCGCTCGCCGACGGCGAAGTAGTTTTACGCGGCGCGCTTTGGAGCGAGGACACGCAAATCATGGCCGAGTGTTTGCAAAAACTCGGCTTTGAAATCCGCGTGGAAAATGACCCGGACGAATTTTGCAATCGCACGATCACGGTCAAAGGTCTCGGCGGAAAAATTCCAAACGCCGGCACGGCGGAAAAGCCGTTGGAACTGCATGTTGGCAACGCCGGAACGGCGGCGCGATTTTTAACGGCGTTCGTTTGTCTGGGCGACGGCGTTTATCGTTTGAGCGGCGTGCCACGGATGCACGAACGTCCGCAGGCGGCGTTGTTTCAGGCGTTGCGCGAACTGGGTTGTCGCGTGGAATCGGAGAAAGGCAACGACAAGTTGCCGGTGAAAATCTTTGGTAGGGCCGACCTGCCGGTCGGCCAGGACGCGCAGCAGCGCGTCCCTGCCAAATTTTGCAAGGTCAGCATCGCGGAAAGTTCGCAATTTGCGTCGGCGCTGTTGTTGTGCGCGAAAGCGGGCGGGTGGAAAATTGAAGCCGTCGGCGAAAATGCGGAGGAATCGCCGTATGTGGCGATGACTTCAAAAATGATGGAGGTTTTTCCGAAAAACGGCGGCGAATTTCAAATTGAACCAGATGCGAGCAGCGGAAGTTATTTTTGGGCGGCTGGTTGGTTAATTGAAAAAGCAGATTTGAAGCGAGCATTGGATGTGGAACTTAAAAAATTGGGACGTGAATTGCGGCAAGGTGAATCGTTGCGGCTGAAATCTTTCGAGAAAAGTGAAGTCACAGTTTCAAAATGGCCAAACAGCCATTGGCAAATTGACGCAGATTTTACAATTTACATTCATGCTGGCAGCACAAGCCACACTTCGGAAATTTCACGACAACATGATTTAGGCGATAGCATTTTAACAGCCATTGTTCTCGCGCCATTTGCAAGCCAGCCTGTGAAATTCATTGATCTCGGCCGTTTGCGCGTTCAGGAATGTGAACGTGTCGTCGCGTTGCGGACGGAATTAACGAGGTGCGGTGCGAAGGTGATTGAAGAAGGCGATACGCTGACGGTTTATCCATCGCCACTGCACGGCGCGGAGATCGAAACTTACAACGATCATCGCATGGCGATGTGTTTTGCAGTTTTGGGATTGAAAGTGCCGGGCATTAAAATTATCAATCCGGCCTGCGTGAAAAAGACGTTTCCGAATTTTTTCCAAAAACTGGCCGCGCCGCCGCCGCACGGTTTGGGCGCGACGATTTTGGACGCGAAAACGGGAAAGAAATTGGCGCACGAGGAATTATTCGCCGACTGATTTTGACACGGATTTCACGGATTTTCACTGATTAGAAAATTCGTGTTGATCCGTGCAATCCGTGTAGAAACTTTTGAACACAAATTTGAAAAACATTGTCATTGCCATTGACGGCACGAGCGCGAGCGGCAAAAGCACGAACGCGAAATTGGTGGCGCGCGCGCTTGGCTACGTTTATGTGGACACGGGCGCGATGTATCGCACGCTGGCGTGGCATTGCCTGCAAAAACGCATGGACGTTCACGATGCCAAAGCCGTTGCCGCGCTGTGCCGCAAGTGGAAAACGAAATTGGTCCGCGTGGAAAATGACGGCCTGCGCGCGGTGCGTTTATTGGTGGACGATTATTTTCCCGAAAAGGAAATCCGCACGCCGGAAACCGCCGCCGCCGTGGCGCACGTCGCCGCCGTGCCGAAGGTGCGCGAATGGATGACAAAAACGCAGCGCGATTGCATCCAGTTCGGCGACCTCGTGATGGAGGGCCGCGACATCGGCACGAATGTTTTCCCGGAGACGGACTACAAATTTTACCTCGATGCCTCGCTGGCCGAGCGCACGGCCCGGCGCACCGCTGACGGCGTGAACGAAAATCTCGCCGCCCGCGACCGGCGCGACAGCCAGCGCGCCGTCGCGCCGCTGATGATCGCGCTCGGCGCGAAGGTCATCAACAACTCGGCCATGACTTCAGAGCAGACGAGCGCATTGTTGCTGGAGGAAATCCGCAAACTGATGTCCTAAAATGAACCGCCAAGGCACACAGGCGCAAAGAAAAAAACTTTTCCAAGCCCTTGATGTTCTTGGCGTCTTTGTGGTTAAAAAATGAACCTCTCCTACCGCATCGGCTGGACGTGTTTTCGCGCCATGTATGCGACGTATTTTCGCTGGCGCGTGTTTGGCGCGGAAAACGTGCCGGCGCAGGGCGGCGTGATTTTGGCCTCGAACCACGCGAGTTTTCTCGATCCGCCGCTGGTCGGTTCCGGCTTGAAGCGCGACATCAATTATCTGGCCCGCGAATCGTTGTTCCGTTTTCCCGGCATCGGCGCGTTGTTGCGCTCGTGGAACGCCGTGCCGGTGGATCGCGAGGGCGGCGGCGCGAAGGGGTTGAAAATTATTTTGGACCGTTTGCTCCAGGGCAACGGCATCATCCTGTTTCCCGAAGGCACGCGGACGAAGGACGGGAAATTGCAGCCGGCGCGTTCGGGCATCGGGCTGACGGTCATCAAATCCGCCGCGCCGGTCGTGCCGGTGCGCGTGTTTGGGACGTTTGAAGCTTACGGGCGAAATCATAAAATTCCCCGCCCGTGCCGCGTCATCGTGAAATATGGCCGGCCGATGAACTTTGAAAGTTTGCGCGCCGAGGCAAAAACCGGCGACAAAGCGCGGGTGAAGGAAATTTACCAGCAGGTGGCGGATGAAATCATGGCGGCGATTGCGAAACTGGAGCCGAAGGCGGATTGATTTTCAGGCGCGCCCGCCCCGGCGTTCGGCCGCGTGAGACGGCGGACGGCATGAATCATTTCCGGGCCAGTTCCACCAGGGCGGATTTCACCTTTTCCGCGAGGGCTTTTCTTTCCGCAACATCCAAGCCCGGCGGATCGAAACGGTGGCGGTAATGCAGCCGCAGCAGTTCCTGCAACAGCGGGCGCAGGCCGGCGACGGCGGGTTCGGCCAGTGCGCGTTCGAGCCAGCCGGCCAGCGGCTCGCCGGTCTGCCGGGGCACGCCGCGCGCCGCGAGCTTTTTTTCAAGCTGGTAAAATTCCGAGTCCAGTCCCGGCCAGCTTGCGGGCGCGGCGGTTTTCTTTTTCGCATCGGCCCGGCTGCGTCGGCCGCGCCGCCGGAAGAGGATGTGATAGAGGAGGACGACCAGCACGGGAACCAGCGACCAGAGGATGTATTGTTGGAAATGCGCCTGGCCCCAGCGGAATTTGGCGAACTGAAAACCGAGCCACGAGCGCAGGTCGGAAAACCATTCGACAATGGCAGAGGAGCGGTCGCCCTCAATGGCGACCCACGACGGCGGCGTGGTGTCGAAATCTTCCCATGATTTCGTCGTGGCATGCCAAACGAGACACCACGCATGAGCGTCACGTTCGCGCACGACATAGCCGCTGCCGCGCGGTTCATGAACGTAATAGCCGACGGCGTAGCGGGCGGGAATCCCAAGCTGGCGCAGCAGCAGCACGGTGGCGGTGGCGAAGTATTCACAATGGCCGCTGCGGCTGGTGAGCAGAAATTTGGTCAGCGGCGTGGCCTCGGCGGTCGCCCGTTTGTCCGGCCCCTGCCAGGTGCTGTAAGTGAATTTGTCGTGGAAAAATGCCTGGACGGACCGGCGCTTTTCCGCGTCGTTCGCACCCTTTGAAAGGTTCATTTCGGCGATCACTTTTTCCAGGGCCGGGACTTCATTCGTCGGCACGCTCAAGTCCAGACGATTCGTTGCGTCAAGATCGGGCGGCGCGTCAATCGTTGCGCCCGGCCCGTAAAACGCGTCAAAGACCAGCAGCCCGGCGCCCTGGGCCAGCACCGCGCCGTTGTTGTTCCGCTTCAAATTTATATTGGCCGGAATGTTTTCCAGCCGGCCGCAGCCGCTCGGCAACGGCAGCAGACCTTCGGGCGCTTCCAGTTCCAGCGACCAGCCGTTGAGATAGCAGGCGATGTTGACGGCGGAAGAATTTGTCTTTCCGGGCAGCAGGTTCCAGCTTGTGTTGTCCGGCTCGGAATGGAGCAGTTCAAAATCGTTCAACGTGCCGCCGCCATGCCAGGTTTCCTTCGTCGCCTGATAGCTCCGGTAGCTGGCCTGGCGCAGATATTCCGGCAACTGCCCGGGCGTGCGCGGCTGCAGCCAGACGGCAATTTTCGCGGAAAGTTTCAATCGCCCGATCTGCCCCATGCTGGTCATGCTCTGCAACGCGTCGGTGCGCGGGCTGAAAAATTTCGCCATCCACTGCGCGTTGAAATTCTGGATGGAGTTCTGGGCGGACCGGACGCCGAGGCCGCCCAGCACTCCAAGGCCGATCACCGCCACGAGCGCCGCCGCCCAGGCCGGCGCGCGAAAACGGCGCGAGCGGACGGCCCACAGCGCCCAGGCGATCAGCCCGCATTGGCCGAGAAAATACGTGTGCGTGCCTTCGTTGGTGTGGATGCCGGCGGCAAACACGCACACGATGAAATACGGATACGCGATGTCCCGATACTGTCCCGTGAAACTCTGGTCGCCCTTGCGCTGCCGCCAGCGCAGCACCAGGGAAATGGCCGTCAGCGGAACCGACGGGCGGAGATTGAACGTCTGCGCCAAGATGAACGGAAACAGGCTCATCGGCAGCCAGGCCAGGAACCGCGTGGTGTTGGGTCCGCCGGCGCCGTCGGCGCCCCGGGTGAAATCCCCGTGCAGCAATCCAGTGAAACCGCCGCCATTGCTCGTAAGCACATAGCCGGCCAGCGCCAGGTTCAGCACCACGCAGAAAAAACAGATGCGGCTGAAATCCGAATCGTCCAGCTCCCAGCGAAAACCAAGGAAACGGGCGCTTTCCAAGATGACACCCAGACCGATGCCGGCGAGCAGAAAACCCGTCTGCCAGCCCCAGAACAGCAGCGTGGCGAAAAGCAGGAACGGCGGCGGTTTCATGGCGGGGAAAATATTGAATGTTTCATTTCAACTGGCGCAGGCCTTCCTCAATTTTTCCAAGCTCCAGCACATGCAGGGTTCCCGGCGCATCAAGCAGCGGCCCGCCGGCGCCGGAGATGCCTCCGCCCGCCGGCACGATGACCAGCACCAGCAGCGGCACGCCGAGCAGCTTGAGTTTTTCGACCAGCTTCCGCCGGGCGGCATCCCAGTGCAGCAGCACGCAGATGCAGCCGCTCAGGCCGGCGACGTGGTGAAGCACGAGATGTTCGAGCGCCTCGAATTTTTTGTCCGCGCAATGTTTCACCGAGGCCAGGATTTCCAGCATCTGGTCGGCGTGCGCCAGGCCGCGTCCGGCGGTGAAACAATACGTCTGGTTGCCGACGAACAGCAGGTCCAGCAGCGATTCCTGCGTCAGAAACGTGCAGGCGAATGACGCCGCCACGGAGACCGCCTCTTCGAGCGCCTCGCTGTTCGGCTCCGCGCTGAAAGTGTCGAGCACCAGCGCGTGGCGCACGAAAAATTCATCTTCGTATTCTTTCACGATGGGCTTGCCGGTCTTGGCCCAGCTTCGCCAATGGATGTGCCGGAGCGGGTCGCCGTGACGATATTCGCGCAGCGCAACGAATTCATCGCTGCGTCCGACATTGGCCGCGAGCGCCACGCCGCCTTCCTGATAGCGCAACGCGCCCGGCAGTGCGATGGGCGGGAGCGGATACCGCTTTGGCAGGATTAAAACGGTCTGCACGACGGGCACTTTGATGAAAGCGCGGAACAGGCCCAGCACGTCGGCCCGCGCGACGGTCACGCCGGTGAAGCGCAGCACGCCGCGCCGCAGCGGATAAATTTCGCCCAGCGCCTCCGCTTCGCCCAGCGGCGGCAGCGGCGGAATTTCCGCCTCTTTCAACGCCGCGATGCGGAACGGGTTCCGTTGCCGGAACTGCGTCACGCGAAACGCGCGCACGCGCCGGTTTTCCGCCAGTTGAAAGCCCAGCCAGTCGGCAAATCCGGGGCGCGGATCGGCCAAATCTTCCAGCAACGTGAGGCCGGCCTGGCTTTTCGCCGTCAGATTTTTCACCCGCACGCGATAGGGCAGGGGCTGGCCGGCGGTGCCGACGCGCGGCAGCAGCCGGGTCGCGGAAAATTTGGCGCGGAAGAAAAAACTGCTCGCCAGCGCGAAGGTCAAAAAACCCAGCAACAGCACGAACGACTGGTAGGAAACGGTGTTTTCGATGTCCACGCCGGTCGCCGCCGTCACGACGAAGCCTGCCGCCACCCACAGCCCCGCCGGCGTGAACCGCCGCCGCGCCCAATACCACGCGCCGGAGGTGACGCGGTAAATTCGGTAAATGGGTTGGTAAATCAGCTTCACAAATTTGCGAAAAATGAAAATGCGAAGCCTTCAGTTCACGCGTGGCCCGCATTCACAGGTCTTTCTTCATGCTTCATTCCGCTTTCTTCATTTCCAGATCACGCCGGCACTTTCAATTTTTTCAACGCCTCTTCGACCACGCCGCGCGCGGAGATGCCCGAAAAGCGCGCCTGCGGTTCCAGCACGATCCGGTGCGCGATGACAGACACGGCCAGTTTTTGAAGCTGCTCCGGCGCGACAAAATCAAAGCCGTCAAACAACGCCTCCGCCTGCGCGATTTTCATCAGGGCGATGGACGCGCGCGGACTGGCCCCCAGTTGCACTCCGGCCGCCGTGCGCGTGGCCGCCACGATGTCCACTGCGTAGCGCTTCAATTCGTTGCTGATGCGGACGCGCTCGACGGCGTGCTTGAGGGCGATGACGTCCGCGCGCGTGGCGACTGGTTTCAATTCATCAAGCGGATGATTATGCTCCTGCGCGGTGAGCACGGCGACCTCCGCTTCCGGCGACACGTAGCCGAGCGTGAACTGCATCGCGAACCGGTCCATCTGCGCCTCCGGCAACGGATACGTCCCGCGAAATTCCACCGGGTTCTGCGTGGCGATGACGAAGAACAATTCGGACAAATTCCGCCGCTCGCCCTCCACGCTCACCTGCGCCTCGCCCATCGCCTCGAGCAAGGCCGACTGCGTGCGCGGCGAAGCGCGGTTGATTTCATCCGCCAGCAAGATGTTCGTGAACACCGGGCCTTCGTGAAAATGAAACTGCTGGTCGCGCTGGTCGAAAATGGAAACGCCCAGAATATCCGATGGCAACAGGTCGGGCGTGAATTGCAGCCGCTTGAACTGCGCGTCAATGGACTTGGCCAGCGCCTTCGCCAAGGTTGTCTTGCCGGTGCCGGGAAAATCTTCGAGCAACACATGCCCGCCCGCCGCGAGCGCCGCCAGCAGATGCCGCGTGGCCGGCTCCTGCCCGCGCATGATGAGGGCGATATTGGCGGCGATTTTTCGGTAAGTCTCCCGCGCGGCGGCAAATTGAATCGGCGTCATGGCGCCAAGTTACCGATGAAACTGCTGGAAGGCCAAATGGTTTTGCCGGAAAATTATCAGGGTGTATCTCCGCATTTTGAATTAGAGGAATTCGGCCTGGCCGCGATTTTAAGCCCGATTCTTTTTCAGAACTTCGTCAGCTTTTCCAATTCTTTCACGCGCTTCTCAATGTCCGCCCGCCTGGTTTTCGTCGTGGTGTTGAGGCCGAAACCTTCGCAGCAGAACGATGCGGTGACGCTGCCATAAACCATCGCGCGGCGGAGATTCGCGTCAATCGCCCCCTTGGCCGTGGCGAGATAACCCATCATGCCGCCGACGAACGAATCGCCTGCGCCGGTCGGGTCTTCCACGGCGTGCAGCGGATAGGCGGGGCAGATGAAAAATCCTTTTGGGCCGGACAAAATCGAGCCGTGCGAACCCTTTTTGATGATGACGTATTTCGGGCCGAGCTTGTGGATTTTCTTGAGCGCGGCGAACATGTTGTCTTCCTTTGTCAACTGATGCGCCTCGCTGTCGTTCAGCACAAAGCCGTCAATGCGTTTTAATAATTTCAGCAAATCCGGCAGCGCGATGTTCAGCCACAAATCCATCGAGTCGGCGACGACAAATTTCGGGCGGCGCATCTGGTCGAGCACGCGGTGTTGCAGCGCGGGCGCGATGTTGCCGAGCAGGACGAACGGCGCGGTCTGATACGCTTTCGGCAGCGTCGGCGAGAAGGTTTCGATGACGCCGAGTTCCGTCGCGAGCGTGCGGCGGTTGTTCATGTTCACTTCGTATTCGCCTGACCAATGAAATGTCTTGCCCGGCAGAATCTGGAGGCCCGCGAGGTCAATCTTGTGCTTTTTATATAGCTCGAGGTATTTCTTCGGAAAATCCTCGCCCACGCCGCCGACGAGTTTGACGGGCGAAAAGAAACTGGCCGCGACCGCCGCATGACTGGCGGAGCCGCCGAGCAGGCGCGGATTTTCCTTGGCGGGAGTTTTGATGGAATCGAGTGCGGTGGTGCCGACGATGAGGACGCTCATGGGAACAATTTTAAGTTTTTAATTTTTAATTTTGAGTTGTAATGGCGCTCTGTGAGTGCCGGGTTTGAAGTTCGGCGGCTACAGACCGCCGCCACAGTTTTTAGTTCTTACTTTTTCTGGATCAATTCGATTTCGTAGCCTTCGGGCGCATCCACGAACGCGAAAGTGGAACCGCTGGAACTGGTCGTGGGGCCGTCGGAAAATTTCAGGCCGTGCGTGGCGAGATGTTTTTCAAATTCCGCCAGACTGCCCACCTCGAACGCGAGATGCGTGAGGTCGGGCTGGCATTGGACGGGTTCGCTGCCGGGAAAATGGCACAGCTCGATCAATGCCTCGCTGCCGGCGGCCTGCATGAAAACCAGTTCCGAACCGCGCGGCGATTTGTGGCGGCGCACTTCGGCGAGGCCGAGGACATCGCGGTAAAATTTCACCGTGCGTTCCAGATCATTCACACGGTAGCGCGTGTGGAGCAGTTTGCCGACTTTCATCCGCGCAGCATAGTCGGGACACGGATGGCGGGCAATTTATTTGGATTCCCAACTCATTCACTCGCTTGACCAGAAACCGTGAAATCATCCTGACCGCATGATTCAGGTCTCGGCTGATGGTTGTGTCTCAATCGGAAATTTCATGTTTGGCTTGAGAAATTCCGTTGCGGGCTTTTCCGGCGCGACGACTTCGTTCATCCGCACCCGGCTGGCGAGCCAGATGCTGGCCAGACCGGCGGCCACGGCGATCCAGCCGAGCCATTGATAATTTGCCAGCCGGCCGGATGGTTCCGTGGTGACAATCCAGCCGCCGAGGCTGGCGGTGAATCCCATCGCCAGATCCCGGGCGCAACCGCTCAAGCTCATGAACGCGCCGCGCCGTGAAGCCGGCACGGCCAACGTCATGATCGCCTGACCGGGCACGAAGCGTCCGCTGGCAAACACGAAGAAAGCGCCGCCCAGCACCAGCACCAGCCAGACCGGAATCCGGCCCGAATGCGTGATGGCCAGGGTGACGACGCACGCGACCAGGACCAGTCCCGCAAAAACCGGGAAACGGCCCGCCCGGTCGGCGAGCCGGCCAACAAAGGGCGCGGTAAAAACGGTCAGCACGCCGCCGGTAAAATATACGAGAAACAGATCGCGTTCCGGCAGTCCGACGTTGGCAACGAGATACGGCGACAACAATGGAATAATCGCGAAATGTCCGATGACCGTGACCGCCATGAACAGCAGCGCCCGGCCGGCGTTGCCGTCGCGCAGCAGTTCGGCAAACGCCCGCGTTGAACGTCCGTTTTCCAGATGTCCACGCACTGCCGGCAACCGGAAAAAGGCGGTCACCCAGACGATGCAGGCAATCCCTGCCAGCACGAAAAATGGCGTTTCCCAATGAAAATATTGCGCCAGTTTCAAACCGAACGGGACGCCGAGCGCGGCGGCGGCGGAAAAAGCCGTCATCACAATGCCCATGGCCGTCGCCCGCCGGGCGGCCGGCACCACGTCGCCGATGATGGACATGACCATCGCGATGGAGAGTCCGCCAAACGCGCCGCTCACGGCCCGGGCGATCAGAAGGGACGTGGCGTTCTGTGACAAGGCGCAGTTCAGCGTGCCGGCAATGAATCCGCCATAGGCGAACAGGAGCAGTTTGCGCCGGTCAAAGCGGTCAATGAACGGCGCGGTCAGCAGCGCCACGATGCCGGAACTGATGGTGTAGGCCGCCACCAGGGCGCTGAACCGGCCCGGGCCGATGTGCAGGTCTCGCAATAATTGCGGGCCGAGCGGCATCAGAATCATGAAGTCCACAATGTGAGTGAACTGCACGGCGGCCAGCAGCAGCAAAAGCCAGCGTTCGGAAAGCGGTTTCATTTTTGTGTCATCCCGGGCTGGTTCGCCTTGTCGAACAAGGATTCATTCTGCCAGCCGCCGCCCAACGCCTTGATGAGTTGAACCGCAGCGATCAGACGTTCGCCCGCGAGTTGCGCGTTGGCGCGTTCGGCGGAAAGCGCGTCGCGGCTGGCGTCCACCACTTCGATGTAGGCAACGATGCCGGCGCGGTAACGATCCGTGGCGAGATCCGTCGCCCGCCGCGCGTAGGTGACGGCGCGGGCCTGCGCCTCCGCCTGAACCGCGAGATGACGGATGCCCGAAAGGCTGTTCTCCACATCGCCAAACGCGACGAGCACCTGCTGGCGATACAGCGCGACATTTTCATCATAGACGCCCCAGGCACGCTTGAGATTCGCCCGGTTGCGTCCGCCGGCAAAAATTGGCAACGATAAACTCGGCCCAAAAGACCAGGTGCGGCTGCCCCAATTGAACAGGTTTTCCACATCACCGCTCAAGTAACCGCCCGCGCCGGTGAGTGTCAGCGTCGGGAAAAAAGCGCCCTTGGCGACGCCGATTTTGGCATTGGCAGACGCAAGCTGGCGTTCGGCGGCGGCCACGTCGGGGCGGCGTTCGAGCAAGTCAGACGGCAACACGGCGGGAATGACGGGCGGTGGCGGATTCCAGTTGATGTTCGCCGATTCCAGCGCGGGGAGGCGGAAGATCGTCGGATTTTCGCCCGCCAGAATGGCGATGGCATTTTCCAGTTCATCGCGGCGATGGGCGAGCGAAGCGGCGTCGGCCTCGGTCGTGGCCAGTTCGGTCTGCGCCTGGGCCACATCCAGTTCATTGCCGATGCCGCCTTCAAAACGGCTGCGCACGAGCCGCACTTGTTCATTCCGCAAAGCCACCGTGCCGTTGACGGCGGCGATTTCCGCATCCAACGAACGCAGGGCAAAATAATTCTGCGCCATGTCGGCCTGCAGCGTGAGCAGGACGTTGTAAAAATTGGCGAGCGACGCTTGCGCCTCGGCCCGCGCGCTTTCAAAGCCGCGCCGCACGCGGCCCCAGAGGTCAACTTCGTAGCTCAAATCCAGCGGCGTGCTGAACGTGTTGGCCGTGGTGCTGCCAAAGCTCGGATTGGCATTCGGCGAATAACGCTCGCGGTTGAAGCTCGGATCCAGCGAGAGGCTAGGCAGCAATTCGCTGCGCGCCACCCGGGCGGTGGCGCGGGATTGGTCCACGCGGGCGATGGCGGCCTTGAGCTGCTGGTTCGCCGCGAGCGCCTGCAATTCCAATGCGTTCAGGTTGGTGTCGTTAAAAACCGTCCACCAATTTCCTTTCGGCACATTGTCGAGCGGCTGGCCGGTTTTCCAATTGCCGAGCGCGGCGTCCTTATATTCCGCCGGAACGACGTTGGTCGGTGATTTGTAATCCGGGCCGACCGTTAAGATGCCCGCGTTCGCGGACGCCATCGTGAACAGCAGCGCGATGGTGAGGATGCCCGTGGTCGCGCCGCCGGCGATGAGTGAAATGCCTTTTGACTGCGCCGCCGGTTTTTTCTTTCCGCCCAGCTTCATCAACGAAACGAAAAACACCGGCGTCAGGAACAGGCCGAAAATTGTCACGCCGATCATTCCAGAGAACACCGCGATACCCATCGCCCGCCGCATTTCCGCGCCCGCGCCGTGCGCCACGACCAGCGGAAACACGCCCGCGATGAACGCAATCGAGGTCATCAGGATCGGGCGCAGCCGCAGACGGCACGCTTCGATGGCGGCGTCGAACGGCGACATGCCTTCATCTTGTTTCTGCTTGGCGAATTCAACGATGAGGATCGCGTTTTTGCACGCAAGACCGACCAGCACGATCAGCCCGATTTGCGTGAAGATGTTATTGTCGCTCCCCACGAGCCAGACGCCCGTGATGGCGAACAGCAGGCACATCGGCACGATTAAAATGATCGCCAGCGGCAGGCGGAAACTTTCATACAATGCCGCCAGCACGAGGAACACGAGCAGCAGGCAGAGCGGATAAACATACAGCGCCGTGTCGCCGGCCAGGATGCGCTGGTAAGTCAGCTCGGTCCATTCATAAGCCATGCCGCGCGGCAGATTTTTGGAGACGAGTTTCGACATCAATTCTTCGGCCTGACCGGAACTGTAGCCGGGCGCGGGCGCGCCGTTGATCTCCGCCGCCGGATAACCGTTGTAACGCATCACGCGATCCGGGCCGTGCGTTTCAGTCACTTTCACGACCGCGCCGAGCGGCACCATTTCGCCCTTGTCGTTGCGGGTTTTCAAACGCGTGATGTCCTCGGCATGTGAACGGAATTGCGAGTCCGCCTGCGCGACAACTTCGTAGGTGCGGCCAAAACGGTTGAAATCATTGACGTAAAGCGAGCCGAGATAAATTTGCAGCGTCTCGAAAAGATTTTGCAGCGGGATGCCCTGGGTCTTGGCCTTCACGCGGTCAACATCCGCATCGAGTTGCGGCACGTTAACGGTGAACCCGGAGAAAGTTCCCGCGAGTCCGGGCGTGGCGCGGCTCTTGCCGATGATCGTCTGCAAGTTTTGATACAACGCGTCGTAGCCAAGATCGGCGCGGTCTTCGACGTAGAGCTTGAAGCCGCCGATCGTGCCTAGCCCCATCACGGCGGGCGGCGGCACGGCCAGCACAAACGCATCCTGGATCGCACCTAATTTCTGGTTCAACGCGGCGGCGATGGCCGGGCCGCTCAAGTCCGGCGTGGTGCGGTCTTCAAACGGTTTCAACGTGAAGAAAACAATGCCTTGATTGGGCGCGATGCTGAAACCGCTGATGCTCAATCCGGGAAACGCCACCGCCGATTCCACGCCGGGTTGCTTCAAGCCAATGTCGGACATGCGCCGGATCACGGCTTCGGTGCGGTCCAGCGACGAGCCGTCCGGCAATTGTGCAAACGCGACGAGATACTGCTTGTCCTGCGCCGG
>Ga0164241_10002597_pt1 | contig 19189 bp, 16 predicted proteins | sample OricomyardsoilBY_FD_108780 | JGI IMG/M metagenome (GOLD analysis project Ga0164241, IMG submission 108780) | Backyard soil microbial communities from Emeryville, California, USA - Original compost - Back yard soil (BY) | ecosystem: Environmental > Terrestrial > Soil > Unclassified | place: USA... | reverse complement strand
GAATCCCGAATCCGGTGACACCGAGAGCGCCCAGGGCGCGGAACAACTCGCGCGGTACCTGACCGGCGGCCTCCCATTTCGCGAAGTGCGGCGCGACCTCCTTGGCCACGAACTCGCGGATCACGGCCCGGAAGGACTCGTGGTCGTCGTCGTAAACGGATCGTTTCATGCTGATTCCTCTATCGCGCCGGCTCGATGTACTTCAGGGTCCGGGACTCACGTGGCGATGGTGTTCGGCAGACCACCTAGCGAAGACTAACATTGCCTACCTTGTTGCGCTAGGTTAAGCGCACCATGCATGCAGAGGGAATGCTGGCAGCCTAGTCGTGACTAAATCGTCAGCCGTCATGCAGCTCCGGACCCAGACCCAGCACCGACCCGCCGAGACCGACCAGCTCGTCGGCGAAGGCGGGGCGCCCGCGATAGCGCGGGATCCGGCACAGCAGCCCGATCAGGGAATGGGTGGCCTCGACCAGCACCTGAGCCTCGCCGTCGGACAGTTCGGGGCGACGGCCGATCAGCAGGGCCACCCACTCGGTCGTGTAGTCGTGCTGCGTCCGGCGCAGGCCGAGGCGTTCCTCGGTGGGCACGTACACCATCTCGTTGTTGAGCGCACCCATCACGATGCCGTGCTCCAGGTTGGTCCGTACGAACGAGTCCAGCAGCAGCCTCAGCGCGTCGGCCGTCGTGCCGGCGAGGTCGAGTGCCGCCCACAGGTCGAACATCATCGAGTCGAGGCAGCGGGTCAGCTGGGTGATCAGAATCGCGGACTTGCTCGGGAAATGGTGGTAGAGGCTCGGTCCGGCGACACCCACGGCGGCGCCGATGTCGTCGATGCTGACCGCCTGGTAGCCACGTTCGGCGAAAAGGCGGGCCGCGGCGACGATCGCCGCCTCGCGCCGCGACGCGGGCAGCAGCCGCTGCCTCGGTATCGGGGTCGATTTTCCTTCCCGGGCGGGCGGGGGCAGCGCCGGCGAGTCGCAGATCGCCATCGTGGCGTCGACCAGCACGCCGCGCGCGTGTGCGGCGTCGAGCTTGACCGAGTGGTAGCCGACGCTGGCCAGGATCGACTGGCAGGACCAGACGAGCAGATCGACGTCGTCCGAGCCGAGGTCGCGTCGATGCTCGGCGACGAGCGTGCGCAGGGGCTGCATCGCCTCGCGAAAGCGCCGCTCCAAGGTGCGGCGCCGGTCGTCCGGCAGGTGGGCGGCCTCCCGCTGCCACAGCAGGCCGCTGAACCTGCGGTCCACAGCCGTCGCGGCCAGTGCGTCGAGCAGGTCCTGCAGATCGGCGTTCGGCCGTGCGTAGGCGGCGACGAAATCCTCAACGGCGTCCTCGATCGTGGCCAGCAGCAGTTCCTGCTTGTTACGGAAGTGGCGGTAGAGCGCCGGCCCGGTCAAGCCGAGCGCCTCGGCGATGTCGTTGATGCCGACGTTGTGGTAGCCCGACCTGCGGAACTGGTCCGCCGCCACCTCGATGATCTGCTGGCGGCGCGCCCCGCGGGGCGGCGCGACCTCGCGAGCTGTTGTCACGGTGCCCCTTCCAGCGCTCCCGCCGGTGTCCCGACCGGACCCTCCAGGCCGCCTCGATGTGAGCGAACCCTCGATCCGTTTCAAGCGTAGCGAGTCGACCCGCGGCATCCGTATTGACAGCCTGAGTTAGTCATGCCTAGCTTAGGCTATCACTTCACATCGATGGGAGACCCTGATGTCACACGATGTGCGCGTCGTCGGCGTCGGCATGGTCCCGTTCAGCACACCGAGCAGAAGCGAGAGCTACCATGTGATGGGGGCGCGGGCCGCAAGCCGTGCCTTGGCCGATGCGGGGATCGGATACGAGTCGATCCAGCAGGTCTACGCCGGCCATGTTTACGGCGATTCGACCAGCGGCCAACGGGCGATGTACGAGGTCGGGATGATCGGCATCCCGATCATCAACGTCAACAACAACTGCTCCACCGGGTCCACGGCGCTGTATCTGGCGCGTCAGGCGGTCGAATCCGGGGCCGCCGAGTGCGTGCTGGCGCTGGGCTTCGAGCAGATGCAGCGCGGCAAGCTGGTCCAGCACTGGACCGACCGGCCGACCCCGTTCGATCGGTTCGACGCCGTGACCGACGCGCTCCAGGGCATCGACCCGGAGGCGCCGATGGCCGCCCAGTACTTCGGTGGGGCCGCCCGTGAGTACGCGCAGCGGTTCGGCATCGCACCCGAGACATTCGCCCAGGTCGCGGTCAAGGCCCGCAGTCATGCGGCGCACAACCCGTATGCGGTCTTCCGCGATCCGGTCACCGTCGAGGAGGTGATGGCGTCTCCGCGGGTCCTCGGCGATCTCACCCGGCTGCAGTGCTGCCCGCCCACCTGCGGGGCGGCCGCCGCGGTGATCGTCTCGGCCGATTTCGCCCGAACCCGGGGCCTGCGAGCCGATGTCGCGATCCGCGCCCAGGCCATGGCCACCGACACCCCGGCCGTCTTCGAAGAACCGAGCATGATCAAGATCGTCGGCTATGACCTCACCGTCGACGCGTCGCGGCAGGTCTACGAGGACTCCGGCGTGGCCCCCGAGGACATCAGGGTGCTCGAGCTGCACGACTGCTTCACCCCGATGGAGGTGCTCACCTATGAAGCCCTCGGCCTGACCCCGGAGGGCACGGCCGAGAAGTTCATCCGTGGCGGTCAGAACACCTACGGCGGTCAGGTTGTCGTCAACCCGTCGGGCGGCCTGCTGTCCAAGGGTCATCCGCTCGGTGCCACCGGACTCGCGCAGTGTGCCGAGCTGGTCTGGCAACTGCGCGGGCAGGCCGGTGCCCGGCAGGTCGAGAACGCCACCCTCGCCCTCCAGCACAACGTTGGCCTCGGCGGCGCTGCCGTGGTCACCCTGTACGAGAACGCCACCTGACGGACCTTCAAAGGAGCAGCTGACATGGGAAAGCTCGACAACAAGATCGCGATCGTCAGCGGGGCCGGCCGCGGGATCGGCCAGGCCACCGCCATCAAGCTCGCCGGGGAGGGCGCGCGGGTCGTCGTCAACGACCTGGACGAGGGGCCGGCCAAGGACACCGTGGACGCGATCGAGGCCGCCGGCGGGCAGGCCGTGGCCTGTGTCGGCAGCGTCACCGAGGACGACTTCGCCGAGCGGTTCGTGCAGACCGCGGTGGACACCTACGGCGGGCTGGACATCGTCGTCAACAACGCCGGCTACACCTGGGACACGGTGATCCAGAAGATGTCCGACGAACAGTGGGACACCATCCTCAACCTGCACCTGAGAGCCCCGTTCCGAATTCTGCGGGCCGCTCAACCAGTGTTCTCCCGGCAGGCCAAGGCCGAGGCCGCACAGGGCATCCGGGTGCAGCGCAGAGTCGTCAACATCTCCTCCGGCGCCGGCACCGACGGCAACGCCGGGCAGGCCAACTACTCATCGGCCAAGGCCGGGATCATCGGCCTGACCAAGACGCTGGCCAAGGAATGGGGCCGCTACCAGGTCAACGTGAACGCGGTCGCCTACGGCTGGATCCTGACCCGGCTGACCGAGGTTCCCGCCGGTAGAGACGCTCTGGTCGAGGTCGACGGCCGAACCCTGCCCATGGGTATCAATCCCGCCGTTCGTGCCCAGCTCGAGGCGATGACCCCGCTGGGCCGGCCGGGAACCCCCGAGGAGGCCGCCGGCGCCGTCTTCCTGCTGTGCAGCCCCGAGGCCGACTACATCACCGGGCACGTCCTCATGTGCGACGGCGGCTTCTGATCATGATCAACGAGTCTGTGGTCGGAACCCGGATCGGCGAGACCACCTTCCCCGTCGACCGCAGCAAGGTCGCCGAGCTCGCCCGCGCGTTCGGCGACGACGACCCGGTGTGGCACGACCCGACAGCCGCGGCCGCGGCCGGCTTCACCGCCGTGCCGACCCTGCCCACGCTCACCGTGCTCGTGGACCACTGGCGCCCAGGTGGTGTCGCGGCCGTGGTCGAGGCCGTCGGCGCCGACCTCTCCCGAATCCTGCACGGCGAGGTGGCATGGCAGTACGTCGCGCCGGTCGAGGTCGGCGATACGTTGACCGCCCGGCAGACCGTCAGCGGCGTGAACCGCAGGGACGGCAGACGCGGTGGCACGATGACACTGGTCACGATCGACACCGAGTTCACCAACCAGCGGGGCGAACTGGCCGTGCGGCGCACCGACACCCTCATCGAACGGGAGATCTGAGCCATGACCGCCACCGTCCTGCGCACCCGGATCCCGTCCGCACCCGTGGATCTCGCCGTTGGCGACGAGATGCCCGTCGGCACCTTCGGCCCGCTGACCCGCACCGATTTCGTCCGCTACGCCGGCGCCAGCGGAGACTTCCACCCGCTGCACCACGACGAGCCCTACGCGCAGAGCCTGGGCATGCCATCCGTTTTCGGGATGGGCCTGCTGCACGCCGGCATTCTCGGCGACCGCTTGGCGCGCTGGGTCGGCCCGGAGAACATTCGCTCGTTCGCGATTCGGTTCACCGGCCAGGTCTGGCCCGGTGACGTCCTCACGTTCACCGGGTGCGTCGAACGGATCGAGCAGATCGGCGACACCCCGGTCGCTCACCTGGTTCTGGCCGTCACCCGGCAGACCGAAGACGCGGCGATCACCGCCACCGCCACCGCGGTCGTCGTCACCTGACACTGTCGGTGCCGATCACGGCCCAGCGACGTCGATGGTGTCCAGACCCACCGCGGACAGGGCCGCCAGCAGCCGCTTGTCGCCGGCCGCCACCACGAGTTCCGGATCCGCCACCCGCTCCGCCGACGCGCAGTGCACCGCGTCGTTCCCGCGCAAGCCCTGCTCGAACGCCAGCGTGGCAGCTCGGTGGACCAGGTCCGCATCGATCTCGACCACCTCCATCGCCTCCCACAGTCGGTCGAGTGACGCCAGCGCAACGGTGTGCCGGCGTGCCGTCAGCCGCCCCAACCGGTGCGCCTGGGCCAATGCGGCCGCCGTCTCGACGTAGAGCAACCGGCTGGACACGACCTCGTCGGCCAGCTCCCACACCTCACGGCAGGCCGCGGTACCGGGCTCGTGGACGATCAGCGGTACGAATGCGGACGTATCCAGGTAGGCGATCACCGGCGCTGGTCATCGACCAGGTCACTCACACTCCCGGACGCCTCGACCGGATCCGGCAGGCCGATCTTCGTGCGACGGGCGGGGGTCACCTTCCCCGCTGCCTTCAACACCTCCAGGGCCGTGGGCCGATCCACCGGTACGATCCGGGCAATCGGCTGACCATGATCGGTCACGGTGATGGTCGATCCCGACCGGACCTGCGCCAGGTGCTGGCTCAAGTGATCGCGGAGTTCGCGCACACCAACGTCCACGATCCCCTCCGGTGGTCACAATTAACTTGTCCATTGTAGCCACATGCGTCGGAAACTTGGACACCGATGATCGCGACCCGCCCGGCGAAATCTGCTTCGGGTACCGAGGCCGTGCCGAACCACCCCGCTGTCCGCGGTGGCCGGTGCTGTACACCAGGCCCAAGTTCATGCGACGACCTGAGGTGTGACCACCGTCGGGTCGATTCCAGCCTCGATCGAGTTTGACCAGATTCGCGAGCTTGGGCTCGCTTCCCGGAACGGCGCCGAAGGGCGGTCGTCGCAACTGCCGCCCACCCGTCGTGTCCATGCTGACGGCTGTCGCCGTCGCCGCACCGTCACCCTTGGAGTGCGCCGCGAGTCCTGGCCAGAGCCTCTTGCAGGCGGATCACGAGGTCGACGTGCCCGCCGTCCCGCAACCGGCTCACGTGGGCCTCGCCCGCCTGAAGTGCCTCGTCGAGCAGAACACCACGGCACGTATCGGCCGCAACTACAGCTGCCCGCGCGTCACCGGCTTTGGTCAGAGCCAACGCGGCCCGCCCGGCCAACCCCTCGGCGTCCCGCAGCCACGTCTCCTTGTCCCCACGCATCAACTGCGTCGACACGAGGGTGCGCAGGGCGGCAACCGCCAGTCGGGTGGCGTCCGCGGCAACGTCCCACGTGCTCCGCGGCAGTGTCCAGGACTGCCAGGCGAGTGCGGCTCGCAAGGCTGTGGCGGGATCGGTTCGCATTCCTTGCTCGGCGGCCCGCCGCGCGACGTCGCTCGCCTCGCGTCGGTCGCGCTCGGCGCCGGTGACGTCGCACCGGGCGCGCAGCACGGCGGCCAAACCGTCCAGCCACCCGGGCATCAGTGATGAGTCCGGTGCAGTCACCTCCACCGCCAACCGCGCTGCGTCCACCGCTCTGTCCAGGTCCGCACCTCCGTCGAGTCCCACACGTCGCTCGAAGTCGGCACGGTGGCGTAGCGCGATGCTGAGTCGGTTGTGAAAGGCCGCGGCGTCGGGGGATCTGGGCGAGAGGCTCGCCAGCCCCTCCGCGAGCCGGTCGACGGCGTCGTCCAGGTCCGCGCGGCGGCCGTGACGCTCGTACTCGTCGATCAAGCCGCCGGCCAGGTTCAGCAACGTCGAAGGTCGCTGCACCGCGCGGTCCGGTGTGAGCTCGACGGCCCGCCGGAAGGCCGCGACGGCACGGTCGAGGTCACTGCCGGCCCGCCGCCGCTCGTACCGCTCCGCAAAGACCAGCCCAAGATTGGTCGAGACGGCACCGGCGATCGACGCAGTCTCGGGGGTGAGCTCGGACGCCTGCTCCAGGAAGCCGATCGCCGCGTCGATGTCGCCGATGTCGCCCGACCGGTCATACCGTGTGAGCAGTCCGGTGCCGAGGTTGCTCAGCCTGGTTGGCCGCGCGGACGGCGAGGCAGTCAGCTCCAAGGCACGGCCTTGCTGGACGATGGCGGCGTCGAGGTCGTCGGCGTCCGAGTTGAGGGCGTAGCGCCTGAGCAGCGCACTGCCCAGGGTGCCGGCACAGGCGGCCCGGTCGCGGTCCGTCGTGGTCACCTCCAGCGCGGCCCGCGCGGCGGCGACGGCGTCCTCGACCCGGGCACGGTCCGGGGCCTGGTCGAACCGGGCTACCGCGACCCTTGCCCGCGCCAACCATGCGGCCGCAAGATGATCTGTCGAAGCCGGGTCGGTGGACCGTCGGGCCTCGTCGACCGCCTGCCTGGCTGCGTCGTCCGCCGCGGCGAGATCGTCCCCATCGCCCGCGCCCTCGGCGTGCCGGTCCAGCAGATACACGGCCAGGTTGACCAGGCACCCGGCACGCGCGGGGTCCCCCGGGTCGGTGTCCCGCACCGCCCGACGGGCCAGGTCGACGGCCAGATGGAGGTCCTCCACGTCGCCAGTGAGGTCGAAGCGCTCCGAGTGCGCCAGACCGGCATTGCTCAACCAAGCGGCGCAGCGTGGCCGGCCGGTGGCGGCGAGCGCGCGGGCGAAAGAGGCGATCGCCTCATCCAGCGCGTCCCTCGCCTCGTCGGTCGTGCAACTGTCGTGGAAGAGTTGTAGCGCCTCGGCGCCGTCCCGGGCTGCGGACTCGGCGAGCGCCTCGAACGCGGTCGACACACTCTGGGTGCGCATGAGCGTCAGGATGTCCGCGTACCGGCGCAGGTCTTCGGCCGACTCGGTGTCCCCCTGGGACTCGACCTGGCCGATCCAGCCATCGAGCAGCCGCGACGCCTCTCCGGAGACAAGGACGGCGTCCTGCTCGGCGAGCCGTCGCTTCTCGCGCCAGTCAGGTGCGTTGATGAAGTCCGCGAGCCGCTCCACACGCACAGGATCCGAGCCAGCGTCGCCGACGGTCGCCATCGCGTCAGAATGTCATCTTCGGCCGCGCCCGGGCGAGCCGGCCGGAGATGGGCGGAAAATGCTGGGGTGGACAAGCACATCCTGGATCGACCGGCCGGCGGCATGGGGTGCGGATCGGCCATGACACAGGCGCTCGTCAGGGCCGGCCGACCTGGATCGCGGTGATGGTCTCTGATGCAGATGCAGCGGAGCGCGCGTACGCGTCGGACCCATCCCTGTCGACCCTGCTGGCCTATGTCGATGCCTGTGATGCGGCGCTTTTCGATCTCGATGTGACGGTCGACCTCGGGATCCAGGCGACGGTGGCGTTGCGGACAGCACTCGCGCACGTCGAGGCCTACCGGCGATTGGGTGACGAGGGCCAGGCAGACATCGCGGTCGATCTGTTCAACCGGGTCAGGCGTCACGCTCCTGATCCGGCCACCGCACTCGGCGCTGCCGCGGACCTGGCAACCCTGAGGCTCGACAGATACCAGACACTCGGTCGTCCTGCCGATCTGCGTTCGGCGCTGTCGCTGTACGGGGATGCGGTGCGGGCGGACGGCTTCGCCCTCCGCCCGATCGTGCTGGGGGGATTTGGCAATGCACTGACCATATCGGCGCTCCGGACGAATGCTCCCGATGTACTCGATCGCGCGGTCGCCATCCACGCCGAAGCGATCGACACTGCCCCGGCCGACGCTCGATACCGTCCGATGCTCGAAGTGAATCTCGCCACTACACTTCTCGCCCGCTTCCAGTTCGGTGGCCAGGTAGCGGATCTGGAGCAGGCCGAATCCCTCCATCAGATGCTCGAGGAAACGGCGCGGACTGACGAAAGAGTCATCATCGCCCGCGCGGAGGTGCTGTGGGAGCGGTACGCGCTGTCGGGGCAGCCCGATCTGCTGGACCAGGTGATTGCCGAACTGTCGAACCTGGTCGACGACATTCCCGTAGTGGACCCCCAATTCGCCACGGCTGTCGGCAATCTCGCGAACGCACTGCTGGCGCGCCAGTTGGGTACGGGGATCGCCGCCGACGTCGTCGGGATGCTGCGCGAGGCCCTGGAAGTCGTCGCTCACGACGCACCGGAGCGGGCCCGCCTGCAACACGTGTTGGGCCGGGCCTGGTGGGAGGAATACCAGCGGACCGGTGACATTGCGCGGCTCGACCTGGCGATCGGTGCCTGGGAAGAAGCGATGCTCCTTCTGGGCACCCGAGACTTCATGCGACCGGGTTACCTGAACAGTGTTGCCGTCGGCCACCTGCAGCGCCACGCCCACCGACCCTCGGCAGACGTGCTGGGTACCGCCGTGCGATTCGCCCGTCGGGCGGTCCGGGCCGCGCGACCCCACTCGCAGATCGAGCCCGTCGTGTGGAACACCCTGGCGCACTGCCTCGCCGCTCGGCACCGGCTTCGCGGCCGGATCCGCGACCTGGAATCGGCCATCGACGCATGGCATCGCTGCCTTGTCGCCTGTCCTGCGACCCGAAGCGAGCACCCGCGCTATATGGCGAATCTGGCCAACGCTCTGCGTGAGAGGGCCGCCCATCTGCGCGGGGAGGCAGCGACATCGGACCTGGAGGCCGCCCTGGCGTTGTACAAGGACGCCATCCCGCGCATGCGGGGTTCCCAAGACCTGCCCGGCCACCTGGTCAACCTGGGCCTGACGTTGTTCGGACTGACGGTCCGCACTGCGGACGTCGATCATTACCTGGCGGCGAGTGACGTGTTCGGTGAAGCGGTCGAACTCGGACTGAAGGTGTCCCCCGGCGAGGCGCTGCGCGCCGGTCTGACTTGGCAGGCCATGGCTCTTGACCGGGTGGCCGATCCGACCCGGGCCGCCGCGGCCGGGGACGGCGCCCTGAACGCGTTGTGGACGTTGCTCGCCGGCCAGCTCGTGCGGGCGGACCAGCGGTGGTGGCTGCGCACCTGCATCGGAGTCGCCGCCACCACCGCGGCTGCCCATCAGGCGGCCGGAGCCCGGGAGCGGGCGGTCCGGGCGATGGAAAGCGGGCGTGCACTGATGCTCGACCAGACCCTCCCCCGTGCTGCCCGGCTGCAGGCGGAGCGCCCGGACCTGGCTGAACGTTACGGCGCGGCCGCGGCGAGGGTGCGCGCGATGACACCTGAGAGCCTCGACCGTCCACCGCTGAGGCCGGACCGATGAGGGACCTACACCGGTGACCGGTGGGCCGGAAGCCAGTGCCGCCACGTAGGTCTAGGTCGCGAGGCCGTACGCGTCGGCGAGGTGAATGCGCACCGATTCGTAGTTCGGTGGTGGACTTTGCGGCGGCGCGGCCGCCTACCCTGCGACCAACGTCCCGATCAGAGCATTGGTCACCAGGTGGCCCGATCTCGACCGTTCCTCCTCCGGCGTGGTCGGCCGCGGAATATGCAACGCGTCGTACAGGCCCATGCGATGCAGGTCGAAGGCCAGGCCGATCATTTCGCCGAAGGTGGCTGCCCGGGGCAGGATCCCGAACCGGTAGCTCAGCAGGGGAATCAGCAGGCCGACGAGCAGCGCCCACAGGCTCACCGGCGTCCACACCAGGAACAGGGCACCCCAGAGCCATCCGCGGACCGCGGAGTCCAGTGCCGTGCGCGCACCCGAGACTTCTGTGCGGGTGAACTCGGGCAGTGTGAGCCAGAGGGCACCCCAGCAGATGACGGCGTCCAATCCGTAGGCGGACAGCGGCCGATGCTCGGCGGCCCGCAAAATATCGCCGAGCCGGGTCGGCATGCCCAGGTCGTCGGTCATCGGTGTGGTCCTCAGCCAGGCCTGGTCACGGCCTCGTCGGGAGGACTGTCGAGCGGTCATGCCCTTGCGGGATCGGATCTCCAGGTCGGCCAGCCGATTGGCGTCGGGGGCGGGCTCGCCACGCAACCGACGCAACTCTGCGTACTCGGCCACGCTCAGACCGCCGCGGCGGTGCAACGCCTCCAGTTTCTGAAATCTCTTGTCCACCTCGCGATGCCGCCACCTCCGGTATCCAACGAGGAGGTCGAACAGCCACGCGGGGCGAAGCCAGTAGCCCTCCAGCATGCGCAGCAGTGGGACGGTCAGCCGCTCGGCGACCACGGCGGACGCGGCGACCACGGCAAGGCCGCCGATCACCAGAGCGCCCTGGGCGAGCACCGGAAGCGCGCCCAGCATGGCTCCCAGGGCCGTGAGCGCGGATGCCCATCCCTGTGCCTTGACCTCGGCGGCGTTGGCGTTCCACCACGCCAGAGCCAGGCCACCGGCCCAGAACGCGAAGGCCGGCGTCAGGACCCGGGCGACCCAATGCCTGGACAGTTCCTCGCCGACGCCCGACCAGAACCCTTCGAGCACGGCGGCTCAGTCCGGTTGCAGGATCATCGGCACCCGGTGGATGGGACACAGCGGCGGCCTGTCTGGCTTGCCGAGCAGTACCAGGTCCTCATCCTCATGGGGGCAGACGTAGTACAGACCCACCGAGCCGAGCGCGACGCCGGCGAGTTGGATCGCCCGGAACGCGTCCGCGTCGTGGTCACGCATCCAGCGCCGGGTGTCCGGGTGCGCGGCGAGTTGGCACAGCAGTGGTTCGGAACCCATTCGGTCGAGCTGTCCGAGGGCACCGCGGATCCTGGGTTCGGCCGCGTCGCGCTCGCCGGTGTCGGTGATGATCGTCGGTAGCGCGGACAGCATTTCGGCCGTCAGACGCTTGAGCGTCGCATCGTCCACCGTGCCCCCTTTCGAGTCGTGGATCGTCGTTGTCATGCGCCCAAGTGGGTAAAGGCGGCCCAGGCCACCAGGTCGGCGTGATCGCGGTCGTTCGGCTCGCCGAATCGGAGGGCGTCGAGGAACGCGTCGACCACTCTGTCGGGCAACCCGGGCTCGGCGGTCCGGGCGGACTCCCAATGGAGGCGCTTCTCAGCGTTCGTGGTGTCCCGGAGCCACTGTTGCGCCCGCCGCAGCGCCTGGGCCGGGGGCAGCGCGCCACCCGCCCATTGGCGGGCGAACTCGGTCACCAGCATCGCGGTCGCCCGGTCCGGTACCGCCCACTGGGACGCGACCACCCCGGCAACTCCCGCCTGAAGCAGGCCGGTCGGCAGGCCGATCACCTCATCCGGTAGTTCCGTCCCGGGCAGCGCAGTCTCGCAGGCTGACAGCACGGCCAGGCGGACCTCCAGCTGCATCTGCATCAGTTCGCGAAGAGGTGCGGGCCGTCCGGCGAGCAGCAGGCGGCTGTTCATCGGATCGCCGAGATCGGCCTTCCCGTGGCACGCCAGGTGGAGGACGTCGGCCCGCTTGGCCAGGTTTCGAAAAGCCAGACGAGTAGCCGCAGGACCGTCCAGCCGCTCCGGGTGCAACCCTGCACCGGCCGCGAATCCATCGGCCTCGATAGGAGCCCATGCGAGGGGCGGCGCGGAGGACGGTTGCGGATCGACGACGGTGACGAGACGACGTCGAGGTGTACGGCCGGCTAGTTCCCGCGCGGCGGCGAGGGCACGAGCGTTGGGGGCATAGCTGATGCAGGTCTCGTCCAGCGCATGGCGTCGTCCGGTGGGATACCCGGGATCCTCGGTCCAGGCGGCGTGCAGCGGGAGCAGTCCGAGCAGGCCGCCGGCGATGAGCACGATCTCCTTGGACCCGCCGAGGGTCGCGAGCACCGGCCCCACGACGTCGTCCCACAGCCCACGGGTCAGACCTGACAACCAGTCCGACCATGCTCGGCGTCCTGCGGTGGTGTCGGCCAGGAAGGACTCGTATGCGGTGAGATGTTGCCCTGCGAGGTCGAGCACCTTGTCGGCGGTGAGAAGATCGAGCGGAACGGGCTCCACGTCACGGCCACGCACGATCAGGGCGAGTCCGCCCTGATCCGCGGCCGCCAGGTAGACCAGGGGCGTGTCATGGGCTGTCACCGCTATGTCGTCGAAAGTCGGCGGCGCGAGGAACTGCTCGAATCCCTTGACCTGGCGGATCTCGTCGATCACGGCGTCGAGTTCCGCACGCGCGGCGCGGATGGCCTCGATCCCGGGCTCGGTCATCGAATGAGTCTGGCTGGTCCGGCCCCCATTCGCATCACTTGAATCGGCTGCGTTCTCATCGACCGACTGACGCCATTTGCTGCCGCCGTGAAACTCGCGTCTTTGGATCGCTTCGGCGAGCATCAACGCCCGACCCTGCTCCAAGGCAACAACCGCGCGGGTCGACTCGGCCGCCTGGCCGAAGCAGAAGGCCGCCGCAGTCGACAGCCCGAGCGAGTCGAGGAGCCAACTCTGCTTGTCGGTCGGTGTCTCCTGTCGGGCCACCAGTTGCCTGGTCGCCGCCAGCCCGCACTCGTACGCCAGACCGGCCGCGTCCCAGGCTCGACGGCCGGCCTCCCAATCACCCCAGCTGCGGGCGGCGCCGAGGGCATACTCGGGTTGCGACTCCAGACCGAGATCGATCACCTTCCGGTACGTCCGGCGAACCTCCTCCTGCGCTCCCGGGGAAGCCTCCGGGCAGCCGGATTTCCTGGCCAGGCTGTCGGCCAGTCCGGCCAGCAGGCGGGGCTGTTCCGCGAAGGTGGCGGGCGCCGCCGCGACGGCCCGACGCTGCTCGACGATGGCCCGGTCCAGATCGCCCGGATCGTGGCCGAACTCGAATCGCTGGAGCAGGTCGACGCCGAGATTCGCGCGGTAGAGCGCGACATCCACCGAGCCCGCGGGCGCAGCCGCGATCGCCTTCGCCCGCAGGTCCAGTGCGCTGTCCAGATCGGTCACCTGCGAGTGGAGTTCGTAACGCATCGAGAGGGCGTTGGCCTGGCTGTTCAAGGCCGACGCCCTCTCGATACCTGAACCGGTGGTCCTTGCGGCCTCCGCGAAGAGGGCGATCGCGCCATCCAGGTCGGCCGGCCTGCGGCGCCGGCGGAACCGGCCGAGCAGACTCACCCCGAGGTTCAGCGTTCGCTCGGCCGGGCGTGGGGCAGGCGGTGCGAGCAGATCCTCCTGTACCTTGATCGCTTCGTCGAGGGCCGTGATGAACCCGGTGTGACTGAACAGTTCGTGCAAGGTGGCGGCGAGGTTGGACATCGCCACCAGTCGGTCCGGTCCCGGTGGTATCCCCCGGGCGCATTCGCTGAGCCTCCGTGCGGCCTCGTCCAGGAGCTGTGGGTCGCGCGTGTATCGGTAGATGTCGACCAGCGCCGTGGCCATGCCGGCCTCCGCGCGTCGGGCGGGCTGCCCAGTCAGCGACGGGAGGATCTGGCGGTACAGGGCGATCGCCTCACGCAGCAGTCCCGCATCGTTTTCGGCGTCGGCGCGGTCGGCGAGCAGGGCGGCGAGGTTCTCGGCTGCGGCGGTGCCGTTGTCACCGTCTGGGGTGGCCAGCCGGCGCGCGGCGCGGAATGCGGTGTCGGCATCGAAGAGCAGGGACGGATCGGCGTTGGCCCGTCCCTTCGCGCGCAGCGCCAGACCGAGGCTGTTCAGGTAGCCCGCTCGCTCGTCGTCGTCCGGATCGGGGTTCGCCACCGCCTCGTCGAACAGCACGATCGCGCGATCGAGATCGCTCCGACCGCCTCGCCCGCGGAGTCTTGCGCTGGTGTAGTACGCCTGACCGTGTCCATGCAGGGCGATGTCGACCCGACCGCCGAGGTCCCGCAGACCTGGGACGGCGAGCTCGAAGAGAGTCAGTGCACGTTCGAGGTCCGCGGGAACGCCGTCCCGGTCGTATCGATCGGCGAGCGCGGTGGCGAGGTTGGCCCGGCCGACCGGCAGGTTCGCGTCACCTTCCGGCAGGCAGGTGACCGCGTGGTCGGTCCAATCGATGGCAGAGTCGAGATCGGCAGGGTTGCCGGCGGCCGTCCGTGCGCGCAACGTTGCGGCGGAAGCGCCGAGCAACCAGACCAGGGCCTGTGCTGCCGGCGCCAGCGCACGAAAACCCTCAGCGGCCAGGACTGTTTCGACTCGTTCCAGCGCATCGGTGAGCAGCACCGGATCGCCGCTGGTGCCGAATTCGACGAGATCGGCGCGGATCCGGTCAACAGAGGTCGAAGGGTCGGATTTCATGGCCAATCCAGGCTATCGCGGCCACCGGCACAGCATCCGATTGAATTCCCCGAGGTTCGCCGGCAAGTGGCATGAGGTCGACTACATCACCCGGGCACGTCCTGATGTGCGATGGGGGCTTCTGATCATGATCGATGCGTCGAACGGATCGAGCGTGTCGGCGACACCCCTGTCGCCCACCTGGTTCTGGCCGTCACTCGGCAGACCGACGACGCGGCGATCACCGCCACCGCCACCGCGGTCATCATCACCTGACACCAGCACCCCCGGACCATCGAGCGGGGAATCCGACGAAGGCCCCACCGTCGGAGGAGGGCACAACGAGGCCACGAATTGCGCGGTCAGCGAGGCACGATCACCGCGCGGCCCTGGATCCTGCCCGCACCGAGCAGCCGATAAGCCTCGACCCCGTCGGCGAGATCGAAATCCTGCGTGCGGATCTCGATCTGACCGCGCCGGGCCAACTCGACCAGTTCGAACAGTTCGCTGCGCCGGCCCCAGGTGGAGGTGGACACCGTGAGGTCGCGCGGCCCGGACGCGAATCCGACCCGGGGTCCGCCGCCGCCGGCTCCGAGCAGGACTACCGAGGCGGCCACCCCGGCGCAGGACACGGCCACCTTCCCGGTGGCGTCGTTCCCGACGAAGTCGAACACGACGTTCGCGCCGCGACCGCCGGTCAGTCGGCGGATGCTGGACGCCGCGTCACGATCCGACTGGAATGCCTCGTGCGCACCGACCTCGCGGGCAAAGGCGAGCTTGTCCTCGCCCAGGTCGAGGGCGACGACCCGCGCCGCGGTCAACGTCCGCAGCAGTTGGATCGCGACATGGCCCAGTCCCCCCGCGCCGATCACCACGGCCGTCGATCCGGCGGCCAGCTTGGGCAACACGGACTTGATGGCGTGGTACGGGGTGAGAGCTGCGTCGGTCAGGGAGGCGGCGCGGACCGGATCCAGGTCGCCGATCGGAACCAGGTGGCGCGGACTCTTCACGATCAGGTACTCGGCCATCGCACCGGGATGGCCGAGGCCGCACCAACGGTGGTCGTTCAGGCAGAGTTGCTCGGAGCCATCCGCGCACATCTCGCACATGCCGCAGCCCCAGGCGCCGTAGACGATCACCGACGTGCCGATCTCGACACCGGTGACGCCGGGACCGATCTCGGCGATAACTCCAGCCGGCTCGTGGCCCAGGGTCTGCGGCATCGAGTACGGGTAGTGCTCTTCCGGCAGGGACATGAGGAACTGGTCCGAGTGGCACAGGCCGGATGCGGTGATCCTGAGCAGGATTTCCCCTTCCCCCGGAACCGGCGTGTCGATCTCCACCAGTTCCGGTCCGGCACCGAAGGTCCGGTATTGAATGGCTTGCAAGAGTATTTCTCCTCGGTCAGCGATCGATCGCTCGTGCGATCTCATCGTCACACAGACCCAATGCTCGCAGGACGCTGCCGACCCTTGACGCGTCGTCCGTCGGTGGTTGTGGTCCGGCAAGCGGTGTTTCGCTGAACCGCGGGGCGGGCATGGGCTGCAGCACGCCGTCTGCGTCGACGGCCAGCGTGCTGCGGGCCGCCATCTGTGGGTGGTTCGCCGTCTCGGCGAGGGACAGCACCGGTGTGGTGCAGGCCTTGGTCCCCTCGAACAGCCGCGCCCAGTCGTCACGTGGACGGGTGGCGAACACCTGCTCGAGGCGTTCGGCCTGAGGTGGCCAACCGTCGGTGGCGTACTGATCGGCGAAGAGCGGGTCGTCGGTCAAGCCGAGTAGGCGCAGGAAGTCCCGGTAGAACTGGGGTTCCACACAACCGACGGCCATGTGTGCGCCGTCCGCGCATCGGTAGGTGCGGTAGAACGGCGCGGCCCCGTCGAACATGTTGACGCCCCGCTCATCCCGCCAGAACCCGTCGGCGACGAAACCGTGAATCATCCCGAGCAGTAGCGAGGTGCCGTCGACCATCGCCGCGTCCACCACCTGACCGCGGCCGGTGGCCCGGGCGCTGAGCAGCGCGCTGACCACGCCGAACGCCAGGAGCATGCCGCCGCCGCCGAAGTCGCCCACCAGGTTCAGCGGGGGCACCGGGTCGCCGTCGCGGGGGCCGATGGCGTGCAGCGCCCCGGTGATCGCGAGGTAGTTGATGTCGTGACCCGGCGTGCCGGCCCAGGGTCCGTCCTGACCCCAGCCGGTCATCCGGCCGTACACCAGCCGGGGGTGCGCCCCGCGCAGGTCATCGGGGCCCAGTCCGAGCCGTTCGGCGACGCCGGGACGGAAGCCCTCGATGAGGATGTCGGATCCGACGGCGATCCGGCGCGCCAGCTCGGCGCCGGCGGGATCCTTCAGGTCGGCGACGATCTCGACCCGGCCGCGGTTGAGCACGGTATGGGTCTTCTCGCCCGGCCGCAGGATGCGGATCACCGTGGCGCCCAGGTCCGCGAGCATCATTCCGGCGAACGGCACCGGCCCGATCCCGCCGAGCTCGAGGACGGTGATCCCGGCGAGTGGCCCCTGACGGGTCGTCATGGTGTGTCCACCTCGTGCCGGACCACCAGCCACGACGCAGCCAGGGTGTCGACGACCGCGGTCAGGGCGAGCGGCTGGTCGAGCATGATGTGATGGCCGGCCTGGGGAATCGTCACCTGCACCGTGCCGGGACCGGTTCGGGCGGCGAGCTGCTGGCTCAACCCCGGCGTGAGGAATCCCCATTGCCCGCGGACGAGGGCGACCGGGCAGGCGGCCCGGACGACCTCGTCGGGTGTCAGCCCGGCCGCGCCGAAGATCTTCAAGTCGAACTGCCACCGGTAGCCGTCCGGGACCGCCCGGATTGATCGATGCGCGAGGTACTCGGACAGCCAGCGGGGGACCTCGGTGTCCTCGGGCAGCGGCCGGAACCGCTCCACGATCCGGGCCAGCGTGGGGTACGTCCGCACACCCGCAGACGTCCGGCGAAGCAGTCGGGCCGCCGCCTCGGGCGCGGCGCCGCGGACGGCCGAGTCGATCACGACGATGCCGGCCAGCGCCCGGCCGAAGCGCTCGGCGACCTCGAGCGTGACGAACCCGCCGAGACTGTGCCCGACGATCACCGGCCGGCCGCCGAAATTGGCGGCACCGGCGACCGCCATCACCTCGTCCGCCCACAACGCCCGGGAGTACTCGCCCCGGTGGTCGCTGTCGCCGTGGCCGGACAGGTCCAGCGCGACCACTCGCCGCCCCGCACACAGCCACGGCGCGACGTGGTCCCACCAGTGGGCGTTCGCCGCGCCACCGTGCACCAGAACGATTCCCGGTTGTCCGGGTTCACCCCAGACCCGGTAGTTGATCCGGGCGCCGGCGACGTCGATGCGACCGATCGCCGGTTCGACCGATGTCGCCCAGTCGAACCACTCCGGGCGTGCCCCGCACCCCCGTTGAATCAGTGTCGTTTCCATTGTCATTCCTCGACCTCCCCCTGGCCCGGCCGGGCACCCATCGTTCAGCCTTCGAAACCACCGCCGGTGACGATGATCTGGCCGCTGATGTAGTCCGCCTCCGGATAGGTGAGCATGACTACGGAGCCCGCCGCCTCCTCGGTGGTGCCGGCGCGACCGAGCGGGATCAGCATCTTCATGGCCTGCAGCACCTGGGGGTTCACCCCGACGCGCAGCTCACGCCCCTCGATGTCGACGGTCGCGCCGCCGTCGGCGGCCACCTCGGTCAGCCTCGTCGTGATCAGCCCGAACGCGACGGCGTTGACGTTGACGTTGTAGCGACCCCATTCCTTGGCCAGCGTTCGGGTCATCCCGACGATGCCGGCCTTCGCCGAGGAATAGTTCAGCTGCCCGGCGTTGCCGTAGAGACCGGCGATCGAGGAGATGTTCACGACCTTGCGGTTGACCACCGTGCCGGCCTCCTTCTCCATCTTGGCCGCCTTGCTGATCACCGGTTGGGCGGCTCGCAGGATGCGGAACGGCGCCTTGAGGTGGACATCCAGGATGGCGTCCCATTGATCGTCACCCATCTTCTGGATGACCGTGTCCCAGGTGTAGCCGGCGTTGTTGATGATGATGTCCAGGCCGCCGAAGTTCTCGGTGGCGGTGCCGACGAACCGTTCGCCGAAGTCGTCGGCGACCACGCTGCCCACGCAGGCGACCGCGTTGCCCCCACCGGCGGTGATGAGGTCGACCACCTGGTGTGCCGGTTCCGCGTCCAGATCGTTGACCACCACGTTCGCGCCCTCGGCGGAGAGCTTGAGCGCGATGGACCGGCCGATGCCGCGGCCCGCGCCGGAGACGATGGCGGTTCGGCCGTCGAGCTTACCCATGTCGGATCCCTTCGGAAGTCGTCAGTCCAGGGCGACGGTGGCGTCGCCGATGAGGGTGGTGGTGCCGTCCGCGAGCCTCACCCGCAGGGTGAGCGTGGCCAGCCGTTCCCCGTTGACATCGTCGACGGAGATGACGGTGCCGGTGCAGGTGGGCTCGCCGTGGACGGGCGTGATCGCCGTGAATCGCCCGCCGAACGTCCGAATGCGTT
>Ga0164241_10002596_pt1 | contig 19195 bp, 19 predicted proteins | sample OricomyardsoilBY_FD_108780 | JGI IMG/M metagenome (GOLD analysis project Ga0164241, IMG submission 108780) | Backyard soil microbial communities from Emeryville, California, USA - Original compost - Back yard soil (BY) | ecosystem: Environmental > Terrestrial > Soil > Unclassified | place: USA... | reverse complement strand
TATTCGCCGACCTGGGCTGGACCTTTGCGCGGCTCAGAAAGATTGGAACTCACGATCGCCTCCCGGGAGCCCATTCATGTTCAAGACGTGTGACGGCGACATCACGCGCGGCCGCTTTTGGTCGCGTTTGTGACCGTTCTCACGGGGGCCGCGCGGAAGGCTCTTCGGTGCCGCGCTGTCGTCGATCGCGAAGAAGTCGGACAGCTGGCGCAACGCATCGGCCTGGGCGCTCATTTCTTCGGCGGCCGCGGCCAGCTCCTCGGAGGCGGTCGCGTTCCGTTGCGTGATCTGATCGACCTGCGCCATCGAACGATTCATCTGCGATACACCGGAGGCTTGCTCGGTCGACGCCGCCGCCACTTCCTGGGTGAAGTCGGTCGCCCGTTGGATGCTAGGCACCAGGTCGTCGAGGCGACTCCCGGCCCGGCTCGCGACTTCCACGCTCGAGCTGGCCACGGTACGAATTTCCTTGGCCGCCACCTGGCTGCGCTCGGCCAGCTTCCGTACTTCGGCGGCTACCACCGAGAAGCCGCGCCCGTGCTCGCCCGCCCGCGCCGCTTCGATGGCCGCGTTCAGAGCCAACAAGTTGGTCTGATAGGCGATCTCCTCGATCAGGCCGATGCGGCCGGCGATGGCGTTCATGGCCCCGACCGATTCGCGGACCACGCCGCCCGCTTCACCAGCGTCGCGTGCGCTCTGCACCGCCATCTGCTCCATGCGCTTGGCGTTGTCAGCGTTTTGGCTGATGCCGCTGGAGAACTCCTCCAAGCTGGAAGACACCTGTTCGACGGCCGCCGCCTGCTCGCTCGTGCCCTGCGACAACGACTGGGAGGTGGCCGAAACCTGCGCGGCAGCCGAGGACAAAGCGCCGGAACCGTTGCGGATCTCGCCGATGACGCGGGTCAGGCTCTTGAGCATGTCGCCGATCGCCACCTGCAGGCGGCCAATCTCGTCGGAGCGTTCGTCGCCGATGGTCACGCGCAAGTCGCCTTGGGCTACCCGCTCCGCCACCGCCACCACCTCGCCCAACGGAATGGTGACGCTGCGTGTGATGAGCATGCTCAGCGTGATGCTGAGCACGGTGGCGAGCACGATGAAGATCGTCATCGCCCAGACCGCGCGCGAGCTTTCGTGCAGCATCTCTTCGCGCATACCCTTCAGGTGCTCGCCGCGGTAGATTCGAGCGTTGGCTTCGAGCACGCGAATCTGCTCCTTGTACGACTCGAGGCCGCGATTCGCGGCTAAAGGGTCCGTCAGCAGTCCCCTATCGACGCCATCGCGGACTTTGCCGAATCCTTCTTCGTACGCGGCCAGACTCGAACGCATGGCGGTCAGCCTCGCCGTCTCCCCTTCTTCGTCGACCAAGCTCGTCAGCTTGTCGAGCAGGCCGAGCATGACCTGCTGCTCGGCCTTCCATTTGCTCATGTATTCATTGCGCTTGGCGACGTCGGCCACGTTCAAAAGGTAGTCCTTCTCGTACCGGCGCAGCTCGAGCGAAGCCGTCTGAACCTGCCCCGAGAGATCAGCCGAGACCACGTCCACGGTGATGATGCGGTCCGCGGTAGAGGTAACGGCGGAAAGCCCCCAGTAGCCGGAGCCGGCAAGGGCGAGGGCCAGAACCACCAGCGCCGCGAAGGCGGCGCCCATTCTCGTTCCGATATTCATCTTCGACAACATGCATATTCTCCTGAAATTTTCGTCATTCGTTCCGCCGCCCTCAGGCCGACATCGTTCGCAACAGGCTGCCTACGTCGAGCACCAACGCGACGCTGCCGTCGTGCAGCACGGCCGAGCCAGCAACGTTTTGGCTGGCCGCAAACAGCGGCCCCAGCGGTTTGATCACGGTTTGGACTTCACCCAGCAAGCCATCGACGTCCAAGCCGGCGCGTCTGCCCGCGTGCTCGAGCACCACGATCGAGCGGCGCGCGGTTTGCACCCGCGCTCCACCGAGCTGCGCCGCGAGATCGACGAACGGCAGCGGCTTGCCGCGCAGCTCGATGACGCCACCACCTTTCGAGGTCAGGGCACGGTCGCGCTCTAGGTCGAGGCACTCGCGCACCGAGTCGACGGGCACGATGTACGTCTCTTGCCCGACCTTGACCCCGAAGCCCTGAATCAGGGCCAAACTGAGCGGAATCCGGATCGACACGGTCAGGCCGACACCCGGCTGATTCTCGAGGGCGAGCGTGCCGCGCAGCCCTTCGATGCTGCGCCGCACCACGTCCATGCCGATGCCGCGACCCGAGAGTCTCGTCACCTCGCGTGCGGTGCTGAGGCCGGGCAAGAACAGCAGCTCGTGCAACGCTTCGTCGTTGGAAGCGGCGAGCGGCGCGTTGATGCCCATCTCACGCGCCTTTTCCAGCAATCGCGCTTGGTCCAGGCCCGCGCCGTCGTCCACCACTTGCAGCACCACGTAGTTACCGTCGTAGCGGGCGCGCAAAATAATCCGTCCGGGCCAGTGCTTGCCAGCCGCCAAGCGCGCTTCGGGCGTCTCGATGCCATGGTCGATGGCGTTGCGAATCATGTGCATCAGCGGGTCGCGGATGGCCTCTGCGAGCGTGACGTCGACCTCGACGTCACCGCCTTCGACGCGCAGCTCGACCTGCTTGCCGACGCGCAGCGACAGCTCGCGCACCGCGCGCCGAAATCGCTCGAAAGTGGGTCCCAGCGGCACTACCCGCAGCCTCATCACGCTCTCTTGCAGGGTCTGAAACAGACCTTGAAACCCTGCGACGGCGCTGTGCGCTTCCGAGCCCGGCTCCACCAGGGCGCTCAGTCGCCCTTGCGCGACCGCCACCTCGCCGGCCAGGTTGAGCAGCCGGTCCAGCTTGTCCACGTCGACGCGCAGCGAGCGCAGCGCCCGGCCGTCACGGGGTAAGAGCTCGTCGTTCCAGGCCACCGCCTCGCCGCTCTGCTCGGGGTCGCTGGCCAGCCAAGCCGAGATGCGGGCGATGAGCTCCGCGGCGCCCGCGATCGGCGCGTCGCGCTCTTCGTCGGGAACCTGGCAACCGCGCCGCAGCAGATCGACCGACTCGAGCGACATGCCCGAGAGCCAGCGCCCGGCCACACGCCGGTTGGTCGTCACGGCTTCGAACATGCTTTCCAGCTCGTGGGCGACGGCCGTCACGCGCTCGAAGCCGACGCACGAAGCGCTGCCCTTCAGTGTGTGCGCGCAACGAAACATCTCCTCGACCAGCCCGCGGTTGTGGGGCTGGCCGTCCAAGGCGAGCGCTAGCCGCTCCAGCTCCGCCAAGAGCTCGTCGGATTCGTCGCGGAATGAGCCCAGCAGCAGGTTGCGATCGAACTCCATCAGGCACCTCTCAGCGGCCGCTCACGGCAAACCCCGGTCTCGACGTCGAAATCCAGACGGCGAGCCTCGGTACCCAAGACGCCGCTGGCGACCACGGTAATCTCGTTCTTTTCCAGCCACTCCATCGCAAAGTCGGCGTTGCGGCGTCCTAGGTGCATCAGCTCGGATGCCGTGAACAGCACCCGCGCGCCACCGAACACGCTCGCGCACAGCTGTCGGCGCTGGCTCCCCAAGCGCTCCAGCCGTTCGACCAGCAGCGGCATCGCGCGGTTGCCGTAGCGAGACGAGGTTTCGAACGGCGAGGCCGTCTCCGGAAGCATGAAGTGGTTCATGCCGCCCTGGCGCAGCTCGGGATCGTACAGACACACCGAGATGCACGAGCCGAGCACGGTGCGCATGCGACACGGCTCCGTACACACCAACAGCTGACCAGGCTCGACATACAAAACCTCCAGGTCGCACACCGCTTCAGCTTGCATGGGCGTGGCTTTCCCGACCGTTCAGCTCGGCGGCGGAAAGCGCAGCTGCGGCCTGGGACCCGACCAGCGAGAAGAGCTCGTAGTCGAGCGGCTGCAGATCTTCTTTCTGCGGCAAAAAGCTGAAAATGAGCACAAAACCCTGAGTCTTTTCGCCAATCTGCAGCGGTATGCACACGCGAACGCCGGTCGCGTCGGCGGGCATGCTGCGCATCAGAGCCAGCGGGCGCTGCTCGTTTGCGGCGCGGCCGATGATCCCCGAGCGGGGGGTGAGGCCCGCCAAGTCTTGCGGCTGCATCCCGAAAAGGGCGTGCGGGGTCAGCGCTTCGTCGGCGGCGACGATCGCAAATTCTTCGGAGCCGATCAGGTTGATGACGATCTCTTGAATGCCGCTCAACACCGCCGCACGGTCGACGCTGGCGTGCAGGGCGTGTCCGGCCGCGTACAAAGACGCCAGATTCGAGTTTTGGCGCTCGACCTCGTGGAATTGTTCCTCGAAGCGCCGATGCTCGACGTCGATGGTTTCGAGCAGCTCGAGCACGCCTTGTTGCTCGGCGCGCCAGCGCTCCGAGCGCTTGTTGAGCTCGCTCACGTCCTCGCGCGAAGCGAGGTCGCGCTCCTTACCCAACACCGAGATCGCCAGACCCAAGCGGCGATTCGACTCGAGCAAGTCTTCGAACAGCGCGCGCGTGGCTTCACGCACCCGCTCCACGTACCGGATGCGACGCACCTCGCTCATGATTGGGCCCCCAAGATGTTGCGAATTTTGCCCAACAGCTCGGCGCTGTTGACGGGCTTGGTCACGTAGTCGCTACAACCACTGGAGTAGCCAGCCTCCAGCGAAGCCGCCTCGCCGCGCGTCGTGACCAAAATAATGGGAATATGCGCCGTTTCCGGGTCATTTTTGATCGCCTGGCAGGCTTGAAGGCCGTTGAGCTTGGGCATCACGATGTCCATCAAGATCAGATCCGGTTGCTCGGTCTTGGCGCGTTGCTGGGCTTCCTCACCGTTGGCGGCGGTGACGATCTGAAAGCGCTCCGACGCCAAGATCATGCGCTCCATCATCAGCACCGTTGCAGAATCATCCACTAACAATATCTTCCTCGACATCCAGCACGTTCCTTTCGAGATTTCACGCGACGACGCGATCCAAACGTTCGAGCTGTCGTCGCAACAGCTCGTTCTCGAAGGCCAAGCCAACCTGCGCGGTGGCAAGCTCCATCAACTCCACGTCTTGCACGCTGGCCGCGCGACGACCGTTGTCGGCGTAAATGAGCCCGATCGAACGGCGCGCGCCCAACACCGGAAAGAAGACGCCCTGCCCCGAGCGCGGCCGGTCCAGTATCTTCCCCAGCTCGGCTGGCAGATCGCCGTCGTCGTAGTCGAGCGTGAACGCGTGCCCCTCGGCGATCGCGCGTGAAAGAGCGGAGGCCGCCTCCAAACGCAAGCTCAATCCGCGGGTGATGCCCGCCAGCGGCCGGCCCGCGCTCGTCGCGCCGAACGCTCCCAGCGCGACTAGCTGCTCACCCTGCTGCACGAACAACACCGCGCGCTCCACCGAGTCGGCCACGATCGTCATCAAATTCAGTGAAACGGTCGCCGAAAGCAGGCCCGAGCGCAGGTCACCCAAGACGCGCCGCAGCCGTCCGAGACCCGAGCGCAGATTCGTCTCGGTCGCGTCGTGGGGCGCCTGCGCCCGCAGCAAGTTCGCGCAACAAACCGGCAAGTAGCTGGCCTCGGCCACCGCGGCCGCGCCTTCACCGATGGCCGATGCCATCGCCTCCGGCTTCGCCACGAGCGCGACGACCAGCGCGCGCGGATGCAGCTCGCGAATGCGCCGAATCGCGGCCGGAGCGCACTCGCCCGGCCGTAGATCGACGACGACCAGCGGCTGCGTTTCACCGGGGGCGGGGGCACCGGCGTCGCGCGCGTCGACGGCCCGGACCCGTGCCACTCCGCCCAGCGCCTCTTGCACAGCCGCCAGGACTTCGGGGCGTTTGGACAAGATCTGCACGCCCGCGCTCGATTTGGCGCGGCCGCCGTGAGGGGTCACGGGGCGGGCGGCGCTCGGCGGCGCGTCCACGGCGCTAGCGGCCACGACCGGCGCGGGCGCCAGCGCTGGCCCCCCGATACGATTGCGCTCGTCGAACAAGCGAACGGCCTCGATCAAGATGCCCTGGGTGTCGATATCGACGTCGGGCAGCACGTCGCCGGGCGCGAAGCTGATCTCGTCATCGCTCCGCACTTCGTCCGCGATCAGCCGAAATGTGCCCTCGTTCCAGCCGACGAGCTCGAAAATGGTGCGTTCGACCTTGGCCGCCACGGCGTCGCGCAGGTCGACCCATGCAACGTCGCCCTCCTCGAGCAACGCCTGCCCCAAGCTGAGCGAGCCGGCCGCGCTGCGCCGCCGCTGCTCGGCGCGGTCGAGCTGACGTTGCGAGACTTTGCCGCTCTCGAGGAGGTACTTCGCCACCGACGGCGACGCCGCGGCCCACGCGCTGGCGATCCGTCCGCGATGAAACGAGATGTGCGCGACCTCGTCGCGCCGCTCGAGCTGCAGCGTGCCCGAGCGTTGGCTCATGTGCACGAACTGCAACAAATCGACGATCGCGATGTCGGCCAGGCTGCCGGAAATGCTCACGACGCACCTCCGCGCATGAAGCCGAGTAGCCCTTCGTAGGCGTTCAGCTTTCGTTGACTGACATGGAAGGCGCGCGCCGCTACGAGCGCCGAAGCCGCGTGCGCGGCCATCAGATCCAAGAGCTCGTGGTCGTCGGCGTTGAGCCCTGGCTTGTGTCCCAAGAAGGCGCGTACGGTGAGCAGCCCCACCACTTCGCCCTGTCGAACGAACGGCACCGCTACGAGCAGCTCGGACCCGGCGCAGGGCCCGAACTGCGGGCTACCGTCCTTCAAACAAGCGTCGATCAGGGCGTCCCCCCCTTCGTAAGGCAGCTCCGTGACGCCCGGGTCGGCCTGGCCCGAGCTCTCTTTCGCGGCGAAAAACCGGCCGGTTTCGTGCTTGAGCAGGATGGTGAAGCGCTCGGCCCCCAAGAGGTTGACGGCGATGTCGGCGATCGCGGCCCGTACGTCGGACACCTCGAGCGAGGCGTGCAGCTGATAAGTAGCAACGTAGAGATTGGCCAGCTGCGCGGCCTGGCCCTCGGTCCGCACCAACAGGCCCTCCATTTCTCCGAGGCTCGCTTCGAGCTCTTGAATACGCCGCGCCAGCTCTTGATTGCGGCGTGCGGCCTCGGTTCCGGCGCGCTCCAGCGAACGCTGGGCGTCGTCGAGTAAGCGCGCCACGCGCCCGAGCTCGGATGTCGGCTCGGCGGGCGCCGCGGGCTCGTGGGAGCTGGGCTGCGGGCGTGAGTCGGTTGAATGGAGCGAGCGCGGAGACGACATGATGGAGCTGCGCCACGACGTCCGCATGCTTGCTGGCCGACCGAGCGCGCTTTTAGCGCGACCCGGTTGCAACGAGATGACGGTGAGGTGACAGCGTTCAGGAACGGCGCTCCGTCTCCGCGCTTAAGTATCTAAAAATGCTGATGAAACACCACGACGCGTGTCCCTATTTCAAGATTCGATGTCTTGAATATCGGACTTTCAACTGCGGTCGCGGAATGGCGGTGATTTGGCTCGTGCCACCTTGCGCGCCGGCTGTGGGACAAGCGCGGTGTCCGGAATCCCGCACTGGCGACGAGCCAAGGCGGTCGCTACGCCACCCGCGCGTCACCTCGAGATGTCACAAAACTCAGATGCTGTAGCGGAGCGCGCTGGGTGACGACGCCGTCTGCTGACGGGTGACCATGTCGAGCAGCGTGGTACCCTCGAGCACCGCGACGCTCGCAGCATGAGCTTCGCGTAGCGCAAGACGGACGCCACAGGTCGCTTCGTCTTTGCATCCCTCGCAACGACGGTAGGCCGTGCGGCTGAGGCAGGGTACCGGTGCTATCGGCCCGTCGAGCACGCGCACGATGGACGCCAGGGTGATGGTGTCCGGGCTGCGCGCCAGCAGGTAGCCGCCCCCGCGGCCCTTCCGGCTGCGCACGAAGCCGTGCTGCTTCAGCTCGGCCAAGATCGCCTCCAGGAATTTTTTCGGAATATCCTCACGCTCCGCGATATCCGCGATCAACATGGGCTCGCCTACGGGCCCTGACGCGAGCAGCGCCAGCGCCTTCAAGGCGTACTTGGTCTTCATGGTGATCAAGCGCCGGGAGCATAGTGCGACTCGCCCGGCGGTGCACCAAAACCCCTCCGCCGACGAACGTAGCTCCGAGCCCCTCGCCTTTGGGCTGCCAAACCGCGGCCCAACCGCCTCCCCGCCTCCCTGTCATCTCGAACGCGCTCGGCACGAGCCATCAGCCCGACAGCAGCCCGAGGCGCCCGCCCAGCGCGGCCCGGGACGGCCCGGTAGCTTCTGCAAAAGATCTGCAGTGCGGCAGCCAAGGAAGTATTGAAAGCTCGAGAGTCGCGCGGTCCTTGGACTACGCTAGCGAGGCATGCCGGACGGCACCATTCCCTCGCTCGCGGCCGCCCATTTGCGGCTGGGGCGCGCGGCCGTCGGCATCTGCTCGGCCGCGTCGGCGGTAGCGCTCACGCTGCTGATGGCGTCGCTGTTCACCGAGCATTCGCACACCAAAGATCAGCTGAAAAAGCAGGTGCTGTTGCAGGCCGAGGACCGCGCCCACGCCCTGCAAAACCACTTGGAGCTGCTCAGTCGCGAGCTGCGCCGCCTGGGGCTGCGCTCCGAGGTCGACTTGTTCGATCAAGACGTGGAGCCCGAACGCAGCTTGCTCGGCGTCTCACACGGCAGCAGCACGTTCTTCAACCTCGGCGTCGCCATCTTGGGCGTCGACGGAGGCGTGGTATGGGCCGAGCCCAAGCGCTTCGTGCCGGTGGGCCAATCGTTCGCCCAGGAGCGCTGGTTCGCCGACCTGTCGCGGGCGCGCTCGTTGCGCATCGTGGCCATCCAGCCCGAACGCAGCGAAGACGCCGCCCTGTACGTGGTGTCGCCAATCGTGCGCGCCCACCAATTTCAGGGCGCCATCGTCGGCGGTATCGATTTGGCGTCGAGTCACGTGCTCAGCATTGCCGACCATTCCATCAGCGGCGCCAGCACGATCTTGGCGACCAACGACGGCCAGGTCGTATTTCCGGCCAAGCCCCCCGCGTTCGCCAACGGCTCGACCTGGACCAAGCTCTTCACCCCGCGGAGTGGCCAGGGCATGGTCACGACCTTCGAGCTGGAAGGTCACCGCCAGGTGTTGGCGGCGGCCGCGCTCCAAGGCTCCGAGCTGACCTTGCTGCTCCGGATCGACGAAGATACGCTGTTTCACGACGCGCGCGCCCGCTTGCAGGCTCGGCTGCTGCTCGGCCTCGCGCTGGCGGTGTTGCCGCTGATCGCGCTCGTGCTGTTGTTGCGCCATTCGCTCCGCATTTTTCGCCGCGGTGAGGAACAAGCGATGCGCGAAGAGCGTTTGCAGCGTGTCGGCGAGGCCGCCAACCTGATCGCCCACGAAGTGAAGAATTCTTTGAACGGTATCCGCATGGCGGCCGAGATGGCCTGCGGCCCCCCCGAACCCAAAAGCCGCGCCGAGCGCGCGCTCGCGGAGCTACGCGGCGAGATCGAACGGCTCAGCAACTTCACTGGCGACTTGATGGCCTTCTCGAAGGGCATCAAGCCGCGCCCCGTGCGGCTCGAGCTGAACGAGCTCGCGGCCAAGATTTTGGGGTTGTTCGAGGCACCGGCGGCGGAGGCGGGCGTAGCGCTCCAATTATTGCAGGCCCGCGAGCCCGTCTGGGTGTCGGCCGATTCCCAGCTGCTACGTATCGCGCTCTCCAATCTGCTCAACAACGCGCTCGACGCCTTGTCCACTCGTCGCGCCGCTTCCGAACCGCCGCAGGTCGAGCTGCGCGTCGAGGCCGCGGGCAGCACCGCGCGCGTGTTCGTATCGGACAACGGCGACGGCGTCCCGAGCGACATCCGCCCACGGCTGTTCGAGCCGTTTCACTCGGGCAAGACCAGCGGCGTGGGCATCGGCCTGGCTCTGGGCAAGCGCATCGCCGAGGCCCACGGCGGCAACCTCGAGCTTTCTTCGTACGCGCTCGGCGCCCAATTCTGTCTCAGCCTGCCCCGGGAGTCGTCATGAAGGCCAGTGTCCTAATCGTCGATGACGAGCGCATTTTCCGCGTGCTCGCCGAAGAAGCGTTGACGGCCGAGGGCTTCGAAGTGAGGCAAGCCCCCAACTTGGCCAAGGCGCGCACGGAGCTGTCGCGCTCGCAGCCCGACGTCGTGGTGCTCGATCGCCGACTGCCCGACGGCGACGGCATGGAGCTGCTGCGTGAAGAGCGGCGCAGCAACGGCGATGGTCCGCTGTTCGTGGTCGTAACCGCCTACGGTGACATCCAGAACGCGGTCGACGCCGTCCAAGCTGGAGCCGTGGACTACCTGGCCAAGCCGGTGCAACCGACCGATTTGGTGATGAAGCTACGTAAGGTGCTGGAGGTGCGCGGTCTGCGCGACCAGCTGGCGCGCGTGCGCGGCGCTCCCGCGCTGGCTTCCGAGTCCGCCAGCCCGCAGATGCGGGCGGTCATGGAGACGCTGCGGCGCGTGAGCCAAAGCCCGCTCACGCCCGTGTTCATTTTGGGGGCGTCCGGCTCCGGCAAGCAGTTTGCGGCCGAGCGCTTGCACACGCTGACGCACTCCGCTGACGCCGGCGACGCGCCGTTCATCGACGTCAACTGCGCGGCGCTGCCCAGTAACTTGGTCGAAAGCGAGCTGTTCGGGCACGAGCGCGGCGCCTTCACCGACGCGCGCAGCTCGCGCCGCGGCCTCATCGAAATGGCCGACGGGGGCACGTTGTTCTTGGACGAAATCGGCGAATTGCCCGAGGCTTCGCAGGCCAAGTTGCTCAAGTTTCTGGATTCGATGCGTTTTCGTCGCGTGGGCGGCGAGCGCGAGCTCGAGGTGTCGCTGCGGGTCATCGCGGCGACGAATCAGGACATCGAGACGCTGGTCAAGTCGGGGCGTTTCCGCGAAGACTTGTTCCATCGCCTGAGCGTGTTCGTCGTCCAAGTGCCGCCGCTTTCGCAGCGCCGTGAAGAAGTGGCGACGCTCGCGCAGTCGTTTTTGGAGCAATGCGCCAAAAAGACCAAGAAGCGCGTGGAAGGCATCACCAAGCCGGCGCTGGCGCTGTTGGAAAGCTACGAATTTCCGGGCAACGTGCGCGAGCTACGCAACATCATCGAGCGCGCGGTCATTCTGGCCCAATCGAGCGAGATCACGCCGCAAGAGTTGGTGCTACGCGCTCCTTCCTCCCGCGCCGAAAGCCGCGCGTTTTTCCGAGTCGAGGTCGAAGCCGGTCAGCCGCCCCCCAGCATGCACGCCGTCGAGCACGCCTACGTCATGCGCGTCCTCGAGCACCACGAAGGCCGCCGCATGCAAGCCGCCCAAGCCCTGGGCATTTCCTACCCTACCTTCTTGAAGCGTTTACGCGAGCTGGGGATCGCGTCGGATTAGGGGGAGTTGGCAGTCAGCAACTGCCAACTGCCAACCACAGCCATCAAGGGTAACGACGAGCCACCATCAGCCCGCAGCGACGCTTCAAGTCCCCGTACGCTCTAGCTCGCTCTTCGAGACCATGGCCGCTTCGACGACTTCGCAGATGCCGTGCCAGGCGAGTAGATGCAGCTCTTGGACGCGCGGCGTCGTGGCGTCGGGGGCTTTGAAGCTGATATCGGCGGCTTTGGCGACGGCGCCGCCGTTGCGCCCAGTGAACGCCAGGGTGACGGCTCCGCATTCGCGGGCGACCTCGAGCGCGCGCACCACGTTGGCGCTCTTGCCGCTCGTGCTGATGCCCACGACGATGTCCCCGGCGCGAGCGTGAGCGCGCACCTGACGGGCGAAAATGTCTTTGAAGTCCCAATCATTGCCGACCGCGGTCAAAATCGACGTATCGGTCGTGAGCGCCAACGCCGGGAACGGCTCACGCTCCAGCGCAAAACGGCCGACCAGCTCGGCCGCTACGTGCTGCGCGTCGGCCGCGCTACCACCGTTGCCGCAGAAGTAGATACGTCGGCCGGCCTTCAAGGCGCGGGTGATGGTGGAGGCGATTTCGGCCAAGCTGGGCATCGACTCGAGCAGCAGCTTTTCGTGAGCGCGAATGCTGTCCTCGGTGATGCGCCGCAGCGTGTTCTCGAAGCCGGGGCGTAGATCGCCCTCTTCGCCTTCACCGAGCAAAAGCTCGACCGCTTCCTCGACCGCGCCCGCGCCGCCCTTGGCCCCCAACACGCGCGTGGCGCTACGCCGCGCCGCACGTGAGCCATCGGCCGGGCACAACGACAGACCGACCATCGGAAAGGCCATGGCGTCGCGATCCGCGTCGCCGAGAAAGCAGATGCGCGAAAGCGGCACGGCCGCGTTGGCGGAGAGCGCCTCGAGCGCGGCCACCTTGTCTTTCGCTGCGGGCAACACGAACTCGGCCCCCGCTTTGGCCGCGATCGCCATCACCAGCGGCCCCTCTTCGCCGGTGACCAGCGCGATGCGCAGTCCCGCGCGGCGCGCGCGCGCCAGCGCGTCCAAGTCGCGGAAGGCGATGCCTTTGGATTCTTCACCCGCGCGGGTAATGGTGACCGAGCCATCGGTCAGGACGCCGTCCACGTCGAGGGCCAAAAGAAGAATGTCTGAGCTCATGGTATTACCAGCAGGTCCTTCCGCCGTCGATGACCAGATTCGAGCCGGTCATGTACGAAGATGCGTCGGAGCACAGAAAGACCAACGCGGCCCTGTACTCGTCTTTGCGCGCCATACGGCCCATCGGGATCAGCTGGGTGAGCTTCTCCACGAAGTCCTCGGGTTGCCCCGCGTACACGCCTCCGGGGACGAGCGCGTTCACGCGCACGCCCGCATCGGCCCAATACGTTGCGAGGTATTTGGTGAGCATCACCAAGCCTCCTTTAACGACCGAATAGGTCACGGGCTTAACCGGTTGTTCGTTCGCGGCCAGCCCCGGCCGTCGATAGATGCGTTGGTCGGGCGCGATCAGCCCCAAATCAGAGGCAATATTGACGATCACGCCGCCGCCGTGTGCGGCCATGTAGGCGCCAAAGACCTGCGCGCACAGAAAAGCGCCGCTCAAACCGACCGAGAGCTCGCGATTCCACAGCTCGAGCGAATAGTTCTCGAAGCGCGTGGCGGCCAAGCCTGCGCCTTCGACCTTGGGGTTGAGCGCGGCGTTGTTGACCAGGCCGTCCAAGCGCCCGTGCACGGCCAAAACCCGAGTCAGCGCCGCTTCGCACGAAGCCCGAGCGGTGACGTCGAGCTCGAGGCCGGTGGCGGCAACACCGTACCGCTCTTGAACCGCCCGCGCCGCCCGCTCGGCGTCGGCGCCCCGCACGTCGGCGATGACGGGAACGCCGCCCGCTTCGGCGATGGCCGCCGCGTGCTCGGCCCCCAATAGCCCCGCCCCACCCGTGATCAGCACGACGCGGCCCGCCAAGTCGAAGGCCGAAGCCCGCGCCGTAGCCGCGGTCACGACGGGTACCTCGGATCGTTGGAGCCCAGCGAGGCGGGCGCAACCCCCGCCAGCCAAGCCTTCACCGCCGCCTCCAGGGCGGGAATTTGGTCGACGTAGTCGAGCTCGTGGATTTTACCTTCGACGACGAACGGCATCACGACCTGGCCCGTCATCGACTCGAGCTCGGTGATGGTGCGCGGCCGTACGATGTCGACGTAGCCGTTCTGCCAGTAGGCTACCGGCAGCTTTTGGCGCGGCATCGAATGGGCCTCCGGGTAGCCAGGCAGCTCGATCAGCGGACGCAAGAACGAGTCTTCGATCCGCCACATCTTGTACGGGGTCTGCTCGGCGGTGCCGACGCTGCGCAGCGCATCGGCCTCGGGATTGCCCAGCATCAGCTGGACCGCCCGCTCGATCAGCGCGGTCTCCCGCACCGGCCCGGTCGGGCGCAGGTGCACGACCAGCTCGGGGACGTAGGCTTCGTGCTCGGCTAGCCAGGTCAGGGCGTGGTGGAAGACCTGAAAATCGGTCGCGGTGTCGGACGCGGCGTCGGCGGGTCGCTTGAACGGCACCTCGGCGCCGTAGCTGCGAGCGACTTCCGCGATCTCATCGTCGTCGGTCGAGACGATGATGCGCGTGATCGAAGGGCAGGCCTTGGCGTGCATGATCGAATAGGCGATCAGCGGGCGGCCCGCGACCGACAGCAGGTTCTTGCGCGGTACTGATTTCGAGCCGCCACGCGCCGGAATCAGCGCCAATACGTCCTTTTTACTCACGGCGTGGCTCCGGGGTGCAAACCGGCGCGGTCCAGCACCGCGCCGACGTTGACGGGCATGCCGCTCCGTTGCGACTCCAAGATGGCGAGCGCGACGGCCAGGCTCTCTGCGCCCGACGAAAGCGAGACGTTCGGCGCCTCGCCGCGCTCGACACAGCCGAGAAAATGCTCGAGCTCGGCCGCGAACAGCTGATTGCGCGGGAATGTCGAATAGTCGTGGGTCTCGCACAGCTCGCCTTCGACCGACCAGCGGCGCAAGCTGCGTGCGCTCAAGCTCCACTCCAGCTTGCCCGCGTCGCCTACCAGCACGAAGCGTCGCTCGGCGGGGCGCTGCACGAAGTCTTGGTGCAGGCGCGCCGGCAGCACGCGCCCTTCGAAGCCGCGAAATTCGAGCAGCGAGCTCGACACGTCGTCGACGTCGACTTCGAGGCTCGACAGCTTGCCACCGAGCGAGAACACGCGCTCGGGTCGACCCAAGAGCGCGATCAAGAAATCGATTTCGTGGATCTGCGAGAGCGTGACGCCGCCGCCCAAGTCGCGACGCGACGCGTACATGCGCCGGTAGTCCTCGTACGGGTGAAAGCCCGGCAAGTACTCGCCCACCATCGCCTCCGCAAACAGCGGACGGCCGATCAGGCCCTGTCTCAAAATTTCGGCGACACGCAAAAAGCCGGGATGAAAGCGCAGCTGGTAGGCGACGTAGCCCACCAATTTACGCTGCTGGCTTTCGCGCACCAGGTCGACCACGCCCGCCAACGAATGCGAGAGCGGTTTTTCGACCAGCACGTGCGCACCCGCTTGCAGCGCGCGAAGCGTGATATCGACGTGCAAGCTCGAAGGATTGGTCACGAACACCACGTCGGGCTTCTTGGCCAGCGCGGCGTCGAGCTCGCCGTGAACGGCGACGTCGTACTTGGCCTCGACGTCTTCGCCAGCAACGACCTGCAACGCATCGTCCACCACCTGAAGCTCCCGGCGGACGCGGTAGGCGTGCACCTCGACGTCGGCGCCGCGTAGCGCACGCAAGTTGCGCAAGTGACGTTGACCGATGCCGCCGAGACCGACGAACAAGCAGCGTTTGACCGGCGCGCGCACCAAACCCGCGCGCTTGACCGGAAAGTCGACCACCACGCTCACGCGGCCTCCGCTTTGGCGCTCTCGATCAGCTGCTGCACGAAGCTCAAGCTGCGCTCGGTCTCCAGCTCGGGCTGAGCGTCGAAATAGTGCTGCAGCACGAAATCTCCGCGAAAACCGGCGCGCAGCAGGGCCGGAAAGAAACCTTGAAAGTTGGTATCGCCGGTGCCGAGCGGCTTGCTGCCGCCGCCCCGCACGCGGTCCTTGATGTGCACGGCGTGGAGCACCGGCAATACGGGGACGATGTCGTGGGCGATATCCAGGCCCTGCGCGGTGGAGTTTCCGGTATCGTAATAGGCGCGCACGCGCGAGCTACCCACGCTCTGCACCAATTTCGCGTACTCGCGGCCCGGGATTTCCATCTCGAGCCCGAGCGTCACGCCGTAGCGCTCGGCGAGCTCTACCGCGCTGCGCAAGCTGACCACGACCTCGCGCTTCAGCTCTGGCGAATCGACCGCCGACGTCTCCAGCAGTGGAATCAGGATGCGATCAGCCCCGACCGCGTTGGCGGCGACGATCAGGTCCGCCAGCACATCGCGGTTTTGCGACAGCGCGAGCGAGCTCTCGCCAGCCAAGCGGTGAACCATGAAATAGTCGGCGCAAACCGACTGCACGCGCACGCCGCTGTACGCCGTGAGCTCGCGAATCTCTTCGCGCCCGGCCTCGGTCCACAACGGGTTCTCCTCGAAGCGCGACGCCTCGAAGATCCACTCGATAGAGTGCAGCCCCAGGCGCGCGGCGGTGGCGAACTCGTCGCGATAGCTGCGCCAAGGAAACTCTTGCAGCTTGCCCTCGGGTCGGGGCGAGAGTCGGCCCTGCATCACGCCAACGCGCAGCTCGTTGCTGGCGGTGGGAAGCACCGCGCTGTCGTGCGCCAGTTCGGAAGCCATGGCTGTCTCCCTCAGCCCACGCGGCGCAGCTTCTTCATGATCGGAACTTCGTCGTCGGTGACGCGCTTGACGCCATCACCCAGAGCAAGCTCGATGGTGCGCACGTCGCGCACCAGCTTCATCAAGCCTTGCGGCTCGACGCTGGCGGCTTGGTCACTGCCCCACATCGCGCGATCGAGCGTGATGTGGCGCTCGATCATGCACGCGCCCAGCGCGGCGGCGGCGTAGCTGGTGGCCAACCCGACCTCGTGCCCCGAGTACCCGACCGGCACGCCGTAGCGCGCGCGCAAAGCCGGAATCATCTTCAAATTCAGGTCCGCAATCTTGGCCGGGTAGGCGCTGGTCGTGTGCAAGATGATCAGGTCGTTGGTGCCCAGCACTTCGACCGCGTGGTCACACTGCGCAAGAGTGCTCATGCCGGTCGAGATGATCAGCGGGCGCCCCGTCTTTCGGTGGTGCTTCAGCAGGTTGTCATCGGTCAGGCTCGCCGACGCAATCTTGTAGGCGGGCGGAGCGAACTGCTCCATGAAGTCGACGGAGGCCTCGTCCCAACAAGACGCGAACCAAGCGACGTTCTTCTCTTTGCAGTAGCCGTCGATGTGCTTGTACTGATCGTGCCCGAATTCCAGGCCCCGCTTCAGGTCGCCGTTGGTCGCGCCAAACGGGTTCTCGCGCGGCTTGGCCAGCTCGTCGGTGGTGTACACGACGTCGATGGTGCGCTTCTGAAACTTGACCGCGTTGGCACCGGCGATCGCCGCGACGTCGATCAGGCGCCGAGCCGTCCCGAGGTCGCCGTTGTGGTTGATGCCGATCTCGCCAACGATGTAGCAAGGCGCATCATCACCGACCGCCACGTCACCGATTTTGATCTGGACCATTGTTTTCTCTCCGTGAGACGCATTGCAAGCGCCTTGCCAAGTCTCGGTCTCGTTTCACGCTTCAGCCGACGCGGTCCGCGACCACGAGCAGCATCCACTCTTTGGAGAAACGGACGAATTTGGAACGTTTGAAGGAGCTGGGCAGCAAAGCCGCCGCGTCCGACAAGGGACCCAAGTACGGGTGCTGCCAAAGCAGCGGCAGCTGCCGAAACCGTACCGCTTCGCGAATTTCGAAGCCGTGGCTCTGAACGCACTCCCGCAGGCCCGTCAACGTGAACGGCCGCACGTGCGTCCAGTCGTCATAGAAGTGACGCCACTGGGCGGCCCAATCTGGCACCAGACTGATCATCCGCCCGTTGGGAGCCAAGACGCGGTGGCATTCGCGCAGGAGCGGCGAGATATCGCGCACGTGCTCGAACACCGACTTGTTGAAGAGGACCGAGAACTCGCCGTCCGCGAAGGGCAAGCCGCCCTGCTCGTAGTCGCCGACCACGACCCTTTCGGTGAAGCGAGGCTGCTCGGGGCGCGAGCGATCGAAGCCTTGGGCGCGAAAGCCCAGCTCGGCAAAGCCGTGCAAAAACTCGCCGCGTCCGCAGCCCAAGTCGAGCAATGAAGCGCCGCCGTAGCCGCGCAAATACTGCTCGGTCAGGTGGGCCGTGAGCTTGCTCGGGTAGTCGGTGTAAGGCCGCTCACGCTCGCTGTATCGGACGTCCAGGTAGCGAAAGGCCGCGTCGAGGCGGGCGTTCACGAGTCTTCTTTCTTGCCCGTGAAGGCGCGCAAGGCGGCGCGATTGATCTGATCGGTGATGCTGAGCGCGTCGACGTACGAGTCCGGGGAAGGCGCCATTTGCGCATAAAGTCCCTGCAAGTCGACGGGCCCGGGCGCGCTTCGGGCGCCGCCGTAGTCGAGCACGGGCGGAGCCGCGCCCCGCACGTCGAGCGGCTCGCCCAAATAGCGCGAGGCGATCGAAGCGACGTTGTTCAGGTACGCGCTCTCCTGGCCCGTGAAGTAGCCCCGCGATTTCAGGCCGCGCACGAACGCGTTCGGGTCGCCCTGCTGCGCCCCCTCCACGGCCTCGGGAAAGCGGCGCTTCAAGAGTTGCACGTAGTCGGTGGCGCCTTCTTCGGCGCTGCTATACGCGCGAAAGTTGTCGACGATGCGCCGTTCGCTGGCGCCGTAGCCTTCGCGGGTATGCTGCGCCACCGACAGGCCGCCCGGGCCCGCGCCCTTGATGCCGGCGAAGTTGTAGTTGTACATGGAGGCGCCATTGCCGGTCTCGTGCGCCCATTGCGCGGTGATCAGCGCCAAAGTTTTGTCACTCGGCGCCTCGCCGGTGACCTTTTCCCAGGCCGCGCGCAGCGCCTCTTGCGCCTGCCCCGCGCTCAGCTTCGTGCGCACCACCGGTACGAGCCCCGGCGTCGGCGCCGCGGTTTTCGCGCCTTCCAACGCTATTTTGAACTGCTCCTCTGCCGCCTTGGACGCCCTCGCCTCCGGCGCCTCGCGCAGCTCACTCGTATTGACGGGCAGGATTGCGGCGACCACTGCCGGCACGGCTTCGCAAGAAGCCTGCCAAGCCGAGTTGGCAGTTGGCAATTGGCAGTTTTGGCCTCTTCTCCCATTCAAGCCTCAACGCGAGCCCTGTCGCACCTGGCCCTCGCCTAGGCGCCTGCGCAGCCGCAAGGCCCCCAACTGCCAACTGCCAGCTCCCAACTATCTCGGCTCTTCCGCCTCGGACTTCTTGATCGTCAAATCCTCGAGCAAATTCATCAGCTCGGTCTCGAGACCGCGGTTACCAATCATGTTGATAGCCTGATCAACCGAGGCAACTTCCTTCTTGCGCGACTGCGACAGCGCGCGGTCCACCAGGCGCGCGGCCAAAACCGGAATCTTGGTGACCAGCTTGCCCACGTTCTTTCCGCCCGCCATCGGATCGTTGAGCGTGTGCAAAAGTTCCATGATCTTGGGCAGCTCGGAGAGATGCTTGAGCGTGATCTTGCACTCGCTGGGGTCGACGATCAGATAGCCATCCGGCGAGGTCCGCATCTTTCCGTAAGTCTTGCGAAAATAGGGCCACAAGCAAGCACCGTGTTCAGTGCCTCGAAAAGCGAGCCAGAAGCGACGCGGTTGACGCGAGCCCGTCAACGCCCTGACGCGTGGAAGGGTGAGGAGTGACAGGTTAGGGCTTAGGGCCCGCGAATGGCTAAGGGCCCAGCTACG
>Ga0164241_10002595_pt1 | contig 19198 bp, 16 predicted proteins | sample OricomyardsoilBY_FD_108780 | JGI IMG/M metagenome (GOLD analysis project Ga0164241, IMG submission 108780) | Backyard soil microbial communities from Emeryville, California, USA - Original compost - Back yard soil (BY) | ecosystem: Environmental > Terrestrial > Soil > Unclassified | place: USA... | reverse complement strand
GACGCGCCGCCCTCAATCTCTCCCGCCGCCATGCACCGCTTACCCGAAATCGAAGTGCCCAAAGTCGAGCACGACGGCGCCTGGCACACGCTGCACTGAGTGGGGGCTGCCCAACTGCAGCTCGCTTGCAGAGTCTACCGTGGCGTCGCGAGGCCGAGCTACGCGGGCGCTTCGGGCTGCTATCGACGCTGATGGCTCGCGCCGCTCGCCTGCTCGCGCGCGGCTTGGCTACTTGCGGACGGCCTCGCGCATTATCGACATTTTTTGAGCGGCGCCGCCGCGGGTGACGGTGACGATGACGTCGCTTTGCAGAGGGCCGCTCAGGCGCGCGCGCGCGTCGTGCATCGATGACGGCTTGGCGTCGTTGATCGCGGTCACGACATCGCCCGGCTGCAAACCCGCGCGTTCGGCCTCGCTGTTCTCGGCCACGGCGACGATCACGACCTCGAGGGCCGGGCTCTGGCCGCGCTCGCCGAGCGTGATGGCGACGCCGCCGGGCGCGAACGGATCTTGTTCGCTACCGCTCGCGCGCAGGGTGATGCGCACGCCCGACTGCGTGCGGTTGCTTTGAACGTCGACGCGCGCCGCGCCGCGCCCGCGATCGGGCGAAAACACGTCGATGGTGGTCGCGCCGCTCGCCAACCCTTGGAGGCTGAAGGCGCCGTTGGCGTCGGTGACGGCCACGCCTCGCGGCAACGGGCCCGCCGGCAAGTAGCTGGGGGCTCGGCCTACCGCCACGCGCGCGCCCGCCACCGGCTCACCGCGTTCGTCTCGCACTTCACCCTCCACCGCGCCGGGCTCTTCCAAGTCGATGGCGGCGAGCTCGAACGCCCGATCGCGCCGGCCAGGGTTATCGACGACCGTCGACAGCTCACCCTCGGCAAAGTCCGGATGACTGACGTGCAGCTTGACGGGGCCGAGCGCGACGTCGGCGATGCGATACTCGCCATCGCCGTTGGTGGTGGCGGTCTTGCGCAGGCCCTGGAAGCTGAGCGTGACGAGCGCCCCCTCCACGCCGCGCCGCCCGCGCAGCGCGGTCACGCGTCCTTGCACCAGCGCGCCGCGCAACAACTTCAGCTCCAGCGCCGCCTTGGCGTCGTCGGCCGCGACGACCAGCACCTGGCGCGCAAAACCGGGCGCCTGCACCGAAATTCGCAGCGAAAGCCCGCGCGCATCGGCCAGCTCCACCTGGCCCCGCGCGTCGCTGAAGGCGGTGGTGCGCAGCGGTGACGTCGGATCGAGCGACAGCACGTTGACCTCGGCGAGCTCGAGGGGGCCGCCTTCGTCGTCGAGCACCGTGACTTGCACGGGCTCACGCAGCGACGGCAGCGTGAGCTCCAGCGTCTCTTTCTTCTCTTCTTCGATGGTGAGAGGGACGCGCTTGGCGATGCGGGTCGGATTTTCGGCGCGCCGCACGTTCACCACGACCTCGCGCGGCAGGGCGCTGAACGCGAACGAGCCGTCGCTGGCGGTGGTCGTGGCGCGCTGAAAGGTGCCGTGCTCGGCCACGACTTCGACCTCGGCGCCTTCGACGGGCTGATCGCGCTCGTCTTTGAGCCTGCCTTCCAGCGAACCGCCGCGCCGCAACGTCACCTTCACGCTCGCCTCGCCGCCCGGCGTCAACGTGACGGCTTCGCTGACCGCTTCGACGAAGTCGGGGTGGCGCACCAGCGCGCGCACCAGCCCGGGCGTGACCGGCGACGCGCGAAAGCGCCCGCCGGCAGACGTGATCCACGGCGCCAGCTCTTCGTCGGCGTCCAGCGGCGGCGCGGAGGAGTCGAGCGCGGCGGCGGCCAAGGCCGCGTTGCTGCCGGGAATGGGGGGAATGGGGCCCGGCATCACGCCCAGCTCGCCGGCGGCGATCATGGCCGGCGGTCCCGCGAGGGCCCAGCTGAAGTGCGAGCGGCGGAAGCGCAGCAGCTGCGGCGTCTCCGAGATTGGCAGGCCGGCGCCGTCGGTGCCGACAATCTCGATCGACGCGCCGTCGATCGGAAAGCCGCGCGCGTCGACGACGTCGCCCACCAGCGTGCCGCCGCGCAACAACGGCAGGCGCACCGGTTCAGTCACCACGTCCGGCACCGCCACGACCGCGCTGCCGATGAACTCCGGTGCGCGCCCCGATAGCGTGGCGGGGCCGTTCGAGATCGGGCCCAGCGTGACCTTGCCGTCGTTGCCGCTGCGACCGCGCAGTGGGAACGTGCTCAGGCCTTCCTCGGCCAGCACGACGTCGGCGTTGGCCACCAGGTGTGGGCTCGGCCCCGTGCCGTCGGTCACGAGCGCGGTGACGAAGCGCCCAGCTTCCAGCACGAGCGTGACTTCTTGGTCTTGGCCGCGCTCGAGCAGCACGCCCATCAAGACGCGCGAAACCAGCTGTTCTTTACTGGCACGAAAGTCGTAGCTGCCCGGCAAGAGGCCGCCAATTTTGCAGTTGCCGTTGGCGTCGGCGGCGGTGCTGCGCGCGGGCCACAACGTGGCGCCGCCGATCTCCACGTTGGCGAGCGCGGCGGGTTTGCCGTCCGGCAGCTTGACGTGCACCGTGAACGAGCCCAACCGACGCAGCGCGATCTCGACCGCACCCGAGACGCCGCTGCGCGAGACCGTCTCGTAGCCGGGCGCCGACACCTTCACGCTGAACGGAGGAGCGCCCAGGCGCAGCAGCCTGGCCACGCCTTGCGCGTCGGTGAGCGCGCCGAACGGCAGCGGATCGGCGGTGGTGACGAGCACGGTGGCGTCGAGCAAGGGCACGTGCGCTTCGTCGGTCACCTTGACGGTCAGCGGCGTCGCCACGGCGAGCACGAGCTTCACGTCGCGCCGGCCGCCTTCGACGATCAGCTGCGTCGACGCGCGCGCGTGGCCTTCGGCGTCGGCCAGGACCCAAATCGGACCGCGCGGCACGCGCTCGAGCGTGGCGTGGCCGGCGCCGTCGGTCGCGCCTTGCCCGGCGTCGAAATACTGCTGTCCGCGCTCCCAGAACACGTGCACCTGGGCTCCCGCCAACGGCCGCCCGTCGCGGTCGACGACTTGCACCTGCAGCACGCCGTCGCGTTCGGTCTCCGCCACTTGGGCCTGGGGTGCCGCGGGCGCGAGCGGCGCCGGCCCCCGCCGTGGCCGCGAATCCGCGCAAACGCCGAGCAACAGCGCAAACAACGCCACTGCCCCGACCACCACCAGCAGCGCGTCGAATCCACGCAGCAAACGCTGGACGCGCGAATCCCAGGCTGGGACGGGGCGGCGCTGGCCAGGGCGAGGCACGGCCGAACCATAACGCGGAAGCCCCCTCGGCTTCTTTCCGCTATCTTTTGCCGATGCGGGTTTGGCGCGCCGTCGTCCTTGCGCTTGCGGTGCTCGCCTGGCCCCTGGCCTGCGCCAGCAAGCGCGCGCCGTACCTGGTAGACGCCACGCCCGGCGATTCAGGCACCGGCGGCGAAGATGCGGGCTTGATGCTGGGTGACGCGGCCGAGGTACCGAGCGGGCCGTGCGGTTCGCAAAGCATCCCCGCCGTCGCCAACCCGCCGAACCTGAGCTTCATCATCGACCATTCGGCCAGCATGGGCGAAGAGCTGGCCGGTAGCGGCCTCAGCAAATTCGAAAATGCCCGGATCGCGCTATCGCGGGTGCTGAACGTCATTGGCCACCGGGTCAATTACGGCGCGACCGTCTTTCCCGGGCTCGCCGGTGTCACCGGTTGCGAGGCGGGCGACCAGTTGATGGAAGTCGGGCCCGGTGATCCTCCGAGCTATGCGCGCGATGGCAAGACGGGGCCGCGCTTGAAGGATCTGCTCGGGCGGCTCTCGATCGCCGACGTCGACGGCGGCACGCCCGCGGCCGCGACGCTGCTCGAGTCGGCGAAGACGCTCGCGCAGCTGCCCGGCCAGACCTTCGTCATCTTGATCACCGACGGCGCGCCGAACTGCAACGAAGAGCTGTCGTGCCGAGCGAGCCAGTGCATTCCGAACATCGAAGGCGTCTCGTTCGACGGGCTCGATTGTCGGGGCGACGTCAATTGTTGCGCGCCCACGACGCAGAATCCGTACGCCAACCTATCTTGCGTCGATGAACGAGCGACGCTGCAGGCGGTTCAGGCTTTGACCGACGCCGGCATCAGCACGTTCGTAATCGGCATGCCGGGCAGCGAGCCGTACGAGAACTTGCTCGACGCGATGGCCGACGTGGGCGGCACCGCGCGCGCCGGCGCGCCCAAGTACTATTCGGTCGCCGACACGGCCGCTCTGCAGGCGGCGCTCACGGCGATCGCGGCCTCGGTCGCCATCAGCTGCGAGCTGCCCCTCGATTACGAGCCGCCCGACCGCGACTTCGTCAACGTCTATTTCGACGGGCAAGTCGTGGCCTACGACCCCGAAGCGGGCTGGGAGTGGACGGACGACGGGCAGGTAGCGATCCGCGGTACCGCGTGCGCCCGACTCAGCGCCGGTGAGGTGCTGGAGGTGCAAATTCTGGCCGGGTGCAAGACGGTGGTGAAGTAATGCCAACCCCGAATTTGTGTGTAGGATACGGCTCGTGACGCCCAAGCTCGATCTAGATGAGCTCCGCCGCAGCATCGACGCGGTCGACCAGCAAATTCTCAAGTTGCTGCACGATCGCGTGCGGCTCGTGATGGCGGTCGGCGAATACAAGCGCGAGCGCGATATCCCCGTCTACGACCCCACGCGCGAGCGCGCGCTGCTCGACCGCCTCGGCAAAGCCGCCGAGCCCCCGCTCGACGCCGACACCGCTCGCCGCATCTTCGAACGCATCGTCGACGAGTCCCGCCGCATCGAACAGCACCACATCACCCCTCCCTCCTCCTCGCCCACGCCAACCTAACGCTCGAGCGCTGAAGTTTGCCCGGCTACGCCACGTTAGGGCCCGCGAATGGCTAAATCGGTCGAAGATCGTGGTCGAGGCGCCCGGATGGCGAGGCGCGACGAAGGCGCATACTGCAGTAGGTAACTGAAGAGCAACGAAGCCAGGCGGGAGGCATCAGCGGCGAGATCGATCGACTTAGCCATTCGCGGGCCCTTGGCTTCTGCGATTCGGGCTGCGGTCGGGCTGCGGTTTGGCAGCCCAAAATTCCTAGAAGCCTTGGGTCTAGCGCGCTCACTTCGCGTTGGCGACGAAGCTGACGTTCACGGGCGCGTCGTTGGAAATTTTGCCCTTGAGGTTGCCCGAGATGGCGTCGGTCACCGACCTTACGAACTTGCCGGCGGTGTCGCGCGGGTTCACTTCGAACTCGGCAAGCCCGACCACGAACGGCTCGAGCGTCTTCACTTCGACGGCGGTCAGCTTGTCGCCCGCGTACTTGAAGTTGAGCTCGACCTTGGCGCTCTTGGTGGCTTTGCGGCCGTGCAAACGGAAATCACCGCTGACCGTAGCCGTGACCTTGCGCTCGGGGCCGGTGAGCTTGGTCACGTCCGTCGCGCTCAAATCGTCCAGCTTCAAGATCTTGATCTCGGCCCAGCGGTTCATCTCGGCCTGTTCGGCCGTGACTTCGCCGTCTTTGGCGTCGAGCTGCAGCCAGCCGCGCGCGTGCTCGTTCTGCAAATCGCTCTTCTTGCGCTCGCCGTATTCGGTCTTTTCGTCGCCGCGCTTCTGTTGATACAGCGTCAACAAGTTCAAATCGGCTTTGACGAGCGCCGTCGACTTCGTCAAGTCGCTAGGATCGATGTACAGCTCACCCTGAATCGATTTGGGTGCTTCGCCGTCGATCTTTTCGAGGGGCGAATCCATCAGAAACTTGAAGCTGCTGCTGGCGGGGTCGACTTGAAACGCGGTCGCGCTGGCGGCCTTGGGCATGGCGGCTTCCAGCGCCGCCGCGGTGGGCGCCAGCTTCTGCTCGGGCGCTTTCTCTTTGCTACAGCCCAGCGCCGCACACAGCGCAGCCGCACCGACCAGCATCATCCGATTCCGTTGCATCACGTTCTCCCTCGATGGCCGCCAGGCGGCGTTACGAACTTGCGGGCTGTACGGATCCGCCGGCGATCGGTTTCAACGCTCGCACAAAGATGGCCTCGCCGCGAGGCTGCGCGTCAGACCAAGTCGTCGAAGTTGTCTTTGGGCTCGGACTTGTCGCCACCCGAAGAGAGCAAGAACAAGAAGGGAATGACTCCCATCGCCAAGAGGAGAGTACCGACAATCTTGGCTAGCGTGACGAGCCCGGGTTCGACCATGGGGTCGCCACGATAGCTGCGCTCGACGCTGAGGCAAGCGCAGAGAACTGGCCCAAAGGCCGGCCCTCGGTCATCTTGGGTAGGACAAGCACCCCTACGCGGCTTAGGCACCCAAAGCCGTGGCAGGACTTTTGCTGAGAGACCTGTCCGGCATGGCATTCAGCGCTCCTCCCAACTCCGGCCCCACCGTTCGGCTGCCCCGCATTCTGATCGTGGACGACGACCCGATCGTGCTGCGAGCGCTGCGCCGGTTGCTGCTAGGCGCCCGTCCTGGCTGGGAAATCGATATGGCCGAGAGCGGCGAAGCCGCATCGTCGCTGCTGGAGTCCAAAACCTACGACGTCGTCATCACCGACCTCCACATGCCCGGGTTCGACGGGGTCGCGCTGCTGGGTCGGCTCAAGACGGAACACCCGAAAGTCATGAGAGTGGTCCATTCGTCTCATGTTGAGTCGCTCACCCCCGAGCAAGCGCAAGACCTGGCCCACGCCGTGCTCACCAAACCGGGCCGACCCGACGAGCTGGTGGTCGTGCTGGAGTGGGCGTTGGCGCAACGGCGCAAGCAACTGCGAGATTCGGTCGGATACTAGTTGGCAGTTGGCAGTTGCGGCCGCTGACCTTCGGAAGGCCGCCGCGCAGGCCCGCGCTCGCGGTGCTGCTCGAGCCCCTGCGTAGCCCAGCCGCCAACTGCCAACTCACAAGAGCTTGGCGATCGTGACGAGCTGCATGTTGCTCGTCCCCTCGTAAATCTTGCCGATCTTGGCGTCGCGATAGAATTTTTCGGCCGGGTATTCTTTGGTGAAGCCGACGCCGCCGTAAAACTCGACGCACTGGCTGGCCGTGCGCTCCGCGACTTCCGACGCAAACAGCTTGGCCATGGCCGCCTCTTTCACGAACGGCTGCTGGGCGTCCTTCAGGCGTGCGGCGTTGTACACCATCAGCCGCGCGGCTTCGATTTCCATCGCCACGCGCGCGTACAGGAACTGCATGCCTTGAAACTCGGCGATCGGCTTGCCGAATTGCTGCCGCTCACGCATGTACGGCAGCGCGCCATCGAAGGCACCTTGAGCCAACCCCAGCATCTGAGCGCCGATACCGATGCGGCCCTCGTTCAAGGCTTCGATCGCGATTTTATAGCCGCGCCCGACCTCGCCCAACACGTTCTCGGCCGGCACTTCGACGTCGTCGAACGTCAGCTCGCACGTGCTGGAGGCGCGAATGCCCAGCTTGTGCTCCTTTTTACCGACGCCAAAGCCCGCAAAGCTCTTCTCGACCAAAAAGGCGGTGATGCCTTTGTAACCCAATGACGGATCGACGTTGGCGAAGACCACGAACAGCGAGCTCTCGGCGGCGTTGGTGATCCAAAGCTTGCGACCATTCAGCACGTAGCGGTCGCCCTTCTTTTCGGCGCGCAGCTTGAGCGCGAACGCATCCGAGCCGGACGACGCTTCGCTGAGCGCGTACGAGCCGACCCATTCGCTGGCCATTTTCGGCAGGTAGCGCTGCTTCTGCTCTTCGTTCGCCCAGCGCAAGAGCGCGTTGATGACGAGCGTGTTCTGGACATCGACCAAGACCGAAACGCTGGGGTCGACGCGCGCCAACGCCTCGACGGCCAAGATCGCGTTGAAGAAGCTGGAGCCCGAGCCGCCGTACTGCTCCGGAATCTCGACGCCCATCACCCCGAGCTCGAACAGCGCCGGCAAGAGGCGGGGGTCGAGCGAGGCTTGCTCGTCCATTTCCGCCACCTTCGGGCCAATTTTTTGCTTGGCAAAGTCGAGCACGGTGTCGAAAAACAGCCGTTCGTCGTCGGAAATACGAGTGAGTGGGTTCACGGTGGCTCCTCGACTCACAGTCAATCCGATTGCCGTAATCGTGGCAAGCGCCAGGCGTCTGCGTCGCCAACCGCGGCCGCCACCTCTTCGCCACGTCTTCTCCTCTGCCTTGCCCGCGCCGGCCCGCGCGCGCGCCGCAACGGGTCGCCAGGCTAAGGGCCCGCGAATGGCTAAGTCGGTCGAAGATCGTGGGCGAGGCGCCCGAATGGCGAGGCGCGACGAAGGCGCATACTGCAGCAGGTAACCGAGGAGCAACGAAGCCAGGCGGGATGCATCGGCCGTGAGATCGATCGACTTAGCCATTCGCGGGCCCTAAAGCCATGAAGTACTTCGCGGCGGTGGTGTCGTGTGGTTGGGCTGCGCGCTCGCGTGGCGGGTGCTCGAGACGACGCTCGTCCACCTTCAGGTGAGACCTCGACCGATTCGACGACCGGTCGCGCTCGCGCGAACGAAGCGTTTCTGGGCCCGAGCTAGCGGCTGGGTACCGCGGGCCGGCGCATCGCGCGGGTCAGGTTTTCGCGCGCGGCGACGTAGCGGGGCTCGAGCTTCAACGCCTCGGCGTACTCGACGCGCGCGCGAATCAGCTGGCCATCGAGCTCGTACGCGACCCCCAAGTTGTTGTGAGCGCGCGGATTGCCAGGCGCGCTGCGCACGGTGCTTTGCCACAACCCAACCTCGGTCCGGTAGTCGAGGTTGCGCCGCACGCTGAGCACGGCCAGCACCGCCGCAAGCAACCACAGCCACGGCTTCAACTCGCGCACCAGCGAGCCGAGCGCCAAAAACAAACCCGCGTTGGCCAAGTAGGCGTGGCGTTCGTTGATCACGTCGATGCGCGGTAACAGCGTATGCACCAGCAGCAGCTGCAGCACGAACAGTAGCAGGCCGAACCGCACCAACGGCCGCCCCCGCCACAGCGCCCCCGCCAGCGCAAGACCGAGCAAGGCGGCGGTACCATAAACCATGCCGTTTCCAGGCGGCCTCAGCCAGAGCCCGGGATCGATGCATGGGCCGTCCCACAACACGAGCCGGCGCGCGACGTAGGCGACGCCCCCGAGCTGAAACCGCAACGCCTCGCCGAACGGGCGCTGCCCGAGCGCGTTGTACAGCAGCTCGAAGTAGCGAGGGTGCATGACGAGCGCGCTCGCCACCGCCAGCCAGCCCGCGAACCAAAGCCCGAGCCGTCGCAGCGCGGCGCGCAGCGGCCTTTGCTCGATGGTGAGCTCCCACGCCAAGAGCAGCACCGGCAAGAGCGCGCTCGTTTCTTTCGTTGCTACCGCCAAGACGAACGCCAGCGGCGCGAGCAGCCAACCGTACAACCGGCGTCCGCTGCGCGCGCCGGCCACGTAAAAGGCGAGGCCGAGCAGCAGGAAGCAGGTCGAGAGCGAGGCCGAGCGACCGGTGATGTAAGTCACGGCTTCGGTTTGAATCGGGTGCAGCGCGAACAAGACCCCCGCCACCACCCCGCCCGGCATGAGCCCCGCGAAGGGCCAGCTGAGCCGGCGCCGAGTGGCGGCCGTGTACAGCCGCATCACGAGCTCGACGTTGAGCAAGTGCACCAACAGGTTGAAGGCGTGAAATGGCCAGGTTTTGCCTCCGCCCAGCGCCCACGACAACGCATAGCTGAGCTTGAGCAACGCGCGCAGGCTATGACCAAGCGCCGCCAGCGCCGCCGAGAGCGAGTGCACCGAGAGCTCGCGCACGATCGCGCCGCGATCGTCGAATTGGAACGGGCCGTTCAACGCCACCGCGTACACGGCGACGGTCAGGCCGGCGAGCGCGAGGCGCACCCGCCGTGCCGCTGGCGCTGACAGCTGGTCGGTCACGGCCGACTAGCGTTGCGCGCCGTGCAAGAAGCGCTGCGCCAACATCTGCACACGGTCGAAGAAGCCGGGCGGTGCCTGCGGCGGCGGAGCTGAATGCTCGAGGGGCAACGGCTCCCAGGTGCACTCCATTTCCGGGTTTTCCGGATCGCTCTTCTGCAAATCGTCCAAGCGACTGCTCAGCAGGTCGTTGCCGACGGTGTGCCCCAGCACCTCGGATTCGGACAGCAAGAGCGCGTTGCTGGTGTCGCAAAACTGCTGCGGCAACTTGCCGACCAAGCAACCGATGCCGACGCCGATCATGTAGTCGATGCCCAGGAGGTTCACCGCGACGTGCGTGCGCTCGTGCGCGATGGTGGCGTCGACGATGTCGCGGCAGACGCTGGTGCAAAAGCAATCGTCCAGCTCCGCGCCGTCGCCAAAGACGTCGGGGCCGGCAATTTTGCTCGTATCCAGCTCCCTGCACAGCGAAAGCGGCTTCAGCACGCGGGGGTCGCCAACGAAGTTCATCCCGAACAAGGCGCGCGCGTCGTCGAAGGTAAAGGCGCCGCCGTTGACGGCGATGTCGTCGCGCGTGGTCTTCCAAGCTTCCAGCGCCACTCGTTGGTTGTGCAACGACACTTCCATGTACGGGGCGTCCGCGCACGTGCACGGCTCGGACGCGGCTTGGCAATCGTCACCGGGGATCATCCGTGCGTCTACGCTCGCGGCGTGGCTCGCGCCCAGCAGCATGACCGCGACGCTCAACCGCTTGCCGACTGCGTTCACGGTGCACCTCCGGTCGTCAGGTCGAGCACGACCTCTTCGCTCGGCCAGCCCTCGGGCGGAAACGCGTCGGTGTAAGGCTCGTAGGTCGTCGTCGTCGAAGTCAACAAAGTGCCGTTGGTGTTGGTGGACATGCGCGTGAGCACGCCGTCGCTCAACGAATAGATGCCGGACATGCTGGCCAACTGAAACGTGACGACGTCGTCGGCGGCCGTCTGCGCGGCGGCCTTGACCAGAAAGTAGCTGCTACTGCCCTGGACGAACGCGTACAGCCAGAGCTGGTCGTCCTTGAACGTGGTGTACATCTCGGCGTCCGCGTCGGTCTCCCACACCGGGTAGAGCGCCGGAATCTTCACTTCGGCCTGCGCGGGGATGCCGCCGCTTGCGGGATCGAACGCCAAGACCTCGGATTTGGTCTGCTTCCAGATCGAACCGAACGTGCCGGGTCCGGACCCGCTGTCCGTTCCACCGCCGGGGCCGTCGCCGGGGCTGTCGCCCTGACCGTCGTTGCCAGTACCACCACTCGCCTCGTCGCCGCCCGCGCCGGGCAGCGCCGTCTTGGAATCACTGCTCCCGCACGACACGACCAGGCTCATGGCGCAGACGATGACCGTCACGGCTCGCGCAGAAGAAGACCAAGCTGACATGGCGGATCGGGTATCGCGGCGGTCGCCACGCGTCACTCAATTTCGAGACCGCGACCCGCGGGCAAGACACCTGGGCTAGGCTGCCGGCCCGGTGAACGCGGCTTCCGGAGTTTGGCGTTTGGCGCTTGGCGCTTGCTTATTGTTGCAAGCCGTCGATGCGCGCGCGGACGAGCCGTCCAAGCGCGAGCCGCCGAAAAAGCGAGCGGTGCCGAACTACGACGGCAGAGGGGGCCAGCGGCCGACGCCCGGGCAAAGAGCGCTGTGGGTGCCGCGCGTGCTGCTGTTCCCCGCCTACCTCGTCAGTGAGTATTTGGTCCGGCGACCGCTGCAGGCTGGCGTCACCTACGCCGAAAGGTCGGGGTGGCCGGCGGCCGTCTCGGATTTCTTGGCGCTGAACCAGGTGCACCCGGCGGGCGTGGTGCCGTTCATGCTCGTCGACTTCGGCTTCGAGCCCAGCGCCGGCCTGTATGCGTATTGGGACGACGTCGGCTTCAAGGGGCATCAGCTGCGCTTTCGCGGCTCGACGTGGGGTCCGCACTGGCTGTCGGGCACGCTCAAAGAGCGCTTCGTGTTCGAAGACTTCGAGCTCTCGCTCAAGGGTAAGCTCACCAAGCGCCCCGATTTCACGTTTTACGGCCTCGGCCCCGACACCCGCGAGTCGGATCTGGTCCGCTACGAGGGGCGAACTGCTTACGCGCACTTGCAAACGAGCGTGACGTTCAGCGACCGCAACGTGCTCCAGACGAACATCGGCTATCGCGGAGCGTCGTTTGGCCACAGCGACTACGATGAAGACGATCGCGGCAAGCCTGGTTATACGCCGTCGCTCGAAGAGGCGGTGGCGGCCGGCACGCTCGCGGAGCCGGCGGCCTTTCGCGACGGCTTCCGCGCCGCTTTCGCCGGGGCCCGCATCGTGCTCGATTCACGCGGCAGGTCACGCCTACGAAACGGCGTGCGGCTCGACGCCTCCGCCGAACAGAGCGTCGACCTTGCCAACTCGCCCTCCTCTGGTTGGCTACGCTACGGCGGCACCCTGGGTGGCTTCGTCGATTTGATGGACGGCGGCCGCTTCCTGGGCCTCTCACTCACGGCGGTGATGGTCGACCCGGTCGGCGACCGGCCCATCCCCTTCACGCAGCTGGCCGACCTGGGCGGCGGCCGCACCATGCCCGGCCTGCGCTTCGGGCGGCTCGCCGATCGCAGCTCGGCGGTGGTGGACGTGCGCTACACGTGGCCAATCTGGCTGGCCTTCCGGGGCTCGTTGCAGGCGGGCGTCGGCAACGTCTTTGGGCCGCATTTCGAAGGCATTCGGCCAGGCCGAGCGCGTTTGTCCACCGCGCTCGGCCTCGAGACCAGCGGCTCCCGCGACAACATCTTCCAGGCGCTCGTCGGCTTCGGCACCGAAACCTTCGAAAGCGGCGCCGACTTGGACTCCATCCGCTTCGTCGTGGGAGTGCGCGACGGCTTTTAGGTAGTAAGCTCCGCCCCGCTCATGTCGGGCAATAGCTTCGGTCAAGCCTTCCGCATCACCACCGCCGGCGAATCGCACGGTCCGGGTAACGTCGTCATCATCGACGGTTGCCCGCCCGGCATCGCGCTTTCCGAAGACGACCTGCGGGTCGATCTCGGGCGCCGCCGGCCCGGTCAAAGTCACATCGTCACTCAACGGCAAGAGACGGACGAGCCGGAGATTTTGGCGGGCGTGTTCGAAGGCCGCACGACCGGCACGAGCATCGCGATCTTGGTGCGCAACCAAGACCAGAAGAGCAAAGACTACGCGGACATCAAAGACAAGTACCGGCCCGGTCACGCCGACTACACCTACGACCAGAAGTACGGCTTTCGCGACTACCGCGGCGGCGGCCGCAGCAGCGCGCGCGAAACCGTGTCGCGCGTCGCCGCCGGCGTCGTCGCCAAAAAGCTCATCGCCCAAGCGTTCGGGGGCAAAGTCATCGGCTACGTCACCCAGGTCGGTCACATCATCGCTGAAGTTCCGAATCCCGAAGCCATCACGCTCGAACAGGTCGAGAAGCTACCCGACGGCTCGCCGAACATCATTCGTTGCCCGGTGCCGGGCCAAGCGGCGGCCATGGTCACGCTGGTCGAAGAGATGCGCAAAGGGCAGGACTCGGTCGGCGGCGTCAGTGAAATCGTCGCCAGCGGCGTTCCGGCCGGCTTGGGCGAACCCGTGTTCGACAAGCTGAAGGCGGACTTGGCCAAGGCATTGTTCAGCTTGCCGGCGGTCGTCGGCGTCGAATACGGCGCCGGGTTCAAGGTCGCAGCCATGCGTGGCAGCCAGCACAACGACCTGTTCACGGCCGAAAAACGTGACGCGGGCCCGGCCGTGAGCACCTTGACCAACCGTCACGGCGGCATGTTGGGCGGTATTTCGAGCGGTATGCCCATCGTCGTACGCGCCGCCATCAAGCCCACCAGCAGCCTCCCGCTCGAGCAAAGCACCGTCACCCAAGAGGGTGACGCCACGACCATTCGCACCAAGGGCCGCCACGACCCTTGCTTGTTGCCGCGCTTCGTACCAATCGGTGAAGCCATGGTCGCGATCGTCTTGGCCGATCACTATTTGCGCCAGCGCGGCCAACGCGGCGATTGGGGCGGCTGAGCATGGCCAAGCCCGAAGTCTTCGACGGCACCACCGCCCTCGTTACGGGCGCCTCGTCGGGCCTGGGCGCCGAGTTCGCGCGCGAGCTCGCCCGCCGCCACGCCAACCTGGTGCTCACCGCGCGCTCACGCGACAAGCTCGAGCAACTGGCGACGGATCTGTCGCGGGTAAACGGCGTTTCGGTGCAGGTCATCGTTCAGGATCTATCCGAGCCCGACGGTGCCTTGGCGTTGGCCAAAGAGCTGAAGGCGCGCAACATCAGCGTCGATCATTTGATCAACAACGCCGGCTTCGGCACGGCCGGGCGCTTCGAAGGCTTGGACGTCGAGCGCGAGGCGCGCATGGTGCGCGTCAACTGTGAGAGCGTGGTCGTGCTCAGCCGCGCCGTCTTGCGCGGCATGCTCGATCGCAAGCGCGGCGGCATCTTGAACGTCGCCAGCACTTCCGGCCACCAGCCGACGCCGTTCATGTCCACCTACGGCGCCAGCAAGGCCTTCGTGCTCAGCTTTACTTTGGCCTTGGCCGAAGAGCTGCGCGGTACCGGCGTGCACGCATTGGCGCTGTGCCCGGGCCCGGTCCCGACCGGTTTTCAGGCCGCCGCCAGCATGTCGCAGAGCAGCGTCGTGTCGTTCGCCAGCTTGGACGCCCACACCGTCGTCGAGCGCGCCCTCGACGCCTACGCGCGCCGCACGGTGTTGAAGACGCCCGGCTTGGTCAACACCGTGCAAACGCTGGCCTCCAAGGTTCTGCCCCGCGCCCTCATCGTGCGCGCCGCCCGGCTCACCATGACCCGGCTCGGACGCATCGCCACTTAGGGCCCGCGAATGGCTAAGTCGGTCGAAGATCGTGGTCGAGGCGCCCGGATGGCGAGGCGCGACGAAGGCGCATACTGCAGCAGTATGTAGCTCGACTTCGTCGGCCGTGCGGCGCGTCACCCGCCCCATCAGCGTCACCAGACCGTCGTGAGCTGGTCTAACATGCCCGGCCACATGACTCGGTTCCGCTTCCCGGTGTCCTTCGCTGTTTTTGGCTGCCTGAGCGCGTGTGGCTCGTCACCTCCGCGACCGATGACACCGCCCTTCGTCGCGAGCGCTACGCCGACCACGTCTCCCAACGGCGCGCCGGTCGCGGCCAAGCCGACGTTCGAGAACCATGGCGGCATGTGGATGCCGTCGCAGATCCCGCTGAAGGCCGACGAGCTCAAGGCGCTCGGCCTCGCCATCGACCCGGCCCTGCTCTCGGATCCGAAGTCGAGCTTGCTGTCGTCGATCGTGAACTTGAACGGCTGCTCGGCTTCATTCGTCTCCAAAGACGGATTGGTCGTCACCAACCATCATTGCGCGACCGGCGCTTTGCAAAAAAACTCCACCCCGACCGAGAACCTGCTGAAAAGCGGCACGCTGGCCAAGACGCGCGCCGAAGAGCGCTCGAGCGGCCCCGCCTCGCGGTTGAGCGTGCTGTCGAAAATGACCGAGGTCACGGAGCGCGTGCGGCCAGCGCTCGCCAAAGTAACCGACGATCGCGCGCGCACCGCCGAGCGGGAACGACTGCAGAAAGAGCTGGTTGCAGCGTGCGAGCAAGGGCGCCCGGAAGTGCGCTGCGGCTTGGTCAGCCTGTATGAAGGGGTGCGCTATTTCGTGGTCGAGACGCTGGAAATTCGTGACGTGCGCATCGTGTACGCGCCCGCGGAGGCCATCGGTAACTTCGGCGGCGAGATCGACAATTGGCGTTGGCCGCGCCAATGCGGCGACGTCGCGTTCTTTCGCGCGTACGTCGGCAAAGACGGCATGCCCGCCGACTACTCGACCGACAACGTGCCCTACCAGCCGCCATCGTTCTTGAAGCTCGCGTCGACGCCGCTTGCGGCTGGCGATTTGGTGCTGGTAACCGGCTACCCCGGCCACACTTCGTTGCTCACCCCGGCCGTCGAAATGCGGCAAATCCAAAGCGTCGTGTACCCCGAACAGCAAGCAATGTTCGACGCCTACCTGGCGATGATCGCCAACGTGAGCAAGGACGACCCCGAGGTCGCCATCAAAGCCACCGGCCGGCGCCGCGGCTTCGACAATTACCGCACGAAGCACCAGGGCGAGCTGGAAGGCATGAAGCGCGCCGGGTTGTTGGAAAAGAAGCTGAGCGAGGAGCAAGCCTTGAAAGCCTTCATCGCCGCCGAGCCGGCCCGCACCGCAAAGTACGGCACGGCGCTCAGCGACATCGAAGCGGTCGTCGCCGAGCAGGAAAAAACGCGCACCGCCGACACGGCGTTGGAGCGTGAATTCTTGCTACCGCGGCTGCTCTTTGCCGCCTACCGCATCGCGCGCATGGCCGACGAACGCCAGAAGCCCGACGCCCAACGCGACCCCAGCTACCAAGAGCGCAACGTCCCGCGCTTGAGGGACGACCTGAAGTCACTGGCGGCCAGCTACCACCCCAAGCTCGACCGCGCGTTCTTGCAGCTAGCTTTGGAGCGCGACCGTGCGCGCGACGAACGGCATCGCACCCCCGCGCTGCAGCTGATCGTCGGCAAAGCGCCGACCGACGCCGCTATTGCGACCGCGATCGCCAAGCTTTACGACCAGAGCAAGCTCGGCGACGAAAAGCTGCGGCTCGAGCTGTTCGACAAAGCGACGCCAAAACTGCTCGCCCAGCACGCTGATCCGATCGTGCGCTTGATGACGAAGCTGTATCCGGAGTTTCGCGCCGTCGAAGATCGGCGCAAGCGCTTAGAGGGGAAGCTGCTGCTGCTCGAGCCGCGCTACCTCGAGGCGCTGTTGGCGTTCAAGGCGGGTGCGGTCGCCCCCGACGCCAACGGCACCTTGCGCGTCGCGTACGGCACCGTGCAAAAGGCGCCGGCCGGCGCGCCCGGAAGCGACATCGGCGCGTTCACCAGCTTGGCCCAAGTCGTCGCCAAGACGACGGGCAGAGAGCCGTTCGATACGCCGCAAAAGCTGCTCGACGCCGCCAAGCGGGGCCCGCGTTCGCGTTTCGCCGACAAGTCGCTCAACGACGTGCCGGTGGATTTTCTGAGCGACGTGCCGATCACCAACGGCAACTCGGGCTCCGCGACCTTGAACGCGAAGGGCGAGCTGGTGGGCCTGGCGTTCGACGGCACCTACGAATCCGTGGCTTCGGATTGGGTGTTCAGTAAAGAGACACGCAGTATCCACGTCGACCTTCGCTACGTGCTGTTCCTACTGCAAGAGGTCGAGCACGCGAGCGCGCTGTTGGCCGAGCTAGGCGTTGCGGCGCCAACCAATCCGTGAGATTCGTAGTCGCATGGCTAAGTCGGTGTGGGTGCTTGGGGTAGTCGGTGCTTTGGTCTTTTCGGTCGCTCCGGCCGCGCACGCTGAAGGCGCGGACGACGCGGCGGCCGCCGCCGACAAGGGCACGCCCCCGGCGGATTCAGCCGACGGGGCGGCCCCCGCACAAGGTCTGCCTTGGCAACCCGGACCCAAAGCGCTGGACCTGGGTCACGGGGTGAAGCTCGATTTGCCCGAAGGCAACGCGTTTTTGGCCCAGCCCGACGCCGGCAAGCTCATGGAAAAGATGGGCAACCTCCACAATGACGACATGCTCGGCCTCGTCGTATCGACGAACGACGCCGACGAATACCTGGTCACCGTCGACTACGAGGACACCGGTCACGTCAAAGACGACGAGTCGCTCGACAGCAAAGAGCTACTCGAATCGATTCGCGAGGGCGAAGAAGCGTACAACGAAGAGCGCAAGAAGCTCGGCTTCAACGCCATTCACGCCGCCGGTTGGGATGAAGAACCGCATTACGACAAGCAAAAGCACCAATTGATTTGGGGCTTGTTGGTCGAAGCCTCGGACGGCGGGTCCATCAACTACAACACCCGCATTTTGGGTCGCACCGGCTTCGTGTCGCTGAACCTGCTGACCGACAAGCAGCACTTGGCGCAATACAAGCCCGCCGGCGCGCTGTTGCTGTCCAAGACGAGCTTCGAGAACGGCAAGCGCTACGAGGACTTCGATTCGTCGACCGACAAGGTCGCCGAGTACGGCTTGACGGGCCTGGTGTTGGGCGGCGCCGGCCTCGGCTTGGCCAAAATCGCGAAAATTGGCCTATTGGCGAAGTTCGGCAAAGGCCTCATCGCCTTGCTCATCGCCGGTAAGAAGGCCATCGTTGCGGGAGCGATTGCGCTGGGCGCAGGCCTGAAGTCGCTGTTCAAAAAGAAGAAAGATGCAACCGTCTGAGCGCGAACCTGGTTTTGGAAGCGGCCTCCCCGGTCAACCGGCGCTAGCCAGCGCCAACGGTGCGCCTCCGCGCAGCGGCGGCGGCATGCTGAAGAGCGGCATCGGCGCGCTGTTGTTGGGCGTGCTGGCCAAGGGCAAGGGTCTGCTCGTCTTGCTCAAAGGCGTGCCGTTTTTGAAGGTGCTGCTCACCGGCGGCAGCATGGCCGCGTCGGTCTTGTTCTACGCCATGAACGGCGGCGTGGCGTTCGCGCTCGGCTTGGTGTTGATGATCTTCATCCACGAAGTGGGTCATGGCGTGGCGATGAAGCGCGCCGGTATCGAGGCGGGCTGGCCCCTGTTCATTCCGTTTTTTGGCGCCATGATCGCCATGAAGGGCCGCCCCAATCATCCGCGCATCGAAGCCGATATCGCGTACGCGGGTCCAATCGCGGGCACGGCGGCGGCGCTGGTGTGCGCGGCGCTCGGCCTGTTTTTGCACAGTCACTTCTTTTTGACGCTCGCCTACACCGGCTTTTTCTTGAACCTGTTCAACTTGACGCCAATCGGCTTTCTCGACGGCGGTCGCATCGCCCGCGTGCTGTCGAAGAAAGCGTCGCTGGTCGGCGCCGTCGTGATGGGCGCGCTGTGCTTCATGAGCCCCTCGCCGCAGCTCATCTTGATCGCGGGCATGGCCGTCATGCACGCCTTCCAACGCAACAACCAAGACCTCGAGCTCGTCACCAGCGGAGATCGCAAAACCTGGGCCATCCGCTACTTCGGCCTGTGCGGCTTCCTCGGCCTCGCCCTGATGCTCACCGCCCAACTCGCCGGCCGCCACGCCTTCTAAGGGCCCGCGAATGGCCAAGTCGATCGATCTCGCGGCCCGATGCCTCCCGCCTGGCTTCGTTGCTCCTCGGTTGCGTGCGGCAGTGTGCGCCTTCGTCGCGCCTCGCCATCCGGGCGCCTCGCCCACGATCTTCGACCGACTCAGCCATTCGCGGGCCCTAAGTCCACCTCGGCTGCCACCCCGCAGCCTCAATTGCAGAAACTAATGTAGCGTCCCTCGGTCTCACCGAGCGAGCGAGATAACAGGGAGAGGCGGATGGCGGCGTCCGCCGCCCTGATGGGATGAAACTGGGAGGCGACCGCT
>Ga0164241_10002594_pt1 | contig 19200 bp, 15 predicted proteins | sample OricomyardsoilBY_FD_108780 | JGI IMG/M metagenome (GOLD analysis project Ga0164241, IMG submission 108780) | Backyard soil microbial communities from Emeryville, California, USA - Original compost - Back yard soil (BY) | ecosystem: Environmental > Terrestrial > Soil > Unclassified | place: USA... | reverse complement strand
CTATGGCCGTTCGGGCAGTCACGATGGTCGCCCAGCCGTTGTGCTCGAGGCCGCGTTCGCTCGCGAGCCGGGGCGAGACCTCACAGAACGGTTCTGGTTGCAGCTCGGTGAGATACGGCAAGGTGCGGCTCATGCCGCCGGCCGTGTGGTGCTCGGTGAGCCGGTAGCTGGTGAACACGAAGGGGAACACCTCGCTCTCGCTCGGGTTGATCGGGTTGGCCGCCTGGTCGAGGGCACGGCGTCCGGGGTTGCTCTGCTGCCCGTACAGGGGGTTGGCCACCGGCGACTCCGGCGGCTCGTAGTGCGCAGGCAACGGGCCGTCGGCCACGCCGAGCGGGGCGAACAGCCAGGCCTTCCCGTCGGTCTGCATGATGAACGGGTCGGATCCGCCGACCGCGTCCGGACCACGTGCCCCTTCTTCGGGCACGAAGCCGGGCTCCCGGTCGGGCACGAAGTCCGGCACGTCCGAGCCGACCCACTTTTCCTCGTCGGAGTCCCACCAAACGTAGCGTTTGCGCTCGCTCCAGGGCTTGCCCTGCGGGTCGGCGGAGGCCCGGTTGTAGAGCATCCGGCGGTTGGCCGGCCACACCCACCCCCACTCCGACGCCACGAGATCCTGCTCCCAGTGCGGCTTCCGGCGCCGCGCCTGGTTGGCCTCGTCGGCGAAGACCCCGCAGTAGATCCAGCACCCGCAGGAAGTCGAGCCATCCCCCTTCAGCTCCGTGTACGCCGAGAGCGCCTTCCCGTCAGGTCCCGTGCCGTTGATCTCGCGCAGCACCTGCTCGCCGTCCGGCTCACCGTGCTCGTCGTACGGGTAGTCCCACGTCAGGTCGAGCAGCGGCCCGTCCATCTCGTCCGTCGATCCGGCCAGCTTCTCGCGGATCCGGTTGCCGAGCTCGACGTAGAACCACAGCTCGCTGCGGCAGTCTCCGGGCGGTTCGACCGCCTTGTCGCGCCATTGCAGCATGCGCTGGGTCTGCGTGAACGAGCCCGCCTTCTCCACGTGGGACGCGGCCGGCAGGAAGAAGATCTCCGTGCCGATCTCGTCCGTGACCAGCTCGCCCGTCTCGATCTCCGGGCCGTTCCTCCAGAACGTCGCCGACTCGATCATCTGGAGGTCGCGTACCACCAGCCAGTCGAGCGCGGCCAGCCCGAGGCGTTGCATCTTGCCGTTCGCCGACCCGACGGCCGGGTTCTCCCCCACCAGGAAATACCCCTTGCACCGGTCCTCGATCATCGACTTGACCGTCGTGTACGTCGAGTGGTCACCCGTCAGCCGCGGCAGGTAGTCGAAGCAGAAGTCGTTGTCCTCGGTCGCCGCGGCGCCCCAGTAGGACTTCAGAAGGCTCACGGCGTAGGGCCGGATGTTGCCCCAGAAGCCCGCCTTGCCCTCGTCGTCGCCGACCCACTCGTCCAACGACTGGTGCTGGTCGGCATGGGGCATCGGCACGTAGCCGGGCAGGATGTTGAACAGCGTCGGGATGTCGGTCGAGCCCTGGATCGACGCGTGGCCGCGAAGCGCCATGATCCCCCCGCCCGGCCGGCCCATGTTGCCGAGGAGCGTCTGCAGGATCGCCGCGGCGCGGATCATCTGCGCGCCGACGCTGTGGTGGGTCCAGCCCACGGCGTAGCAGACGGCGGACGTGCGCTCCCGCCCGCTGTTGCGGGTGAGCGCATCTGCCACCTGCCGAAACTGCTCCGGCGTGATGCCGCAGATCTCGTGGACCATCTCCGGGGTGTAGCGGGCGTAGTGGCGCTTGAGGATCTGGAAGACGCACCGAGGATGCTCGAGCGTCTCGTCGCGACGCCCCTTCCAGAGGACGGGCGCGCCACCCGATCCGTGCGTCTCCGAGTGCGCGGCCTGGTGCGACTGCTTGGCGCGCGCACCCTCGCTCTCGTCCCGCTCCAACACCTCGGCGTTCGTCCGGTCGTCCGCGGACATCTCCTCGGGTGGTTCGTAATGCCACGACAGCGGGTCGTAGTCCCCGTTCTCCGGGTCGTACCCGGAGAACAGACCGTCGAGATCCTCGGTGTCACGAAACTCCGCGTCGATGATGTTCGCAGCGTTGGAGTACGCGACGACGTACTCACGGAAGTCCAGGTCGTTCGCCAGCACGTAGTTGATCAAGGCACCGAGGAACGCAATGTCGGAGCCGGCTCGGATCGGTACGTGGATGTCCGCCATCGCGGACGTGCGCGTGAACCGCGGGTCTACATGAACGATCGTTGCGCCCTTGCGCTTGGCCTCCATCACCCACTGGAAACCGACAGGGTGTGCCTCGGCCATGTTGGAGCCCTCGATCAGGATGCAGTCAGCGTTGCTGAGGTCCTGCAGGTTGGTGGATGCCCCACCGCGGCCGAACGAGGCACCCAGACCGGGCACCGTCGAGGAGTGTCATATGCGCGCCTGGTTCTCGATCTGGATCGCGCCCATCGCTGTGTAGAGCTTCTTCATGAGGTAGTTCTCCTCGTTGTCGAGGGTCGCTCCTCCGAGGCTCGCGATGCCGAGTGTGCGACGGGTGCGCTTGCCGTCGGACTCCCACTCCCAGAACTCCCGCCGCGTCTTGATGACCCGGTCGGCGATCATGTCCATCGCCGTATCGAGGTCGAGGTCCTCCCACTCCGTGCCGTGGGGTCGGCGGTACCGGACCTTCGTGATCCGGGTCGGCGACGTGACCAGCTCCTTGGAGGCACTGCCCTTCGGGCACAGTCGGCCGCGGGAGATCGGGCTGGCCGGGCTGCCCTCGATCTGGACGACCTGCTCGTCCTTGACGAACACCTTCTGCGCGCAGCCCACGGCGCAGTAGGGGCAGATGGAGTCGACCACGCGGTCGGCCCGCGTGGTCCGCGGCTCGAGGTCCCGGCTGTGTCTTGACTGTGCTGCCGCACCCCGGCCGAGCTTGTCACGACCAGCCAGCTGGCGAAGCAGGGACCACTCGCGGATCCGAGAAGTGACGGCCACGGACCGACAGTAGCCCTCCACGCTGTTCTCAAACCTTGTCGACGCCCATGGGCGGAGTTCACCCGCCGGTCCAGACCACGGCACCCGACCGGTGGTCGAGGAGCGAGCGCCAGCGAGCGTCACGAGACCCGGTGACGTGTCTGCGGTCCTCGCCCCTCGCGCCGTCATCGGGTTAAGTCTCGCGGTCACGACCTCGCAGGCTCGGTCGTGCGTTCGCTCAACCTGCGCTCGCCCACGCCGAGCCCTCGTTCCTCGGGCCTGGCTGCTCGCTGGCGGAGGCGGACGGGAATCGAACCCGCCTGACCGGGGTACCCGGTCACTACGGTGTTGAGGACCGCGCCCGTCACCAGACGAGGTACGCCTCCGCGGGCAGCCTACGAGGCTCGAGAGAGAGGATGAGTGGCGTGTCGGAGCCAGACCCCCGCCGCCGCACCCCCCGCACCGACGTGGTCCTCGACGACCCGCGGCTGCTGGAGGCCGCCGATCGGCTTGGGCGTCCGTTCGTGAAGGACGCCGTCACCGGCGCCCTGCAGCGTGTACGGGACGGCGACCTTGCGGCAGACGCCGTCGTAGATCACGTCGTTGCGGGCCTGCCACAGGCGGCCTCCTTGTTGCGTCGCGTCATCAACGCGACCGGCGTCGTGGTGCACACCAACCTCGGCCGGGCGCCACTCTCCACGGCCGCCGTCGACGCGTTGGTGACGGCCGCCGGACACACCGACGTTGAGCTCGACCTGCTGACCGGTCGGCGCGGACTTCGCGGACGCGGTGCACTGACCGCGCTGGCCTCGGCGGTGCCCGACGCCGGAGCGGTGCATGTCGTCAACAACGGCGCGGCCGCCTTGGCCCTAGTCGCCTGCGCGTTGGCCGCCGGGCGAGAGGTCGTGGTCGCTCGCGGGGAGCTGGTCGAGATCGGTGACGGGTTCCGCATCCCCGATCTGCTCGAGTCTGTCGGGGCGCAGATCCGCGAGGTCGGGACGACCAACCGCGTGCATCTCGCCGACTACGAGTCAGCGGTCGGGCCGGAGACCGCCTTCGTGCTGAAGGTGCACCCCTCCAACTTCCGGGTCGAGGGGTTCACGTCGTCGGTGCCCGTCGAGGGGCTCGCCGCGCTCGGCATACCAGTCGTGGCCGACATCGGATCCGGCCTGCTCGCGCCACATCCGCGGCTCCCCGACGAGCCCGACGCCGCGTCGACCCTCCGTGCCGGGGCCGCTCTGGTCACCGCGTCGGGAGACAAGCTGCTCGGCGGCCCCCAGTGCGGGCTGCTCCTGGGCGACGCCGCTTTGGTGGCCCGGATCCGACGGTTCCCCCTCGCACGTGCGATGCGAGTCGACAAGCTCACCCTGGCTGCTCTCGAGGCGACCCTGACCGGCCCCGCACCACCCGTCGTGGGTGCGCTCAGCGCGCGGCAGGACCAGCTGCTCATCCGGGCTCGGAGGATCGCCGACGCCATCGGCCACTCCGTCGCCGAAGCGGTCGAGTCCGAGGCCGCCGTCGGGGGCGGTGGAGCACCGGGTGTGGTGCTGCGCAGTGCTGCCGTGGCGCTGCCCGCCCTCCTCGCGGACGTGCTCCGGGCCGGCAACCCGCCCGTCGTCGGCTACGTCTCCGGTGGACGGCTTCTGCTCGACCTCCTCACCGTTCCGCCCGAGCTGGACGACGACCTGGTGGCCGCCGTGCGCCGAGCGGAGCGGGGCTGACGTGCACGTCGTCGCGACCGCCGGCCACGTCGACCACGGCAAGTCCACCCTGGTCCGCGCGCTGACCGGCCAGGAGCCGGACCGCCTGGCCGAGGAGCACCGTCGCGGCCTGTCGATCGAGCTCGGGTACGTCTGGACCGACCTCGACCGCATCGGCGACGTGGCGTTCGTCGACGTGCCCGGTCACGAGCGTTTCCTCGCCACGACCCTCGCCGGAATCGGCCCCGCGCCGGCGGCGATGCTGGTGGTCGCTGCCGACGATCCCTGGATGCCGCAGACAGCCGAGCACCTCGCCGCCCTCGACGCGCTGGGGGTCCGGCACGGCGTCCTCGTCGTGACCCGATCGGACCTGGCCGACGCGGCCCCTGCCATGGCCCGAGCGCGCAGAGAGGTCGACCGCACGTCGTTGGCGGGGTGCCCGTCGGTGGTCGTGAGCGGGCGAACCGGTGAGGGACTCGACGGGCTGAGGTCCGCATTGGTCTCCGTGCTGGCGAACATGACGGCCGATCCCGCGGCCGACGTGCGGCTGTGGGTGGACCGGGTCTTCCTCCGGGCCGGAGCCGGGACCGTTGTCACCGGGACGCTTCCGGCCGGGACGGTCCACGTCGGTGACGTACTGGGCTTCGGCGCGACGACCGTCAAGGTCCGTGGCATGGAGACCCTCGGCCGCCCGGTCACGCAGGTGGAGGGCCCGGCACGCGTCGCGCTCCGGCTGGGCGGTCACGCACCCGACGACCTCGGCCGGGGCTCGGTGCTGGTCGCTCTTCAGCGGTTCGCCGACGTCCGCGAGGTCGACGTACGCGTTCACGGGGATGGTCTCCCGCCCGAGCAGCCGCTGCTCCATGTCGGGACGTCCCGGACGACGACGCACGCACGGCCGCTCGGCGACCATCACGTGCGGCTCCGCCTCGCGAGTCCGCTGCCGCTGCGACACGGTGACCGGGTTGTTCTGCGAGACCCCGGAAGCCGGACCCTCTGGGGAGCAGACGTCCTCGACGCGGCGCCGCCTGCGCTGACTGGTCGGGGCGCCGCCCGCGCCCGCACGGCGGAGCTGGAGCAGATCGACCGTGGGGTGGCCGGAGAGCTCGCCCGCCGCGGGGCTGTACGCCGGAGCCTGCTGCGCCGACTCGGCGTCGCGCTCGAGCACGTTCCGGACGGCGCGGTGGAAGCAGGTGAGTGGCTGGTGTCCGCGGACCAACGTCACTCCTGGGGCGAGGCCGTACGGCAGGCCCTCGAGGATGCACCCGACGGCCTCTCACCCTCCGAAGCGGCGCGGGCGGCCGGCATCTCGGACCCGGACCTGCTGTGCCTCGCGCTCGGCCCCGGCGTCACCACCCGCGGCGGTCGGCTGATCGTGGAGTCCGAGCTTGCCCCATCGGTGACTGTCGCCCTGGAGGCACTCCTCGCCGACCTCGCCGACCATCCGTTCCGTGCTCCCGACACCGCCCGGCTGGCGGAGTTCGGCCTGGATCGTCGGGCCCTGGTGAGACTCTCCCACGAGGGACATCTGCTGTCGCTCGGCGGAGGGATCGTGCTGGGGGCGGGCGCCGATGCCGCGGCGTCGGACGTGCTGGGCGCCCTCCCCCAGCCGTTCACCACCAGCCAGGCACGACAGGCGCTCGGCACGAGCCGACGTGTGGTCCTGCCGCTGCTCGCTCACCTCGACCGCACGGGCCGCACCGTCCGGTTGCCGGACGACACGCGTCGCGTCAGACGCGCTCCATAGGACGCGTGTGCGAGGGTCGTGGTCGCCATTTAGGATGGTGAGCACCGTCACACCAGGAGCAGCCAATTGACCACCGCGTCGACGACCGACCGGGGCGAGCTGGTGCGCGCCATCGCCACTCAGCACGTGAGTGATCGCGGTCCCCTCATGCCCGTCCTCCACGACGTGATGGAGGAGCTCGGTCACATCGCCCGGGAAGACGTCGAGGCCATCGCCGACGTCTTGAACCTCTCCGTGGCCGAGGTGCACGGCGTGGTCAGCTTCTACGCCGACTTCCGTACCGAACTCCCGGCCACCCACACCGTCGCCCTGTGCCGGGGCGAGGCCTGCCAGTCCGTCGGCGCCGAGGCGCTGTACGCCGCGACCCTGGCTGGGGCCAGTCGCCTGGGCGACGACGTCGAGGTCGCGGAGGTCTTCTGCCTGGGCAACTGTGCTCTCGGCCCGTCCGGCACCTTGGACGGCCGCCTGCACGGCCGGTTGTCGGCCGAGCGGCTCGACACACTCACGGAGGGTTGGCGTTGACAGGTTCGACGGCCCGGGTGTTCGTCCCCGGCGACGCGGCGGCGGTCTCGGTCGGCGCCGACGAGGTGGCGACGGCTTTCGAGGAGTCCGGCGCGCAGGTGGTCCGCAACGGGTCGCGCGGCATGCTCTGGCTCGAGCCACTGGTGGAGATCGAGACCGACGCGGGCCGGCTGGGGTACCCCAACGTCAGCCCGGACGACGTCGCCGCCGTGCTTGCGGGTGACGCGACCGGCATCGGGGTGGTCGACGACCATCCCTGGCTCACCTCCCAGCGTCGAGTGAGCTTCGCCAGGGTCGGGGTGGTCGACCCGGGCTCGATCGCCGACTACGAGGCGCACGGCGGCTGGGCCGGGCTCCGCCGGGCGTTGTCGTTGTCTCCGGCCGAGGTGGTGCAGGAGGTCACCGACTCCGGGCTCCGCGGCCGCGGTGGCGCCGGCTTCCCGGCCGGGATCAAGTGGCGGACCGTCCTCGAGACGGCGTCCGACCTGAAGTTCGTGGCCTGCAACTTCGACGAAGGAGACTCCGGGACGTTCGCCGACCGGATGGTCGTCGAGGGCGACCCATTCACCCTCGTCGAGGGCATGGTCATCACCGCTCACGCCGTCGGCGCGAACGAGGGCTACATCTACGTGCGGTCCGAGTACCCCCATGCCGTCGCCGCCCTGCGGCGCGCGATCGACGCGGCGTACACCCACGGCTATCTCGGGCAGGACGTCCTCGGCTCGGGTCTCCACTTCGACCTGCACGTCCGCGTGGGTGCCGGCGCCTACATCTGCGGCGAGGAGTCCTCGATGCTCGAGAGCCTCGAGGGCCATCGGGGCGAGGTGCGGGCGAAGCCGCCCATCCCCGCCATCAAGGGCCTGTGGGACCGGCCGACCGCCGTGAACAACGTGCTCACCTTCTGTGCGGTGCCGATGATCTTGAGTGACCCGGTGGACGGCGGGCCCGGATGGAACACGTACGCCGCGCTGGGCACGGGCCGCTCCCGCGGCACGCAGGTGTTCCAGCTCGCCGGCAACGTCAAGCAGGGTGGCATCGTCGAACTGCCCTTCGGCGTGACTCTGCGCGAGCTCGTCGAGGACTACGGAGGCGGCACCCTGTCCGGCCTCCCGGTGCGCGCAGCCCAGGTCGGCGGTCCGCTGGGCGCCTACGTCCCGGCCACCGGCTTCGAGGTCCCGATGGACTACGAGGCCCTGACCGAGACCGGCGCGATGCTCGGACACGGCGGCATCGTGGTCTTCGACGAGACGGTCGACATGGCCCGGATGGCTCGCTTCGCGATGGAGTTCTGTGCGATCGAGTCGTGCGGCAAGTGCACGCCGTGCCGCATCGGATCGACCCGCGGCGTGGAGACCATCGACCGGATCATCGCCGGACAGGACGTGGCAGCCAACCTGGTGCTGCTCGACGATCTCTGCGACACCATGGTGAAGGGGTCGCTGTGTGCGATGGGCGGGCTGACGCCGATGCCGGTCCAGAGCGCGGTCAAGCACTTCCCCGAGGACTTCGAGCCCTCGGGCACCGAGCACGGAACACAGCAGAGCGGAGCACCGGTATGAGCCTCCTCGACGAGCCGAGCATCTGGGACCCGGAGATCGACTTCGGGACGCCTGCGATCGCCGACGCCGCGTCGGTGTCGGTCACCATCGACGGCCGGCAGGTCGACGTACCCGCCGGCACGTCGGTGCTGCGCGCCGCGACCGAAGCCGGCATCAGCATCCCGAAGCTCTGCGCCACCGACTCCCTCGCCGCCTTCGGCTCGTGCCGGATGTGCCTGGTCGAGATCGACGGCACCAAGGGCGTGCCCGCCTCCTGCACGACACCGTGCGCGGACGGCATGGCTGTCAGCACCCAGACCGAGACCGTGCGGGCGCTCCGCCGCAACGTCATGGAGCTGTACCTCTCCGACCACCCCGAGGACTGCGACGGCTGTGCCCGCGGCAACTGTGAGATCCAGTCGCTGGCCGCGACAGTAGGCTCCGCCGAGGTCCGCTACGGGCGGCCGGAGACACGTGAGCAGGTGGCCCACGTCCACGGGGTCGACGAGAGCAACCCCTACTTCGCCTTCGACTCCTCCTCCTGCATCGTCTGCTCCCGTTGCGTGCGCGCCTGTGCCGACGTCCAGGGCACCTTCGCGCTCACCGTGGAAGGGCGCAGCTTCGACTCGCGGATCAGCGCCGGTGGCACCGACTTCCTCTCCTCCGAGTGCGTGTCGTGCGGGGCGTGCGTGCAGGCCTGTCCGACGTCCGCGCTGCAGGAGCACTCGATCGTCGAGCTCGGCATGCCGACCCGCTCGGTCGAGACGACGTGCGCCTACTGCGGTGTGGGCTGCACGTTCCGGGCCGAGGTGCAGGGCGAGGGAGACGCCACCCAGGTGGTGCGGATGATGCCGTCGAAGAGCGGCGGCGCCAACGAGGGCCACAGCTGCGTGAAGGGACGCTTCGCCTACGGGTATGCCTCCCACCAGGACCGCCAGATGTCCCCCATGGTGCGTGACTCGATCGACGATGAGTGGCGCAAGGTCTCCTGGGACGAAGCGATCGCGAGGATCGCCGAGGGCTTCAAGTCCATCCAGGCCGAGCACGGCGTCGGCGCGATCGGCGGCATCTCCTCCTCCAGGTGCACCAACGAGGAGGTCTACGTCGTGCAGAAGATGGTCCGCGCCGCGTTCGACAACAACAACGTCGACACCTGTGCACGGGTCTGCCACTCTCCCACGGGCTACGGCCTCAGCCAGACCTTCGGCACCTCTGCCGGCACCCAGGACTTCGCCTCGGTCGAGGAGGCCGACGTCATCCTGCTGATCGGCGCGAACCCGACCGACGCCCACCCGGTCTTCGCCTCACGGATGAAGAGGCAGCTGCGGGCGGGCGTCCAACTGATCGTGGCTGACCCGCGCCGGATCGACCTGGTGCGCAGCCCCCACGTGGAGGCGACGTACCACCTGCCCCTGCAGCCGGGCTCCAACGTCGCCTACATCAACGCCATGGCCCACACGATCGTCACCGAAGGACTGATGGACGAGGAGTTCCTGCGGGAGCGCTGCGAGAACCTCGACGACTACCTCGCCTTCGTCCGTGACCCGGGCAACTCCCCCGAGGCGACCGCCGAGGTGACCGGCGTCGACCCCGAGGCCCTGCGGGGCGCGGCGCGGCTCTACGCCACGGCCGGCAACGGCGCGATCTACTACGGCCTCGGCGTCACTGAGCACTCCCAGGGCTCGACGATGGTGATGGGCCTGGCCAACCTGGCCATGCTGACCGGCAACATCGGACGCCCCGGAGTGGGCGTCAACCCGCTGCGCGGGCAGAACAACGTGCAGGGGTCGTGCGACATGGGCTCCTTCCCGCACGAGTTCCCCGGATACCGCCACGTCGGCCGCGACGAGGTGCGGGGCATCTACGAGGAGCTGTGGGGCAAGAAGCTCGATCCCGAACCCGGGCTGCGGATCCCCAACATGTTCGACTCCGCGCTGGCCGGCACCTTCCGTGGGCTGTATGTCCAGGGCGAGGACATCGCCCAGTCCGACCCGAACATCAACCACGTGCACGCCGCCTTGCGCGCGATGGACTTGGTCGTGGTGCAGGACCTGTTCCTGAACGAGACCGCGCGCTTCGCGCACGTCTTCCTGCCCGGCACCTCGTTCCTGGAGAAGGACGGCACGTTCATCAATGCCGAGCGTCGGTTCGGACGTGTGCGGCCGATCTTCCCCTCGCGCGTCGGCAAGGACGAGTGGCAGGTCGTCTGCGAGATCGCCAGCGCCATGGGCTTCCCGATGTCCTACGACTCGCCGGCGCAGATCCTGGACGAGATCGCCGCCACCACGCCGACCTTCGCCGGCGTCAGCTTCGACCGGCTCGACTCCGAGGGCTCGATGCAGTGGCCGATCAACGACGCCGCGCCCCACGGGACCCCGACGATGCATGTCGGGGAGTTCGTGCGCGGCAAGGGGCATCTGGCTCCGACGTGGTTCGTCCCGACGACCGAGCGCACCAGCCGGAAGTTCCCGCTGCTGCTGACGACGGGGCGGATCCTCACCCAGTACAACGTGGGCGCGCAGACCCGGCGTACCTCGAACAACGTGTGGCACCCCGAGGACGTGCTGGAGATCCATCCGTCGGACGCCGAGCTGCGCGGCATCGCCACCGGCGACCTGGTCGACCTGTCGAGCCGCGTGGGATCCACGACGCTGCGCGCTCTGGTCTCGGAACGGATGCCGGCAGGCGTCGTCTACACGACGTTCCACCACCCGGTGACCGGCGCCAACGTGGTCACGACCGAGAACTCCGACTGGGCGACCAACTGCCCGGAGTACAAGGTCACGGCCGTGCAGGTCGGCGTCGCCAACGCGCGCGGCGACGAGGCCGTCGCCGAGTCCCGCGAGCCGGCGGAGACCCACGCATGAGCACCCCACACCCCGGAGGTCCCGCGTGAACGTTGCTCCCGAGGCACGGATGGGCAACGACATCGCTCGCCAGTTCGGACACCTCGCTGCCGCCCAGGCCGCCGAGGCAGTCGCTCGCCACATCGAGCGCTTCTGGGATCCGCGCATGCGACGCAACCTCGAGGCTCTCGTGGCTGCTCACGACGAGTCCCTCGACCCTGTGCTCGTCGACGCCGCCGGACGCCTCGCGGCGCACGCTGTCGACTCGGATTCCGACGCCGCGTCCTAGCAACGCCGGCGGCGCGGTCGTGGTGCAGCGGCTACGACGCGACCTCGTCGCGCACCGCGACCCACGGTGCGGTGATGCCGTGATCGACGGCCCACAGCACCGCCTGGGTCCGGCTGGTGACACCCATCGCCCGGTAGGCGGTGCGGATGTGTGACTTGATGGTGTTCATCGACAGGTCGAGCCGTCGAGCGATCTCCTTGTTCGCCACGCCGGCCGCGATCAACGCGACGACATGGGTCTCGCGTGGTGTCAACCCGATCGCGGGCGTCGCGAAGGAGTCGGTCCGCTGACGGTGGTCCACGGCGATGATGCGCTCACCCGCGTGGACCTTCTCGAGAGCGGCGACGAGCTCGAGGGCCGGCAGCTCCTTGGCGAGGTAGCCGTCGGCCCCGCCGAGCATCGCCCGCTCGATGAACCCGTCCCGGCACTCCCACGAGAAGACCACCACCCGCGCGGTGCCGGGTGGTCGCGCCACCGTCGCCGGAGCGTCCGGATCGTCGTCGTCCGCCCGTCGTGCGAACGGGTCCACCAGCGCGACGTCCGCGATCTCCTCACAATCGGCAGCCTCGGGGAGAACAGTCACGCGGTCGGCGTGGTCGGCGAGCATTCGGGTCAGCCCGGCGTGGACGAGCTCACACTCGTTCATGACTCGCACGCGCAGGGGACGGTCGAAGGCCACGTCCCCTCGTACCCCGAGCGCGTGGGCCCATGCGTCGCCCCACGGGCAGCCGTTGACCACCACGTCCTAGGCTTGCTCCATGCGGAAACCACCCAAGGAAGTCGTCGTCGCGGTGGTCGCCGTCCAAGCCGTCTCCGCGGCCTTCGCGTTCCGTGACCTCGCCCAGCGCGACGACGGTCAGGTGCGCGGTCCGAAGCTGCTCTGGCGGGTGTTGATCGGGCTCAACCCCGGCAACTCGCTGGCCTACTGGCTGCTCGGGCGCCGCCGAGAAGCCGGGACTGCCGACATCTAGCCCATCGGGCCGGACGGCACCGGGCGCGATCCCGAGATCCGCGACGAGCGCGGCTTGGCCCTTCTTGGCACCCTCTAGATTGCTTCAATGGTCGAGGCCCCGGGGAGCACCGCCGCGTGGTCCGACCGGATTCTCGACTCGCTCGTCCTGCTGCTGGCCACCTGGACGGTCGCCTACGACGTGTGCGTCGTCCTCGGCTGGGGGACGTCGTTCGCGCTGGCTCTCTGGGTCGTGTTCCTCGCCGCCACACTGATCGGGCTCCGAAGCAGGGTCTTCGCCGCGGATCCCTCCCCCGACGCTCCGGAGACCCGCCCGATCGAACGCGCCCAGTCAGCCGATCCGGACCGGATCCTGCTGCGGATCACCCTGGCCGGGGCGGTGGTCGCTGCCGTCTCCGTTGCCGTGAGCGCACCGTGGGGGCTGGTCTGGGTCCCGTGGTTCGTGGCCACCGGATGTGGGTTGCTGTGGGCCGCCGGACGCCTGCGCCGACGGGCCGATCGCGACCTTCCCAGCCCTTCGACCGGCGGGCGATGGACGAGCCTCGGTGTCCTGGCCTGGGCCGTCGGTCTGGCGCTCTTCTCGATGTGGACCCTGCGCGGCAACCCGGACGACCTCTTCTACCTCAACGTCTCCCAATGGGTCGCTGGTCACGGCGAGTTTCCGGTCAAGGACACCCTGTTCTCGAACCTCGTCTACCCGATGGCCAACTGGCCGCCCGTCGCCTCCTACGAGGGCCTCATCGGCGTGGCCGCCCGGCTGACCGATGCGCGCGCCCCCACCGTGGAGTACGTCGTCGTCACCCCGGTCGCCACGTTCCTCGCCGTGCTGGCACTGTGGCGGCTGCTCCGCGCCTGGCGGGTGCGACCCCTGTTCTGGGTGCTCTCGACCGCCCTGGTGTTCCTGCTGTTCGACGGCACCTCGTCGTACGCCACACCCGGGAACCTGTTCCTGACCCGGCTCTGGCAGGGCAAGGTGGTGCTGCTGTGCGTGGTCGTGCCGGTGCTCCTGGTCTCCGCACTCCGGTACGTCGAGCGCCCGACGCGGGACCGGCTGCCGCCTCTGGTGCTCGGTGGCATCGCGGCGGTCGGCCTGACCACCACCGGGTTGTTCCTGGCCCCGGTCATCGCCGCGGCCTCGATGGCTCCCCTCGCTTTGCGGGACCGCGCGCGGGCGCTGACCGGCTTCCTCGCCCTGGCCCTGTATCCGCTCGCCACCCTGGTCCTGACCGTCGTGATGGGCGGACGCTCGGCCGACGACTTCGGGGCCCGACGGCTGTACCGCTTCGACGCGTCCTGGGTCGGCAACCAGCTGCTCCTCACCGAGCTCGTCGGGTTCGTCGTCGTTCTTGCCATGCTGCTGGGGGTGTTGTTGGTGCCGCACCCTCAAGCCCGCCTCACCACTGGCCTGCTGGTGCTGGTCAGCGGATACGTGTTCATCCCCGGTGCGATGCGCGCGTCGTACGACCTCACCGGTCTCGGCCCCACCCTCTGGCGGCTCTCCTGGGGCGCCACCATCGCGGCCCTGGTCGGAGTGCTGGCTGCCCACGGTGGCGGCCGGGTGTTGCGCCGGATCCCTCGACTGGCTGGGCGGCGGAGGTTGGCGGCCGCCGTCTCGTGCGGTGTGACCATGGCCCTGCTGGCGGCCTTCGGTCCACCGCTCTGGTCGGCCGACACCGGCACCCAGCTCAAGCCGCCCTTCCACTGGCAGCGCAGCTACTCCAGCCGGATCGTGGTCGCCCACATCCTCGACGCCACCCGACCCGGCGACCTGGTGCTGGCACCCGACCCCATCTCGATCACCCTCGCGGTCACCAGCACCGATGTGAAGGCCGTCGCGCCCCGTCGCTACTACATGGGATACCTGCGCGACGCACCGTCCTTCCGCTACCCGGAGCGACTCCGGCTCGTGGACTACGTCAACGACCAGGTCCCGGCGGACACGGCCGGGATCGCCGACGACCTCGACCTCCTGGGCGTCGACGTCGCGTGCGTGACGGCTCATGACAGCGAACGGTTCGACGTCATCGCTGCCGCCGGGTTCCGGCCGCTGCTGACCTCGACCTACTACCGGTGCCTGGTCCGCAGCTGAGCAGGCTCACCCACCAGGGCGAGTCGTGGCCCCGGGGGCCCGTCGATATGCTCACCAGGACCCGACCGAAGGCTTGACTCGGGCTACTCCCGAGCGCGTCCCTGGCATGCGTCGGCCAGCGAGGTCGGCCAGAGAGGAAAGCGATGCGAATCCTGGTTCTGGGTGGGGACGGCTGTCTCGCCCGGCCCACCGATCTCGGGTGAACGCGTCCAACGTCCGTCCGGCGCGCGCCGACCTCGAGCAGTCGGTGGCGTCCTGACGTGACCACCGACCTCGGGCGAGCGCTCGCCCGGCACTGGATCCTCGCGCTCCCGCTGGCGCTCGCGGTGGTCGTCCGGCTCGCGTCCGACGACGGGATGGGTCCCACCGCCGTCGTCGGCCTGCTCGCTACCGCCGCGGCGTACGTCGTGTGCGTGCGGTTCGGGGTATGGCGTTGGCTTGCCGCGGTCGCCACCCTGGGCGCGGTCCTCGACGACCGGATGCTCCAGGCCCAGCAGGGGCGGGCCCTGTGGGCGCTCGCGCTCGTCGCCCTCGGCCTCCTGGGGTGTGCCTGGCGCGGTCGGCGGGCTCCCACGCGGATCCTGGCGCCGTTCCTGGTCGTGCTCGGCGCCGGCCTGCTGTTGGGCATAGGCGTGACGGTCACGTCGGTCGACCCGGGGGGCATCCACGTGCACCTGGTCCGGCCGGTCACGATCGCACTGGCGTTGCTGGGCCTGCTCGCGGCACTGGGGGTCGGCCGTGCGGGCTCCCTCGACCTGCGCGGGATCTGTGTCCTCACGGTGGCGGCCGGCCTCACCTACGGCCTCGGCGAGGTCGTGTGGTGGCCTGTGGCCGGGGCCCTCGGGGTGACGGCCATGCTCCGTGGACACCGAGGCCGAGGAACGCGCCTCCCCCAACAGGACCAGGTCGACGAGGTGGCGCTGGCGGAGTTCCGGGAGCGCGGCGGCCCGCCGCGGCTGGCCCCCGTCGCGATCGTGATCGCGGCATACAACGAGGCAGACAGCATCTCGGCCGTGCTCGAGTCACTCCCGGACGAGGTCTGCGGACTGCGCACCGACGTCGTCGTCGTCGACGACGGCAGCACCGACTGCACGGCCGCGGCGCTGAGGCACGGGCGGGCCCACGTGGTGACCTGCTCGACCAACCGGGGACAGGGCGCTGCGCTCCGCCTCGGCTACCGGGTGGCTCGCGACCACGGGGCGGCGTACCTGATCACCACGGACGCGGACGGCCAGTACGCCGCCGCCGACATCCCGGCGCTCCTCCAGCCGATCCTCGACGACCGCGCCGACTTCGTGACCGGGTCGCGCATCCTCGGCCATCAGCAGACCCACGACCGGGTACGCCGCGCCGGCGTCCACGTCTTCGCCTGGCTGGCCACCCTCCTGACCGGCCACCGCTTCACCGACACCTCGTTCGGGCTGCGCGCGATGCGGGCCGAGGTCACCGGCGTCGTGACCCTCAACCAGCCGCAGTACCAGTCCTGGGAGCTCCTCCTCGGCGTGGTGTCGCACGGGTACCGCGCCCTCGAGGTGCCGGCGTCGATGCACCTGCGCTCGGCAGGGACGACCAAGAAGGGGCGCAACCTCGTCTACGGGCGGCGCTACGCACACGCCATGACCGCGACCTGGTGGCGCGAGGGCCTGCCACGGCCCGTCCCCGAGACGGCACCGGCACTGCGTCACACTCGAGTCCATGGCGACTGACGCCATCCATCCCTGGTGGCGCACCGAACTGCCGTTCCTGGTCACGCTCGGCGTCGCCGCCGTCGTGCGAGTGGTGGTCGCAGTCGCGTTCCCACCGGCCTTCCTGATGAGCGACGGGCCGGCATACCTCAACCTTGCGGACGCACTCGCCCCGTCGCCCGACCGTCCCGTCGGCTACAGCATCTTCCTGAGGGGGCTCCAGGAGATCAGTCGGTCGCTGGTGCTGATCACCTCGGCGCAGATCGTGATCGGCCTGCTCACCGCGGTCGTGGCCTACGCACTCCTCCGGCGGTGGGGCGTGTCACCGGGCATCGCCACGCTCGCCGTCGTCCCGATGCTCTTCGACGCGATGCAGCTGCTCCTCGAGCACGCCGTCCTCAGTGACGTCCTGTTCGGTCTCCTCGTCGTGTCCGCCGTCGCCGCGCTCGCGTGGTGGCCGACTCCGAGCCCGTGGACGACGGCCGCGGCCGGTCTTCTGCTCGGGCTGGCCACCCTGGTCCGGGTGATCGCCGAGCCCTCCGTGGTGCTGGCCGCCCTGTTCCTGCTGCTGGTCGCGACCACCTGGCGGGCGCGACTCCTGCACGTGGTGCTCGTCGTGGTCACCTTCGCGCTCCCGCTGACGGCGTACGCCGCGTGGTACCACCACGAGCACGGCGCGTGGGCGATCACCCAGGCCAGCGGCCGCGCCCTCTACATGCGCACCACCACCTTCGTCGACTGCGATGCCATCGCGGTCCCGGACTACCAACGCGTCCTGTGTCCCGCCGAACCGGTCGGCCGACGCAACGACCCGACCTGGTACGGCTGGCACTCGAAGGACACGGTGCCCAGGCTCGACCTGCCACTGGGGGTGACCGAGCAGCAAGCGATGCGTGAATTCGCCCTCCAGGCGATCACGACGCAACCGGCCGACTATGCGCGGGTCGTCGCCCGCGACTTCCTGCTCCCCTTCGTCGCCGTCGATCGCCACGACCACTACGAGATGAGCACCTCGGTGAAGTGGCAGTTCCGCACGATCGTCCCCTACGAGCATCGCTCGCACTACATGTCGCTGGCCTTCGACCAGCGGGTCGGTGGGATCCCGGCGCCGCGACAGCCGATGGCGAACGTGATGGAGTGGTACGGACGTGTCGTGTTCGTGCCTGGCCCACTGGCACTGGCTCTTCTCGTCCTCGCGATCGTCGGCGTCGTGGTGCGCCGGCCCGAGGAGCAGCCGTCCCTGAGACCCCTGGGTCTGCTCACCCTGGGGATGCCGCTGATGCTGATCCTGGTGCCCGACGTGACCGCGCAGTTCGTGTGGCGGTACCAGCTGCCTCTCGTGGTGCTGCTGCCGCTCAGTGCTGCCCTGGGCTGGACCCGGATCCAGCATCACCGCGGGACGCGGGCCACCGCCAGCACGGACTGACCGAACGGAGGAGTGATCCGTCGCTCCAGGGCTCTCGTGATCGGTACCACGCACCGGTCGTAGATGCGCACCAGCCGCGCGTTCGGCGTCTCCACTCCCCCGCGCCTGACGGTGACCCACCAGGCCAGAGCACCGAGAAGGTTCACCGGCTTCACGAGCTCGGGCTCGAGGCCGGCGTCACGGATCGCGGCGGACATCGTGGCCGGGGTGTAGCGGCGCACGTGTCCGACCGCCCGGTCGAACTCACCGTACAGCTGCATGTACGCCGGCACCCACAGCACGATCCGGCCGCCGGGTTCGGTCATGCTCGCCAGCGCCCGCAGGGCGCCGGTGTCGTCCTCGAGGTGCTCCAGCACGTTGATGGCCACCACGGAGGAGACCCGCTTGCCGAGATCGATCGCCCCTTCGGCCAGGTCGAAGACGCGCGTCTCGACCTCCGGGTGATCTGCGAACCGTTCGGCGAGGGACGCCACAGCGTCGGGGTCGACGTCGGTGACGACATGCCGCTCGAGCCCGTCGAGCTCTTCGGCGAACTCGCCCAGCCCTGCCCCCACCTCGAGCACGGACGGCCCGCAGTGCGGTTCGATCATGGACAGCTGGAGGGCGCGGTAGCGCCGCTGGTCGGCCCCGGATGCGTTCTCCAGCGACCGTCCGGTGGCCGCACTGAACGCACCCTCGCTCCCGGCGTCTCTCACGACTCTCCTTCCAGGGCGCGCGCGGAACCAGCCTCGGCCGCCAGGAGCCGCCCGAAGAGCCGCTCGAGGAGCACGAACCGTAGTGCGAAGACCACGACGTAGGTCCCGAGGAAGGTCGCCGCCACCAGCGCCACCCGGACCGAGTGCGAGACCCCTGCATGGTGCAGCCACACGTCGGCGAGGTGAGTCGCCAGGGTGGCGAGGAGCAGCGTCGACAAGATGATCGCGGCGTACGGCAGCACCTCACGGCGCAGGCTCGGGCGGCCGCTCCGTTGCCACGCCCAATTTCGGTTCAGCCAGAAGCTCGGGATCGCCCCTGCCAACCAGGACACGATCGAGGACGAGGTCGTGCCGACGTCCAGCACGCCGTACAGCAGGACGAAACACGTCTCGCTACAGACAGTCGCGACCACGGAGCCGGTGAAGTAGCGCAGCATCTTGGGGACCAGCGTCGCGGGGTCTGTGGACGCCGATGCGACCGAGGAGTCCACGGCAGCCATGCGCCCGAGCGTAGCGGCGGCCCCGTCGGCGGACCGACGGGGCCCAGGGTGGGCGCCGGGATCAGTCTCGATGGTCGTCGTTGTCCTCGGGGACCGGCGTGGCCTGCTCCAGCAGGTCGCCCTCGTCCGCGTCGTCTCGTCCGCGGACGTCGATGTCCTCCTCCTCGTCGACCGGCGTCTGTTGCTCGACCAGGTCGGCGTCGTCGGCGTGGTCGTGCGGGTTGCTCGTCATGGCTGACCTCCGGATCCCAT
>Ga0164241_10002593_pt1 | contig 19206 bp, 14 predicted proteins | sample OricomyardsoilBY_FD_108780 | JGI IMG/M metagenome (GOLD analysis project Ga0164241, IMG submission 108780) | Backyard soil microbial communities from Emeryville, California, USA - Original compost - Back yard soil (BY) | ecosystem: Environmental > Terrestrial > Soil > Unclassified | place: USA... | reverse complement strand
CGGCGGAAGCTGGAGGCAGACGACGTTGAGACGATGAAAAAGATCTTCGCGAAATTTTCCCCCGCGAATCATCGCGTCCAGGTTGCGATGCGTGGCGGCGATGATACGCACGTCCACGGAAATCGCCTCCGCCCCGCCGACGCGCTGGAAGGTCTGCTGCTGAAGCACGCGCAACAGCTTCACCTGCGTGCTCGCCGGCAGGTCGCCGATTTCGTCGAGGAAAAGCGTGCCGTTGTTTGCCTGCTCGAAACGACCGATGCGCCTTTGATCCGCGCCAGTAAACGCGCCGCGCTCGTGGCCGAACAATTCGCTTTCCAGTAAATTTTCCGGGATGGCGGCGCAGTTGATCGCGATGAACGGCGCTTTGGCGCGCGGGCTATGCTGGTAAATGGCGCGGGCGATGAGTTCCTTGCCCGTCCCGGTTTCGCCCCGGATGAGCACGGTGACGGGCTTGGCGGCGACGCGGCCGATTTCCTTGCACACGTCCTGCATCGCGCGGCTCGTGCCGACGAGGGCGGTGCGGCCATCGTCCGGCGCGTCAGGCAGCGCCACGGGTTCGCGCATGAGCCGGCCGGCCTCGACGGCGCGATGCAGCAGCCCGAGCAGCCCCGGCATCTCGAACGGTTTTTGCAGATAATCGTAAGCCCCCAGCTTGGTGGCCTCGATGGCGGTTTCAATCGTGCCGTGCGCGGTCATCAGCACGACGGGCAGGCGCGGCTGGGTGGCGTGCAGTTGCTTCACGAGTTCCAGCCCGCCGAGTCCCGGCATCCGCAAATCGGTCAGCACCACGTCAAACTCGTTCTGGCCGGCGCGGCGAAGCGCGTCGTCACCACGATGACAGACGGTGACTTTGAAGCCGTCCTCCGTCAGCACGTCGCTCAAATTTTCCGCGAGGCTGGAGTCGTCTTCAGTCAACAAAATGTGGGCGGCTTTGGACATGAAGCTTATCGCGCGATAACGAGTTCAGCCCGCCTCCCGCCAGCCGGGCGGCGCCGTGAAAACAAATCAGGCTTGAGATTTTTTCTCGGCCGGCGGCGGACTGGCGGCGTTTTTTGCATTCGTTTTAGAGTCGCCCATTTCGCGCGGCAAGACAACGCCGAAGGTCGTGCCGTGGCCGGGCCGGGTTTGATACTGAAGCATGCCGCCGTGTTTTTCCACGATGCGCGCGGCAATCGACAAACCCAGGCCGGTGCCTGTTTCTTTCGTGCTGTAAAACGGATCGAACAACCGCTTCTGCGCCTCGGATGAAATGCCCTTGCCCGTGTCCGCCACCTCCAGCACCACGGCGTCCGTTTCGTGTCCGCTCAAACGGGCGCGCAGGGCGCGCGGGCGCAGCGTGATGGCGCCTGCGCCGTCAATCGCCTCCGTGGCGTTGCGCACGAGATTGATGAGCACCTGCTTCAGCCGGCCTTTGTCGGCGCGCACGAGCAATTCGGAATTGGTTTCCACCACCAGTTTTATGCGGTGTTTGTCCAGGCTGGCGGACATCAAGGCTTGAACTTCCAGAAGCAGCGTGTCGGCGGCGAAGGGTTCCAGCTTGGGATCCGACGGCCGCGCAAAACTCAGCACATCCTGCACAATGCGCTCCAGCCGGGAAATTTCCGCGCCGATGATGTCCGTGTCCTTGCGCGCGGCCGGCACGGCCAGCAGATGTTTTTCCAGCGTGTAGAGGCGGGCCTTGAGTGAAGTCAGCGGATTGCGAATCTCATGGGCGATGCCGGCGGCCAGCGTGCCGAGCGTGGCCAGTTTTTCCTGCCGTTCGAGCAGGTTCTGGCTTTGCACCAGCTTGGTTCGCAACGGCGCAATCGTGTCCCGGTAAATCACCCAGCCCAGCGCCGCGACCAGCGCCAGCAGCAGCCCGACGCTGGTGATGAGCACGTTTCGGAGGCCGGCGATGGAGGCCGTGGCTTCGGCGAGAAACGCCTCCTCCGCCGTGCGATGGGCGTCCGACAGCCGCCGCACCAGCCCGCGCATCCGGTCGGCCTGCGCGTTGAACGCGTTCAATTCCGCAAGCTGCTGCGGATTCACCAACGCCGGCACGGCGTTGGAATGCACCGCCCGCGCGGCCTTGAGATAATCATCATAGGCGGCGTTGAGTTCCTTGAACGCGTCGCGTTCGGGCATCGTGGTCAACGGCGAGGCCGGGTTGAGGCTGGCGTCGCGCGCGTCAATCCAGTGATCCAGATCGCGGCTGGCCTGGTCGAACTGCGACCACTTTTTGGGATCCCGCATCAGGGCGTAGTTGAGCAGGGAATCGTTCTGGCTTTGCAGGCCGCGCCGGATTTCAGCCGCAAACTGGAACCGCTCGATCTGCGTGCTGGTGAGCCGGGCTTCAAGCTGGAGATCCCGCCGCCACGCGGTGGAAAGCTCGTGAATCATGCCGCCGGCCACCAACAGCAGGGCGGCGATCAAAATCCAGAGCCGGACGCCAAACGGATAATTTTTCATCATATCGGATCAGTTGCCGCGCCGGGCCGGATTCGTTCCGCAAAAAACGGCGCGGCGTTTGCCAGTGACGCAAATGTCATGCCGGGCAGGATAATGCGCCGCAGCAGTATCAGCACCTTGAATATCAAGCCTGCCGTTGAGCGCCACCACGATTTGCCGGGCCGAATCGGCCTGCGATTTATCACCGGCCCGGTCAATCATTGCCCGCTGTCAGTCTGCTCGCAACTCGGCAGTCATTGAAATCCCTGCAAAACCAGCATTGAGCCGCATGGCACGGCAGGTGCAATGACTATTCCCAGACGGTCGCAAAATTGATCTGAACAAAATTGAAATCACCAAAATAAATTATGAAACAACACATGTTCACCTCCGCCACGGCCCGGTTCGCCTCCAACCCGATTGATTCCACCCGCCGGCATCACGCCGTCCGCCGGCAAAAAATTCTCGTGGCGGATGACAATGCCGATGTCCGCCGCGTCATGGCCGACACGTTGCGGCTCGCCGGTTTCGACCCGCAGGGGGTGGATGACGGCGAGGCCGCCTGGCACGAACTGCAACGGCATACTTACGACCTGCTCGTGACCGATCACGACATGCCTCGGCTGGCGGGACTGCCGCTCATTCAACGGCTGCGCGACGCCGGCATGAGCCTGCCGGTCATCATGGTTTCCGGCTATCCCGACATGGTGTCCATGCAGGATCATGTGAGACTGCAAATCGCCGCCGTGCTGCCCAAGCCCTTCAACCTTTTGGAGTTTCAAGACACGGTTAAATTCACCCTGCTGGCGGCGAACGTCTCCGCCGTCAACCCCAAAACTCAAATCAACCGGCCTTTGCCCCGCCTCATTCCGCCGGTCAAAAATTCCCCGCCGCTGCATAACCATGTGCTGATCGCCGATGATGACGACGTGGTGCGCGGCAGTCTCGCCGCCGTGCTGCAATCCGAAGGTTACGAGGTGGACGAGGCAAGCGACGGCATCGAGGCCGTCAGCCGCGCTCTCAAGCACAAGCCGGATCTGGTGCTGCTTGATCTTAACATGCCGCACGCGGACGGCTGGGCCGCCTTCAGCCAGTTGGATCAGGTCACGCCGCTGCTGCCGGTCATCATCATCACCGCGCGCCCGAACCAATATCCCGAAGCCGTGCGCGTGGGCGTGGACGCCTTCATGGAAAAACCATTGAACATCCCGGTGCTCGTCAAAGCCGTCAAACGCCTGACCAACGAGGATGAAGGCCGCCATGTCAACCGCATCACCCAGCGCACTTTTGTCACCCAGTTGCTCGGCAGCGCCGCGTGATCCCGTTCCGATGAAAACTGCAGCTCAAACATCTTAAACCAATAAAATTTCCTGCTCGCTTATGAAATCAACTTCCGCTCAAAAACCCGCCGCCGCCGTGCTCGGCCCGGTGTCTCCGGCCCGGCGCGCTCGTTCCGTCAAGCGCATCCTGCTGGTGGATGACGATCCGACCGTGCGCGATTCGTTGAACGACGTGCTCACGGGTGAAGGCTATTCTGTCATTCCCGCCGAGAACGGCGCGGCGGCGCTGGAACTGGCCGCCCGTCAGCCGGTTGATCTGGCGCTGCTGGATCTGAACATGCCCGTCAAGAACGGCTGGGACACTTTTCAGCAGCTCACCTTGGATCATCCGCTGATCCCCGTCATCATCGTCACCGCGCGCCCCAACCAACTGTTCACCGCCTTGGGCGCCGGCGCCGGGGCGTTGCTGGAAAAACCAATGGATGTCCCGGTGCTGCTGCGGACGATGGAGAAACTGCTGGCGGAATCCGCCGAGAAAAACTTGGCGCGATTGGCCGGACGGGAAACGGAATTTCATTACCAGTCCGCCCTGTCGGACAGCCAGCCACGCAACCCATCCAGCCAGGAACACGCGCCGTAGCGTCGTCGTTGCGCCTCCCGGAAACTTGCCGCTTGAATCCCGGCCCGCGAAACTCGAAACTTTGCGCCCATGAACCGCATCGTTGCGAAATTCGCCCAGCTAAAATCCGCCGGTAAAAAAGGCTTCGTCGTCTATATCGGCGCGGGCGACCCGAATCTCGCCGCCACGCACAAGCTGGCTGTGGCTTTTGATGAATCCGGCGTGGACGTGCTGGAACTCGGCGTGCCGTTCAGCGATCCGCTCGCCGATGGTTTGGTGAACCAGCTTGCCGCCCAGCGCGGTCTGGAATCCGGCGCCACGCCGCCGAAACTGTTGGCCACCATCGCGGACATCCGCAAACAGTCGCAGATTCCGATCGTCCTCTACATTTATTTCAACCTCATCCACAAAGTCGGCTTGGAGAAATTCATCGGCGACTGCGCGCAGGCGGGCGTGGACGGATTGCTGGTTTTGGATCTGCCGCCGGAAGAATCGGACAACTATGAGGCGTTGATGAAACAGGCCGGCCTGTGCCACATTTATCTCGTCGCGCCGACCACGCCGGAAGACCGCATGGAATTCATCGTGCGCCGCGGCAGCGGATTTATTTATTACATCTCGCGCGAAGGCGTCACCGGAATGCAAACGCAAGTCGCCTCCAATCTTTCCACGCAGATCGCAAAAATTCGCGCGCACACGGATTTGCCCATCGCCATCGGCTTCGGCATTTCCAATCCCGATCAGGCCAAAGCCGTCGCGCAGGCGGGCGATGCCTGCGTGGTCGGCAGCGCCATCGTGAACCAGATCGCCGAACACGGCCAATCGCCGGAACTCGTCGCCCGAGTCGGCATGTTCGTGAAGTCGCTGGGTGATGCGGTGAAAACGATTTAAGTTAAAGAAAATCACTGGATTGTGCACCTGCATATATATCTCTTATGTCACAAAGGGATTTGTTGACTAATCATTTCAAGCATTTACATTTACTCCGATAGACATGATGACTATGGCAAATCCGCTCGAACAGGAATTTGATTTTTATCTCAAAAACCAAGAGGAATTGGTTAAGAAATATGGCGGGAAGCACATTGTAATTAAAAATCTTCAAGTGGTTGGCAACTTTGATACGGAAGCGGAAGCCATATCGGAGTCTGCTAAAAAATATCCCCTAGGAACTTTCTTGGTGCAGAAATGTGAAGCTGGCAGTGCTGGCTATACGCAGACCTACCATTCTCGTGTCGTCTTCAGTTAATTCCAATCCGTCAGCCACACAAATTCCGCCAAGGAGTTTTACTGTCTCTGCACCTGGCCGATTGTCAGTGCTAAAGACTTTGGCCTTCGTTTCGTCGGCCTTTGATCCAAAAGTTCTTCCGCATCCAGACCAAGTTCAATTTGATGCAATTTGGGATACGGGAGCAACTAACTCTGCGATTTCACAAAAAGTGGTAGATACCTGTGGTCTTAAGCCAATCAGCATGGCTCAAGTCCATACAGCAAATGGCATCCGTAATTCTGAAGTTTATTTGGTTAACGTTGCGCTTCCAAATGGTGTTGGATTCGCTGCTGGCCGAGTTACGAAAGCTGACATGGGTTCTACTGATGTGCTAATTGGAATGGACATAATTTCTCGAGGCGATTTCGCGGTGACCAATAAAGACGGAAAAACCTGTTTTAGCTTTCGGTGTCCTTCATCTACTACCATTGATTTTAGCAAAGCTGAACCAGCTCATTCCGACAAGCAAGGCAGAAACGAAAAATGTGCTTGTGGAAGCGGTAAAAAATTCAAGAAGTGTTGCGGTAAGTAAATTTTTGCTGTTTCGTTTTGTTTCTTCATGCCCTATGGGTAAGTTTTGGCACTGGAAAATTTGTGCTCTGTATTTATTTTGTGTCCATCCGTAGTTAAAAATTTATGAGCGCAAAAGCAAAGACCAACATCAAAGACCGTTTCGTCATCATCATGGCCGGGGGACGCGGCGAGCGTTTCTGGCCGTTGAGCCGCGAGAAGACGCCCAAGCAATTGCTCGCCATCCTCGGCAAGAAATCCTTTTTGCAGGAGGCCGTCGAGCGCGTGCTGCCGGTTGTGCCGCTCAAAAATATTTTCATCATCACCAACGAAGTCCAGGCGCCGGAAGTGCGGAAACAACTGCCGAAATTGCCAAAGGGGAACATTGTCGCTGAACCGATGGGCCGCGACACCTGTGCCGCCGTCACGCTCGGCGCGGCGCTGGTCGGCGCGCGTTCCACGACCGGCGTCATGGCGGTTTTGCCGGCGGATCATGTGATTCCCGATGCGAAAAAATTCCAGCAGGTCTTGAGCGATGCGTTCGCGGTCGCCGCGCAGGGCCAGGCGATTGTGACCATCGGCATCAAGCCGACGGAACCGGCGACGGGCTACGGCTACATCCACACCGGGCACGAATTGCCCACACCGTCCGGCGCGAAGAAAACAAAGACAATTTTTTTCAAAGCCGAGCGCTTCGTCGAGAAGCCGAATTTTGAAACGGCTTTGGAATACGTCAACGGCGGGCAGTATCGCTGGAACGCGGGCATGTTCGTCTGGAGTTTTATCACGGTGACGAACGGTTTGGAAAAACATCAGCCGGAAATGTTTGCCGCGTGCCAGCGCTGGTTCAAGGTCGCAAATAATCCCGCCAAGCTTGCGAAAGTGCTGGCGAAGGAATATCCCGAAATCAAAAAAATTTCGGTAGATTACGCGCTGATGGAGAAGGCGCAAAATGTCATCGTGGCGGACGGGACGTTTGAGTGGGACGACCTCGGCGCGTGGCCGGCGCTGGCGCGGCACGTCAAGCAGGATGCCGAGGGCAATGCCGCCGTGGCGGATTTTATCCATGTGGACGCGGCGCGAAACATCATTTACGACGCGCGCAGCAAAAACCGGCGCACGCCCATCGCCGTGGTCGGATTGCGCGATTCCATTTTGGTGCAGACGGATGACGCGGTGCTGCTGGCCCACAAATCCCAGGCGCAGAAAATCAAGGAACTGGTCAAACGGATGTCGGAAGACAAGCGGTTGAAGACATTGATTTAGTTTAAGCGATGAACTGGACAGGCAAGATGCCTGCCCCACTACTTTCATCCGCGCCGGATTTCCGAGCCTTGGAAACGGATTTCCAGGCGGAACACCTTCTTGATGCGGCAGACGATCTTGCCGGTCTGCAAATCTATGGAGTCAGGTATTTCGATCCGGTGAATATCCACGGCGGCGTGGTAGCCACGCTCGGAAAACACATCTATCAACATCGTCAGCGCCGTCGGGGAGTCCAGCAGTTTGTCCTCCGTGTTGATGTGCGCGCTGCCAGTGATGGCATGGCGCAGGACGATAGGCAGGATTTTTTCCTCGATGAAACGGATGACTTGGGCGAACAAATCCGCCTGCGCCAGCTCGTAGCTGTCCAGCCGTTTCACCAGTTCCTGCCGGGCGTGAATGACGATTTCGCTGGCCACCGGCACGCCGCGCAGCCGGTCAACGGTGCGCGCGTCCAGTTCCAGCGTGCTCTGGTATTCCAGCTCGTGCAGGATGTTTTGTTCCACTTCCGCGACCGGCCCTTGGGCGTTGATGAAGTGGTAGTGATAAATTTCCTTCAGCGATTGCAGCGCGTCCCAAGTCTGCTCCTTGAACACGCGGTAGCGGCGGCGGGCCAGTGATGCGTCGTGGTCGGTGGGGCGATCTTCCGGCAGTTCACCAGCACCGGCGCGTTCAATTTCCTCGATCCGGGCGCGGGTTTCACGTCCGCGCTTGAGCTGGCGGGCGATGGATTCCTTCTCGTCCACGAACAGCACCATGATGTGGATGGTCGGTTGGCGAAAATGAATGCTCAACGGCGTGTTGTAAAATTCGCGGCGCAGGGACTGCATCTTTTCCACGAGCAATTTCAGACATTCCACCTGCACCTGGGTCCGGGGGAAACCGTCGAGAATCACGCCGTCTTGAAATTCAGGCCGCAGCAATTCCCGCAACAGCAGCCCGACCACATCGCGGTCGCCGACCATGCTGCCGGCGTCTTTCAAAGCCCTGGCCTCAGGCGAATCGAGCAGTGAACTCATCACGATGGGCCGGCAGGTAAGGCCGCGCACCTTGGCGATGAAGTCGGAATTCGTGCCTTTGCCCGCGCCGGGCGCGCCGCCGAGCAGGATGATTTCCTTGGGAAAACGCATCTGCTCGCGGCCAAACTGCGCTTCCAGTTCGCGCCAGACGGAATTGAAAATGAGCTGCGCGTCTTTGATTTCCAGATCGCCGCGTTTGGCGGCGCCGGGTGCGGCGGCCGGCTGGGGAGTTTCAATGGTCGTCATAGATTTGGCTTCTGCGAACGCCAAAAGATACAAAAGACCGCCCGCGACGCACGCGATTTTATTCCCGCGTGAGCGCGGGCAACTTGAACGCGGATTTGACGGCCGGCCCCTTGAAACTGAATTGTTGGGGTGGCGTTTGCACCGCCGATGTGTCAGCTTACGGAAATAAAATCAAAGAATATTTTATGGCCCAGGCAATCATGGATCCCGAAAAAGTGCGGCGGTTCGCCGATGAACTCCAGCGCTTCAACGCCGACCTCGAAAACCGGATGACGCTGCTGCACGCGCGCTTCGTGGCGCTGGGCGATTCCTGGTCGGACCAGGAGCATGAGAAGTTTTCCGAGGAGTTCCGGCAGGCGCTCAAGGCGCTGAAAAAATTCACCGAGCTTTCCAAGGCGCACGCGCCCTACCTGATGCGGAAGTCGCAGCGCATCGAGGAATATCTCAACCAGCGATAATGCTTTTGAAATCTTTCTCATCCTCTTCGTCATGCTCATGCTCGCCTTTGAGGATGAGGACGAGGATGACGATGAGAATGAGGTAAAATGTCAAACCAAGCCCAGATCACCTCGATTGAGTCGCTCGAAACTTTCCGGGCGGATCTGGTCGTTTTTTTGAGCCAGATGCAGCCGGTCATGGACGAGGCGGGCGGCGAGGTGACGCGGATGAAATTCTGGCTGCAAAACGAGCAGCGCGAATTTTGGGAAGGCCAGCTCCGCCGCCGCCGCCGCCGGCTGGAGGAGGCGCAGGCGGAATGGCTCAACGCGCGGCTGTCCACGTTGCAGGTGTCGTCCAGCGCCCAGCAGTTCGCGGTGCAACGGGCGCAGCGCGCCGTTCACGAGGCCGAGGAAAAGCTGGCGCTCCTGAAAAAATGGGACCGCGAGTTGGAGAATTTGACCGATCCGCTGCTGAAACCGGTGGGCCAGTTGCAAGGATTTCTCGCGACGGACATGAACAAGGCGGTCGCCTATCTGGCGCAGTCCATCCAGGCGCTCGAAGCTTACACCGATGTCGCCGCGCCGGGCCTGCCCGCGACTTCGGCGGCATCCGCCGACGACCCGAAGGAAACGGCATGAGTTTGAACGCCAACAAAGGCCGGATGATCGGGTTGACCAAGGAGATTTCGCTGCGCTGGGCGGACACCAAGAATCATTGGCGCGACGCGCGGAGCGCGGAGTTTGAGCGGCGGTTCATGCAGGAGTTGACGCCGCGCGTGAACCAGGCGACGACGGCCATTGACAAGCTGGAGGAACTTTTTAAACGAATCAGGAAAGAATGTGAATAATCCCATCGGAAGCAAGGAACTGCTGGCGCAACTGGACCGGTTGAAAAAATTGGTGCAGGATTTTGCCGCGCGCGAAGACCGGTTGAACGGCCAGTTCCGCGAGCAGTCGGCGAAGGAAACCGCCGCGTTTGAAACGCAGGATTCGCAGCAGACGGTCGCCGCCTCGGAACGGCAGGCGGCCGAGGTGGATGGTTTTGCGGAGGCCAAACGGCGGCGGGAATTCCGGTTCGCCCAGCGCAAAACGCGCATCAACCGCGCCCAGGAATCAATCCAGAAAAAAATCTCGGACGACATCAACGGCCGGAGCGCGGAATGCGAGCATCGCGCGCAGCAGGGCCTGATCAAGGCGGAAAAGCAGCGGGATGAAAATCTCGCCAACGCCGCCACGATGTTCGGAAATTTTCAGCAACGGCAGGCGGACGCCGGCGCGGCGTTTCAAGTTTTGGAAAAATCCGTGCGCGGCGCGTTCGGTGGCTATGGCAACTTCCGCCGCTGGCTTAATGGCCAAAATTTAGCATCGGAAACCAGCGCCGCCGGTGACGGCAATCCGGTGCTGGATGAAGTTCAGCGTTTGAGCGCGAAGATTGAAGCTGATGCGCGGCGCTTCAAAAAATCGCCGCTGCCGCAAATTTTCCGGTTCCTGCCAATCTGGCTGATCGCCGTGGTGTTGCTGGGAATTGCCGTGGCCGATCCGGTGTCGGCGCATTTCGGCAAGCACGCCATCACGCATCAACATGCGGTCATCGCCTTGGCGGCATTCGCGCTGGTGCTGGCGGTTTATTTTCTGGGCAGGCGCGCGGCGACGCCGCTGGCGAAAATTATTGCCGGAGATTTTATCCGCGCGCGCGGCTTGTTGGACGCAGGTTCGGAACAGGCCGCCGCACATCATCAGCGCGAACAGGAGCGGATTGAAAAGGAATTTCAGGAGACGAAAAATGCGGTCAACCAGGAATGGAAACGGCTGACGCGGGAGATCGTCCAGTTGCGGAGCAGCAGCCCGGTGGAAACCGAAAGTCGTGCCGCGCAGTTGCAGCAGCGGAACGAGCGGTTTCATCAGGCGGAACTTGAGCGGATGCAGCCGGCGCACGAGCAGGTCATGGCACAACTGCGACTGGCGGCGGAAGCCCAGGCAAAGCAGCTTGCCGAAACCCGCGGGCAGGCCAAGTCTCGGCTGGAAAGCAATTTTCAAAACGAATGGCGGGCGTTGGAAATGGAATGGCAAAACGAGGTGGTGCCATTGTGCGCGATGCTTCAAGCGGCGCAGGCGACGGCGGAAAAACTTTTCCCGGACTGGCGGTCGGCGGACTGGAATGACTGGCAGCCGCCGACGGCATTTTTGAACGCGGCGAAATTTGCGGAGCTGGAGGTGAACGTGGACAAGTTCATCGGCGCGCTGCCCAAGGACAAACGGCTCGCTTTGCCCTGTTCAAACTTCTTTTCCCTGCCGCTGCTGCTGGCGCATCCGCAGGCAGGCTCGTTGCTGTTCGAGACGGGCAAGGACGGCGGCGACGAGGCGGTGGGCGCGATCAACAACCTCATTTTGCGGCTGCTCGCCACCACGCCGCCGGGGCGGATCGAGTTCACGATTTTTGATCCGGTCGGGCTGGGGCAAAATTTTGCCGCGTTGATGCACCTGGCCGATTACGAGGCGAACACGATCAACAGCCGCATTTGGACGCAAAGCGCGCAGTTCGAGGAAAAGCTCGCGGAATTGAACGAGCACATGGAGAAAATCATCCAGATGTATCTCCGCAACGAATACGCCACGATCACGGAATACAACGCGCAGGCGGGCAGTGTCGCGGAAAAATATCATTTTCTCGTCATCGCGTCGTTCCCGGTGAATTTCACCGACACGGCGGCGAAACGGCTGCGGAACATCGCGGCGAACGGCGCGCGCTGCGGCGTGTTCACGCTCGTCCAATGGGACCAGCGCAACGCGACGCCGACGGATTTTGTGCCGGATGAAATGCGCGGCCAGAGCCTCGACCTGGTGCGGACGGAAAACGGCTTTGAATTTTCCGGCTGGCGCGCGGCGGGAACGCGCGTGACGCTCGACCCGATGCCGGCGCCGGAATTCACCACGCAGTTGCTGCACCGGATCGGTGACGCCGGAAAAAATTCCAACCGCGTGGAAGTGCCGTTTGAACAGGTTGCGCCCGTGGAAAAAGATTTTTGGACGGAGGAAACGGGCGAGGAATTGCGTGTGCCCATCGGTCGTTCCGGCGCGACGAAACTGCAATATCTCGCCATCGGCCGCGACACGCGCCAGCACGCGCTGCTTGCCGGCAAGACGGGTTCCGGCAAATCCACCTTGTTCCACATCATCATCACGAACCTCGCGTTACGGTGCAGCCCGGAGGAGGTGGAATTTTATCTCGTGGATTTCAAGAAAGGCGTCGAGTTCAAGTGCTACGGCAATCATCATTTGCCGCACGCGAAAGTCGTGGCCATCGAAAGCGACCGCGCGTTCGGCTTGAGCGTGCTTCAGCGCGTGGATGATGAATTGCGCCGGCGCGGCGATTTGTTCCGCAAGGCGGGCGCGCAGGATTTGGCCGGTTTCAAACGCGCCAGCCGCGAGCCGATGCCGCGCGTGCTTTTGATGATTGACGAGTTTCAGGAATTTTTCACCGAGGAAGATCGCGTTTCGCAAAACGCAGCGGTGCTGCTGGACCGCATCGTGCGGCAGGGTCGCGCGTTTGGCATTCATGTCATCCTCGGCTCGCAGACGCTCGGCGGCGCTTACACGCTGGCGCGGGCGACGATTGGCCAGATGGTCATCCGCATCGCGCTCCAATGCAACGAGGCCGACGCGTATCTTATCATGGATCAGGACAATCCCGCGCCGCGCCTGCTCTCGCGGCCGGGCGAAGGCATTTACAATGACACGGCCGGTTCCATCGAGGGCAACAGCCCGTTTCAAGCGGTCTGGTTGTCCGACCGCGTGCGCGAAGATTATCTTGCCAAAATTCGCAGGCAGGCCGACCAGTCCGGGCGCGACTATCCGGGGCCGATTGTCTTTGAAGGCAACGCGCCGGCGGACGTGCGGGAAAACTTGATCCTTAAAAAACTCATTGATGGTAGGGCCGACCTGCTGGTCGGCCCGGCCGCGCAGCAACGCGTCCCTACCATGCCACGCATCTGGCTGGGCGCGCCGAATTCCATCAAGGGGCCGACGGAAGCCGTTTTCCGGCGGCAGAGCGCATCCAATTTGCTCGTGGTCGGCCAGGGCGACGAGCGGATGCTGGCCATTTTATCCATCGCACTCGTGGCGCTGGCGGCGCAGTGCGCGCAAGACGGGGCGAAGTTTTTTGTGCTGCACAACCTGTCGGCGGGATTTTCGCATCTGGAATTTTTTCAACGCGTCATGGCGGCGGTGCCGCAGCCGGTCGTTCAAGCGGGCAACGGCAACCTCGCCGAAGTCATGGGCGCTTTGGCGGAAGAATTAAAATCGCGCCTCGAAAATGAAACATCCGGGCCGGACATTTTTGTGCTGATCCACAACCTGCAAAATTTCAAGAAGCTGCGGCAGGAAGATGAATTCAGTTTTTCCGCCAGCCCGACGGAAGCCACGCCCGCGACCATCTTGCAGCAACTCATCAATGAAGGCCCGGCGCGCGGCATCCACGTCATTCTCACCTGCGATTCTTACGGCAACCTGAACCGTTTTCTGGGCCGCAAGGCGCTGGGCGAAATCGAAATGCGCGTCGCTTTCCAGATGAGCGCCGGCGATTCCGCGAGCCTGATTGACGCGCCGGACGCCGCCACGCTCGGCCTGCACCGCGCCGTGCTGTTCAACGAACGTGAAGGCGGCCTGGAAACTTTCCGGCCTTACGCGCTGCCGGGAAATGACTGGGTGGAGGAAGCCGGCCGGCAATTAAAGCCATCCTGAATTTGTGGAAACCCCGGCTGATTCGATCCAGACGCCGTCGGAGCAAGTCACTGCCCGCTGATTTTTTCTGGAGGGCCGGGTCGCTCGGAAATTTTTGCGCGCCGAGCCGCCACGTTGCCTGCGCCTTTTCCGGCTAGCCGAAGGCGTAGCGATTGTCGGCAAGGCTTTTGCCCGCCAGCAAAGAATGCGCTGTCAGCAAGCCGGCGTTAAATCACTTGTTTTTTGGCTGAACGTGATTCAGCTTTGCCCGGTTGGCTGGCAGTAAATTCAAATCATCAATATGCCTTGTAACATTTTTCAACCGGCGTTTCATTCGCGCTGGCTCCGGTTTTTTGCTTTGTTGGCCGTCTTGAAACTGGCTCCGGCCGCAGTCGTCGCTGAAATTTCAACATCAACCAACACCGTTCAGGAACAGTTGTGGGACAGCCGCGGCTGTTTCGACGATGCGCGCGGCAAATGGTTTCGCGACGCGAAGTTCGGCGCGTTCATCCATTTCGGGCTGTATTCCGAACTGGGCGGTTACTACCAGGGCAAAGGCCCTTACGATCCGGCCGAACAAATCATGGGCCTGGGCGAACGTCACATGGTGATCCCGTGGCGGGTATATCAGGATGAAGTTGGCGGCGCGTTCAACCCGGCCAAGTTCAACGCGCATGAATGGGTCAGCCTGATCAAGAGCGCCGGGCAGAAATACGTCATCGTCACCGCCAAACATCACGACGGTTTTGCGATGTTCCGCACGGCCACCACGCATTACAACGTCGTCGAGCAAACGCCGTTCGCGCGCGATGCCCTCAAGGAGCTTGCCGATGAATGCCACCGTCAAGGCATCGTGTTCTGCATCTACTATTCGCTTGGCGACTGGACGGCGGCCGACGTGATGGATCCTAAGTTCAAATCCTATCACGATTACATGTTTGCCCAGCTCAAGGAACTCATGACCCAATACGGCAAGATCCCGCTGATCTGGTTTGATAATTATTGGTTCGTGAACAATCAATATTCTCCCGACTCCGATCAGGCGAAGGAACTTTATGCCTACATGCGAAAACTGAATCCCGATGTGCTGGTCAATGACCGCTGCGGACGCGGCGCATCGTCCACCGACGGCGATTACGCCACGCCGGAGAACCAGTTGAAAGGCTCGCAGCAGAGCCGTTACTTCGAGGTCGTGATGACCGACACCGCCGACGATAACTGGGGCTGGGTCAAAGGCGCGACCAATTATCGCTCCGCCGCCACGATCATCCACAACTTGATTGACTCCACGAGCAAAGGCGGAAACTTCGTGTTGAACGTGGGGCCGATGGCTTCAGGTGAATTTCCTCCGGAACACGTCGCCCTGCTAAAAACTATTGGTGCATGGATGAAGGTCAACGGCGAGGCCATTTACGGCACCACGCCCGCGCCGGAATGCCAGATTGAAAAACAGGATGACTTCCGCTGCTACGCGACGCAGAAGGGTGATAATCTCTATCTCCACGTATTGAAATGGCCGGCGGCGGGCGTGAAGCGAACGGTAAAAATCACGCGCAGCGGTTTTGTGAATGGAAAGTTGCTGGACCCAAAATTGACCGGCTTGAAACTGACATCCGCCAGCACCGGAAATGTCACCCTGCTCACGCTGGAACGGCCCGAAACCATTGATCCTTACGCCACGGTCATCAAGCTGACGTTCAAGTCGCCTTGGAATCCAAAGCGATAATCGTCAGTCAATTTTTGAGTGCAGTGGCAGAGCGGGAGCGGCGTGGCGCTGCGCTTCCCGCCGCTGTCTAAGGCACGTTGGTCGAGACATCAGGGCGCATTACTTTGGAGAAAGTTGAATTAACTGTGCTAGTGCGTTCGTGCCGGGAATAATTAACACCCTGGCCAATTTTTCATCAACGAAACTTAGCTCTACTTGCGTGGGCTTTGGCCTTTGCGGTGTTTTTTCAAGCTCGGCACGTAATAGTCCCGGCGAATTATTCAGGATGGTGGCATGAATCTCTTCTAATTGGCGGACTACGGCATCACGAGTATCACCAGTCTTAAAACGGATGACAGCATGATTGACCTGCCCATTTGACTGATTCGACTGGCTTAGTTGGCTCAATTCACCGGGAGTAACCACCCGGACAGAACCGTTTGGCGCGATCTTGATGATGGAATGCAGCCGTCGCGATTCATGCTGGTGATTCTTGATTTTTTTGGTGACGACCATGCTTGTTCCGGTCGCGAGCAAAATGCCAATGCTGATAACAGCGACCGTTTTCATTTTTGTCCATGCCATAAGTTTCAATGCTCCTTGGATGAGGGTTAAGGTTGAAGCTGAAGCCGCCGCGCCTTTGGCCAGCGCCACGGTGGTCACCGTTTTCGCCAGCGCAGCGGGCGCGGCCTGAACCGAGTTGGCAGAAATCGCTCCAGCAATGATGGTCGCGGTCGAAACGACGCCGCGTTTGGTGAAAAATTTCCGCAGTTTTTCCAACGCCCGGCTCACGCGTTTCTTGGCGGCGTCTTCATTCGCGCCCAGCGCCGTGCCAACTTCCTTCATGCTTTTGCCGTCAAAAAATCGCAGCACGACGGCGTGCCGGTCGGTTTCATTCAGCTTGGCCAGCGCGGCGTCCAACAACGGCGCGATCTGCGTCCAAACTTCCGCCTCCGCTCCGCTTTGGCGCGACGAGTCGGATTCGCTTTCATTCAAAATGTTTTGCATGTGGGCCTCCTCGCGGCGGGCGCGGCGGATTTCGCTGCGGATGTAGGTCAGCGCCGTGAGCCGCGCGGTTTCGTAGAGCCAGCCGGAAAGGATGACGCGCCGGTTCAAACGCCGCGCCTTGGTGGCCAGAATGACGAAGACGGCCTGCGTGATCTCCTCGGCGGCATGAGGATTGCCGGCATGGCGCAAGGCGACGGAATAAACCTGGTTCAGATGCCGGGCGACAATCCCGGCAAAGGCGGTTTCGGAATCGCGCTCCGTGTATTCGCGCAACAGTTCGATGTCATCCATTTCCTGCATCTACTGGTAAATGCCGCTGAAAGCGGAAAGGTGACAATCTTTTTATTGCGGCCTTTTCCAAATCCCGTAGGAGACGGGGTGACGAGCCTCAAACTGAGCTTGGAAACCATCTCATAAATATCATTGGTAGGGCAAAGCTGCCGCTTTGCCCCTCATTTTGGCGGCGCAGCAACGCCGCCCTACCATTTATGAGATGCGTCCTAAGAAATAAACACCAACACGACAGGCAGGGTGCCTGTCCCACTCGCTAGATTACTTCCCGCCGCTATTCAAATTCGGATGATTTGGGTTTGGCCGGCGCGTCGGTTTGGTGAACCACGCCCGGCGTATAAATCGTCAGTTCATGGATGGACCAGTAAAGGCCGTTCACGGAACCGGTTTGGGTGATGCGGATAAATTTGGCTTGAGCGGGCGGGAAAATAATGTCGGTAATGGGACGAACGCCTTTGCCTTCCGCCACGGGCGAATTCCAATGGGTTCCATCGTCCGACAGTTGAACTTTATAGCCGCGCGGATAATCAGCCACGGAAGCGGCGGCATTCAGACGCAGGCCGGTGACGCGCGTTTCCTGGGGCAGTTCGATTTCATACCACATGCCCGGAACCTGAGGCGTGGCGGTGTCAAAACGGGTTTTGAGGTCGCCATCAATGGCCAGTCGCGCCGCTTTCGAGTTATGGCTGGCGGTCACTTTCCAGCCGGCTTGCCCGCTTAGGATTTGCGGCACAGCGGCCTGCAATTCCGGCTGCGTCCACGGCGCGTTATGATCTTTCAGCGCGGCCCGCACCCGCGCGACCTCCGCCGGGCTGACAACCGGCGCGGAGTTGCCAAAACTGTTGCGAACATACGAGGCGACGGCGGCGACCCAGGCGTCGTCGTTGCCTTCCATTGACACCATCTGGGCATCGTAAGTTTTGCCGGAAACCGGCCCCTTCATGCCCTTGAGAATGACACTGATGAGGTTGTCGCTCAATTCGCCGGCGATCTTGGCGTGGGCAAACGGTGGCGCGATGGTGACGCCTGCGGCGGCGCCCGGCACCGGCGCGCCTTCGCCGTTTCGTCCGTGACAAGCAAAACAGAGGCTCTTGTAAATGGATTCCCCGCGATCCAGAACTTTCCGTTCGCCGGCCGACAACTGGACAAAAGCCTCTCCCGGCCGGTGCAGTTGCGAACCAATCTCGCTGATGCCGCTGTCCGGGTGCGCGTAAATGACGGCCTGGATCAAATCCGCCGCATTGGTCCATTCCAGCCGGTTGGCGGTCATCATCACTTGAATGACCACGTTGGGATCGGGATCGTTGGTCAGCGAAGTGACATCAGGAATCAGCGAATGGTCGCCGTGTTGATAAAGCGATTCGCTCACGCGGATGGCCGCGCCGCGAACGTGCGCGTCTTTGTCCTTGAACACGCGGCGCAGCAAATCCGGCGGCACGGCGTTCAAACCTTCCAACGTCCACAGCGCGCCGATCCGGGCGAGCGGATTGGAATTTTTTTCCACCATGTCCAGCAAGGCCGGCACGACTGATTTGTCGCCGTGCAGCACCAGCAATTTTTGCGCGGTGTCGCGCCACCAACCATTCGGGTGTGCGAGGTAAGGCACCAATCCCGCCGGCGTCTGCTCCAGCATGTGCGGCTGCGGGCCGGGTTTCATGCCCGAATACGTCAAACGCCAGATGCGGCCACGGCCGAAATTTTTTTCGAGCTGATTTTCCTCCACTTTGGGCCGCAGATAAGAACCTTTGTTGACCCAGGCGGCTTCTTGGATGATGCCCCGATACATGTCCACAATGTAAAGCGTGCCATCCGGCGCGGTCGCCAGATTGACCGGACGAAAATTCGGATCCGTCGAGCGGATGAATTCCGATTCGCCATACGGATTGGTCAGGTGCGTGATGCCGTCCTTCACTTCCACCTTCCCGCGTCGGATCAGCCGGCCGGCCGGTTCGCCAAAAAACATGTCGCCCCGCAATTCCGCCGGCAGCCGGTCGCCGCGATAAATATCCACCCCGGCGGCGGAGGTGATGTAATTCAGCGTGTGATCTTTTGGGCGGATGCGATGTTCGCCGCCCTGCGCGTCGCCCAGGCCGACCAGCGGCCAGACCTGCATGAAAGCCTGCGAAGGTTCATCGCGCGCTTTGATCTGGCCGTAGATGAACGGCTCTTGAAAATCCGTCGGCCCCTGTTCGCCGCCCGCGTTCACGAACCACGGCTTGCCGTAATCGTCCTGCGAAACGCCCCATTGGCCGCCGTTCGCTGGGGTGTTTTCCTTGATGACATTCGTGCCCTCAATCCGCAGCCGGTAGGAATTCATCGTTTGATAAAGCCAGTTGTCCCGGTCCCAGATCAGGCCGCTGGATTGATGCTCCAAATTTTCCCCGCGTTTGCCGCCGGCGAAAAAAAGTTTCT
>Ga0164241_10002592_pt1 | contig 19212 bp, 15 predicted proteins | sample OricomyardsoilBY_FD_108780 | JGI IMG/M metagenome (GOLD analysis project Ga0164241, IMG submission 108780) | Backyard soil microbial communities from Emeryville, California, USA - Original compost - Back yard soil (BY) | ecosystem: Environmental > Terrestrial > Soil > Unclassified | place: USA... | reverse complement strand
ACGGTGTCGACCGCGCGTCGCGGCTGGCTGGCGTGACCGCGAGATCCACGTGGGCAGCCCTCTTTGACTGCTGGTGCGGATGTCGGATCGGCTTGCCCGGGCGGGGCGACCAACCCGGCGCCGATCCGGGCAAATCGGGCGCAACTCTTGCCGAGATGATCAGCGTCGCGCCGGGCGCCGACGACGAAATCGGCATATCGGGCGGTCGGGCTGGGACGGTCAACTGGTCAGGCACACCCCGCCGGGATCCGCGCCGGACCGGGCCCCGAGTTCAGCTGGGAAAGGCCTTGCGGGCGGCGGCTTCCGCCTTCTTCCAAGCACCCGGGTAGGCGGCCCGGGCGACGATCCGCCGTTCCCGGCAACCCTGGATCACCCGGCCGGCGGCGATGCCCGCGTGCGGGTCGCCGACCTCGTCGACCAGTTCCCGCAGCCGGTCCTCCAGCACGCAGGCGTCCTGGTGGTCGCCGAGCACCTCCTGCAGGCCGGCCAGGGCTTCGAGGAAGGCGCTCACCTCGCCCTTCTCATGCAGGAGTTCGGCCGCGTAGCGGGACCGCTTGCCGTAGATCCGCAGCTCGTGCAGCTCGTCGTCGGGTGGCTGCCGGCCGAAAGTCTTGTGCAGCTGGCGCTGCTCCTTGCGCAGTGTTCGCCATTCGCGGGCGGCCAGTTCGTGCAGGTCCGCCCACGGGTCGGCAACCGGTGGCTGGGCGGCCGCCTCCTCCAGTTCGGCGAGCAGCGCCCGGTAGGACGGGTCGTCCAGCTCGCTCACCAGCCGGTCCCGACCGGCGATGCGTTCGGTCTCCAACCGGCTGATCAGGTGCTCCAGGGCGCCGGTGTCCGGATCGCCCAACTGCGCGGCCTCCTGATGCAGCCGGTCGATCATCACGTCGTGGTCGCGGATCACGCCCAGCGTGCCGGCCAGTTCGCGGACGTCGCCGCGCAGCCGGTCGGTGGCCGCCCGGTCCAGGGCGGGGCGGGCGGCCTTGAGGTAGGCGCGCACCCGGCGGGTGGCCACCCGCATCTTGTGCACGTCCTCGATGTCGCCGCCGCGGCGGCTGCCGTCCTCGTGGGCCTTGATGTCGGCGACAGCCTTGCCCAGCACCGGACCGATGGAGTCGGCGATGTCGGTCGGGATCAGCCCGGGTCGGCGCGGGGCCGGCCGCGGCGGGGCCAGGACCTGGTGATCCAGTCCCTCGACTTCGGGCACGTCCGCCGGGGCCGGGTCGGCCTGCTCGGTCGACGCGTCGGTCGGCCGGGGAGCATCCGCCGGGGGTCCGGGATGCTTCTTCGACTGCTTCCTCGGTGCCTTTTTCGACGCCGTGGCCTTGCCGTCCCGCTTGGGGTGCTCGTGCAGCGCGGCGTCGGTGAACATGTCCTGGTGCACGATGGGTGCCGGCCGCGGCACTGCGCGAGTTCGGGGAGGCACCGCCGGATTATCTCTCACCTGGTTCCAGGGTCTGCCCGGACCCGCCGATCGGGTCACTACTGCGCATGCAGGCTGGCGTTGAGTCCGCCCCAGGACCCGGCCCGCGGCACCGCCTCGACGCCGCCGGTCAATGAGTTCCGCCGGAACAGCAACCCGGCGGCGCCGGAGAGGTCCCGGGCCTTGACCGTCCGCTGCTCGCCCTGGGCGATCAGGGTGAGCTTGGTCCCGGCGGTCAGGTACAGCCCGGCCTCGACGACACAGTCGTCGCCCAGAGAGATGCCCACCCCGGAGTTCGCGCCGAGCAGGCAGTGCGCCCCGATGGTGACCTGCTCCTTGCCGCCGCCGGACAGGGTGCCCATGATCGACGCGCCGCCGCCGATGTCGCTGCCGTCGCCGACGAGCACGCCCTGGGAGATCCGGCCCTCCACCATCGAGGTGCCGACGGTGCCGGCGTTGAAGTTGCAGAAGCCCTCGTGCATGACGGTCGTGCCGGCGGCCAGATGCGCACCCAGCCGGACCCGGTCGGCGTGCGCGATCCGCACCCCGGCGGGGACCACGTAGTCGGTCATCCGCGGGAACTTGTCCACCCCGAACACGGACAGCCGGACGCCGGCCTCCAGCGCCTTGAGCCGGACCCGCTCCACGTCCTCCGGCGGAACCGGGCCGAGCGAGGTCCAGGCGTTGTTGGGCAGCAGGGCGAAGATGCCGTCGAGGTTGATGGTGCGGGGGCGGACGAGCCGGGCCGAGAGCAGGTGCAGCCGCAGGTAGGCGTCCGCGGTGTCGGTCGGTGCGTCGGTCAGCGACGCGATCCGGGTCTGCACGACCTGCAGCCGCACGCCGCGGATGTCGTCGGAGCGCTCGGCCAGCCGCAGCTCGGGCTGTTGGGTCAACGGCGAACCGGGTTTGGTGACGAGCAGGCCGGGTGCCGGGTACCAGACGTCCAGCACGGTGCCATCGGCGGTCACCGTGGCCAGGCCGGCGCCGAAAGCGCCGCCCTCGACGGTCGTCGAGTGTGCAGTCGAATCGGGCGTCGGATCGGAGATCGCGGGTGCAGCGGTCATGGGGCGAGCCTATCGGCCGGCCGGCCGGTCGTAGTAGGTCCACCCAGCCGCCCGCGCGGCCGGCAGGATCCCGAGTCGTCCGTGCAGTGATTGTCAAGTCCGGTTTGCAGGGGATGTGGACAACCGGGCCCGGCCGGGCGCCGGCGGCGCCTGGATCGGCGTGTTGTCCACATCCGGGCGGAAGCCGTTGCCCGGGCGCCCCGACCCGGTTCATCGTTGCCACCATGGTCTATCGAACCGACGGAGATGACGAGCTGGTCAGCCGCACCGCGCTGCTGGAGCGGGGGATGTCGGACAGCCAGATTCGCCAGGCGCGGGAACGGGGCGAACTCGTCTCGGTGCTCCCGGGCCTGTATCGACCGGCCGATCCCGCCCGCTGCCGGGATCCGGCGAGCCGGTACCGGGCGACGTTGACCGTGGTGATCCCGCACCTGGCCGGTGAGCCGGTGGTCAGTCACGTATCCGCCGCGATCGTGCACGGACTCCCGTTCTGCCACAGCGAGGTTCCGCCGCTGCACGTGACCCGACCGGACGCGGCCAAGTCCCGGCGCGGGGCCGCCGTCCGCCTGCACAAGGCGTCGCTGAACGCCGCCGAGGTGGTCGATTTGGGCGGGTTGGCGGTCACCTCGGCCGAGCGGACCGTCGTCGACTGCGCGCTGAGCATGCCGTTCGACCACGCGGTGGTGCTGGCCGACGCGGCGTTGCGTCGCGGCCTGGTCACCGGGCAGTCCCTGCAGGAGCAGTTGTCCCGGCTGCGCCGGGTGCCGCAGAGCAGGCAGGCAGCGGCCGTGCTGGCGTTCGCCGACCCGCGCAGCGCGGGCCCCGGCGAGTCGTTCAGCCGGGTGCTGCTGCACAAGTGGGGCTTTCCGGTGCCCGCGCTGGCCGTGCCGGTGTCCGCCCTGCACGGCCGCGCCCTCGGCGAGTTCGCGTTCGCCTTCCCCGACGGCCGGGTGCTGGGTCAGTTCGTCGACCGGCTCCCCGACGACCGGGTCGGGCCGGAGCGGGAGACCGCCCTGTCGGAGGCGGGATGGCGGCTGGTGCACTGGTCGTGGCCCGACCTGCGGTCGCCGGAACCGTGGGCGCAGCGGCTGCGGTCCGTGCTGGCCGGACCACCGCCGGGGCGGTGCTGATGAATGGCGCGTCAGGGCGCGACGGTGATCCGGACCACTCCCGGGCCCAGCGTCTCGTCACCCGCCTGCCAGGCGTTGTCGGTCCAGACCTGCCGGTCGACGGCGACATCGGTGATGTTCATGCCGGTGGCCTGGGCGAGCGACCAGGCGGCCAGCGTGCGGCCGGCCGCGTCCGCAGGCAGCCCGGCCACCGCCACGTCGACGGTGGCGGTCCGACCTTCGTCGGTGACGTCCTGCACCGTCAGCCCGCCGAGTTCGGCCGCGGCCGCGGCCAGCGCGGCGGTCAGCTGCGGGGTGGCATCCTCGGTGCCGGCCGGTGCCGTCCGGTCCGGGGCCAGCGCGGTCGGCCGATGGCCGCCGGCCTCGCAGCTCAACGCCAGCGGAGTGACCCCGGACAGGCTGCGGACCAGCGTCGTCGCCTGCGGTTCCCACTTCGCATAGGCGTCCGGATGCGCCGATCGCTGCACCGCCTGCGCCGCCACGGTGAGCGGCAGGTCCGCCCAGTCGTCGACCTGCAGCAACGCGTCGTAGAACTTGCCGGCGGCGTAGACGGGATCGAGGATCTCGTCCTTGGTGCCCCAACCCTGGGAGGGCCGTTGCTGGAAGAGGCCGACGGAGTCCCGGTCGCCGTCCTCGCGGTTGCGCAGGCTGGATTCCTGGTAGGCGGTGGCCACCGCGATGATCCGGCCCCGTTCGGGGATGCCCCGGGACAGGCCGACCGCGTTGATGGTCGACGCGTGATGCAATTGCGCGACCGTGAGTGCGACCGTCGGCGAGGCCGAGCCGTCGACGGTCGGGCCGGGCACGTTGCACTCCGCGCCGCCGGCGAAACTGCTCCGCCACACCACGAGGCCGGCCGTCACCGCCGCCGCCAGCAGCACGATCACGCCGCCGACGATGAGGCTGTACTTCACGGGCTTACGCATCGAGGTCGACGGTACTGCGCGAGCGGGCCGCAAGGCCGGCGACCTCGTTCGGGCCGGCACCCGGCCGGCACGACCACCACCACCAAGATCGACCTGGTGCTCGCCATGGTCGACCAGCCATTGCACCGGCCGCTTCGCTCCGACCGGAAGGCATCCGCCGAACACGTCGTCGACCGACGCGAACGGGCCCGCGAGATCGTCGAACTCGGATCGCCGGCGGATCACAGGAACTGCGGCCGGACTTGCCCGGGAGGCAATCCCGCGGTGGGGTCGCAAAACCAGCAGGTCGGCATTAATCAACTTGCTCCGACGTCGGAGCAACGTCGAAAATTGCTGAACGATGGTATCGACTCGTTGGGCACGGATGGTCTCGGCTCTCGGCAGCCACCCACATCGGCGCAAGCGGAGCCAGATGATCTTGTCGACCACGACTGGTTGGTCAGACGGAACGGGCCGGAAGGCGCTTCCTCCTGCGGCGCCCCTGGTGGTTCTTCATGCCTTCCTCACCATCGCGTGTCACGCGACGATGGCGCGGGTGCAGGCGGGATCCCCGGCTCGCCCGCAGCAACGGCTGCTCGGCTTGGCCGAACGCATCGTGGTGATCGGCGGTGGGTTCGAGACCCATGCCTGCCCCGGAGAACGCTTCGAGACGCACGGGTGCCTGCCCGTGTCCGCGCCGACCCCTCGCCGAGACCGACGTTGGCGTCCTGCCCTTCGGTAATCGCCCGGGAAGGCGGTGTTCGATGACGATCGACGTCGTGGTAGCAGACGACGAGCTGATGGTGCGCGGGGGCATCGTCATGCTGCTGTCCGTAGATCCGGAGATCCGGGTGGTCGCCGAAGCCGGCAACGGGCGCGAGGCGGTCGATGCGGCACGCCGTCTCTGTCCCGACGTCGCCATTCTTGACGTGCGGATGCCCGAGATGGATGGGGTGGAGGCCACGCGCGCGATCACCCGAGATCCCGGCCGCAGCGACGGTGGACCCGCCGTGCTGGTGATGAGCACCTTCAACGTCGACCGGGCGGTCTTCGCAGCGCTTCGCGCCGGTGCCTCGGGCTTCCTGCTCAAGGAAGCGGCACCCGCCGACCTGCGCACCGCGACCCATCGCCTTGCCGTCGGCGATGCATGGCTCGATCCCGCAATCGCACGGACACTCATTGCGGAGTTCGCGGCGCGCGGGGACAACAACTTGCCGCCGGCGGACGATCTCCGGTTGCTCACCCCGCGCGAGCGGGAGGTGCTCGTCCTGATGGCGCATGGGCTGAGCAACGGTGAGATCTCGGATCAACTCGTGGTCGGCGAGGGGACCGTCAAGACCCACGTCAGCCGCATCCTGATGAAGCTGGGCCTTCGCGACCGGACCCAGGCCGTCGTCGTTGCCTTCCGAGGACATCTGGTCAGCCCCGACGACCACTTCATGCCGCGGCACGACCCATCCCGCCGATGACTGAGGTCCATGGATCCCCCAGCGGACCGTAGGTGAGCCGCGCAATGCAGCGCTGGCTCACCTCTGCCGCGGTGCTCCCGTTCGGCGCGCACGACCCCTGCCAAGGGAGCACCCCATGCACAAGGCACGGTCAGCAGGCCAGTAACGCTGCCGCCGCGCGGCTCGCCGCGAGTACGGTCTTGGCGCTTCGACCGCTGCCGCCGCTGAAGGTGTACAACCCCGACCGCGGCTGCACGGATCGCAACCGGAGTCCCGGTGGGTCCGTGTAGCAGTCGACCGCAGTGACGACGCGATCGGGTGGACCACCGGTCGGGCGTGGTCCCAGGATTTCCGTGGCCCGCTCGAGCACCCGAACGGTCAGCTCCGCGTCGGCGCAGACGGTGTCCGGGTCGGCGTCCGCTCGTTCACACGGCAATCCGAGCAGGAAGCCGGCGGGTTCGGCCGAACGGCCGTACAAACCGCTCGATTCTTCGACGAAGGCGCCGACGCCAGGTAGGCGGACATGCCGGACGACGTACTGGATCTGGCCGGTTCGCAACTCCACCGCCGGGAGACCGGATCGGACGAGGATTGCCGGCGTCCACGGTCCGGCGGCCAGCACGACGGCGTCGAAGTGCAACGTGGTTCCGTCACCGAGGGCGACGGTCGGGACCGCGGTGACCGTACGGACCGTGTCCGGTCGGATCACCGCTCCGTCCCCCACCGACTGGCGCAACGCCGCGTTGCGAAGTGCCTGTGGCGACAGGTATCCCGCGCGCGGCTCGACGACACAGATCACCGCGTCGGCAAGCCGCCGGAGCGGATGCACCGATGGGAGGTCCAGCGGACCGCAGAGCCGGGCCGAACCAGGAAGCGTTGCCTCGACCACGGCGAGCGACGGCCCCGGATCACCTCCCGGCCGTACGGCAAACACGGATCCCACCTCGCGAAAGCGCGCCCAACTCCTCAGCATCGGACTGGCCACCAGCTCAGCAAGGCTGTCCGCCGCGTCGGCGCTCAACTCCGGGTCGGCCTCGAAGCCCCGTACCAAACCGCCGGATGCGCCGGTCGCATCCACGCGGTCGCGTCCGGCACCGACAAACAGCTCGGTGTGGATCCGATTCGGTGGGCGCGTCAACCGCCACGCCAGCATGGCGCCGGCCAGACCGCCACCCACAATGGCAATGCGCACCAGGTCACCCCCCGTGTTCCGGTCGGGCATCCCGGGCAGGACCACCGGCTCCAATATCGTCCGGCGATGCGTGCGGCGGATCGCCGGCGCTCTCCACCTGATCGTCGCGTGGTTCGTCGTCCGAGCTCAGTTCGTCCGCCGACGCCGGGAGCCTGCGAACCGCGTAGCGCAACGTCGGACCGGCCATCATCGAGGTCGCGATGGCCACCAGCACGATGATCGTGTAACTGGCGGTGTTCAGCACCCCCAGCCGCAATCCGATCATGGCGACGACGACCTGGATGACCCCACGGGCGTTCAGCGCGGCACCGACGGCCAAGCCCTCCCAGCGGCTGAGTCTGCTCACCCTGGCTCCGACGTAGGCGCCGATGAACTTTCCCACCACGGCGGCGACCAACAGTGCCAGAGCGCCGACCAGCAGCGGCGGCCTGCTCAATGCGGTCAGGTCCATGCGCAGGCCTGCCGAGGCGAAGAACACCGGAGCCAGAACCGCCAGTACGAAGGAACGCAGGTGGCGCAAGGCTCGCCGGTCGAGCCGCCCCGACGATCCGATCAGGGTGCCGCAGACGAGGGCGCCCAGCAGCGGCTCAAGGCCCATGCCGTGGGTGGCCGCGGCGCTGAGCACCAACATCACCACCAAGAGCCCGACCGCCGGGCGGGCGTCGCGCGCCCGGGCCGCGAGCCCCATCACCCGGCGGACGACCGGACGACCGATCAGGGCGGCCACACCGACGACGGCCAGCACGCCGCCAACGGAGGCCAGCAGCTGCCCCGCCAACGCGCCGGTTGCCATGGCGGATACGACGGACAGCAGCAGCCAACCGACGACGTCGTCGAGCGCTGCCGCGGCCACCGAGATCTGACCGATCGTGCGCCGCATCAGTCCTAGTTCGATGAGCACGGAGCCGATCACCGGGATCGCACTGACCGCCAGCGCTACGCCGATGACCAGGCAGAACTGCGTCCGGTCAGCGCCACTGGCCAACATCGAGGCGGGCAGCAGCAGACCCGCTCCGACACCCAACGCCAGGGGCACCAACAAGCCCCCCAGGCCCACCCGTACCGCGGTCGCGCGATGCCGGCGCAGCAGGCCCAGGTCGAGTTCAATGCCGATGATGCCCACCAGCAGCACGACGCCGAACTGACCGACCGCGTCCAACATGGCGACCTGCGTCACGTCCTTCGGGAACAGCCAGGAGGAAAGTCCGGGTGCCGCGTGCTCCAACAGCGACGGGCCGAGCAGGATGCCCGCACATAGTTCCCCGATCACCGCCGGCATCCGCAGGCGCACCGCCAGCCGGCCGAGCACCAACGCCGATCCGAGGAGAACCCCGACCTGCACAAGGAAGATCATCATCTGTTGATGGCCGATCGGTGCCGCCGGGCTCATCGGGGAACCATGAGCGGTGCTCCTACTCCAACGGGTGCGGGCGATGTGTGATGGACGATGAGCGACGGGGACAAGCCTTATCGCGCGGCGTTGTCGCCACGCCGCGGGCCGACATCGATCAGTCCTCGACGTAGTACCAGTTCTCCGGGGCGATCATGCCGAACGGGTTGACCGGCTCGAATCCCCTGATGTTGTTTGCGACCTCGAACAATTTCAAGCCGAAGTTGGGGGTGTAGATCACCGGGGCCTGCTCGGCAATATAGTCCTGGTACTCGTAGAGGGCCTCGAGATCATCGCTGGTGACTGACTTCTCGATCAATACCTCGGCCCTGGGGTCATGGTAGTGCCCGAAATTGCCGCCGGCGTCCTTGCTGAACAGGATCTCGCCGGTCGGGTAGTGGTACACCCACCCGCCGTTCCAGCAGCACATCTCCCAGCAGCACGGGGTCTCCGGCGTGGGATAGCACGGCGCATCCTCGGCCACCAGGACCGACCCGTACACCTTCTCCAACCGCAGCTCGATGCCGGCCTTCGCAGCGTCCTCGCGATGCATCTGCATCTGCTCGGCCAACGCCGGGCGGCCATCGGAGTATCGAATCAGGAAGCTCAGCGTCGCCCCGGCCGGGATGCCCTCGCCGGCCTGACCGGGCCCGGTCCCCGGGTTGACACACACCGCCGGTGTCCGGCTCGTGTCCCACCCGTTGTCCTCCAACAGCTGTCGAGCTCGGCCGATGTCGAAGGGCAGCGGCCAGCTGCCGTCCCGCTGCCGCGGAGAGACGAGCTCGGTCCTCGGAATGACGGGCACTGGGCCGTTCTGCCGGTAGGCGTACCCGTGATAGATGTCCCGCGCCGCACCGTCCTGGTCCAACGTCATCTGCAGGGCCTGACGAAAGTAGGTCTGCCTGAAGATCGCCCCGGACACACCCGGATGATTGAAGTTCAGCACCAGGTATCGGACGAGGAATGCCACGCCGGGGACCAGGGTGTAGTGCTCTGCGAGCGGGTTCGGTCCCGCCCTGGTCGGATCATCGGTGGGCTCGGTAGCGTAGCTGTCGGGCAGATAACCTACCTGGATGGCGTTCTCGCCCAGCGGTCCGTTCTGGAGCATCCGGTACTCATCCTGGTCGGACGCTATCGAGATCTGCCGGAACTCGTCGATGTACGGCTTGTTGGGGCCGGAGTAGTGTGGGTTGGCCCGGAAGGTCACCACCCCATCGATGGTGTACTCCCGTAGCTGCCACGGCCCGCTGACCACGCTCCATAGCGGGCTGTCGGGCCATGACGTCCGCTCTTCGTGCGTCTCCGCCAGGATGTCGCCCTGCTGCTCCATCAGGTACTGGTAGACAGCCTCGACGTCGGTCAGATCGCCGGACGCGTTGGCCGGCCCTGTGGCCGTACGATCCCAAGCCTTGGGCAGGGGGGTGATCATGCTGAGCTGGTTCATCAGCACCCACTTCTTCGAGTACTTCTTGTCGAACGTGAAGAAGACCCTGTCCGGGGCCAACTTTCCGTAGGCGGTCAGGTTGTCGGGGAAGTAGCCGGGGACGTACTCGCCGTATCGCTCGCCCTTCACTTTCATCAGGTTGACCCAGAACAGCACGTTGTCCGCGCAGAGAGTCTCGCCGTTCGACCATTTCCATGGCTTGATGGTGATCGTGCAGGTCAGCCCGTCGGGGCTCCATTCGGGGGGCTCACCGATGCTGTACTCGTCGTCGACCTCGGGCAGCCCGCGACCGCCGAAGTAGTACAGCGTGCGGTACATCAACATCTGAAACTCGTAGATGTTGCGACGGCCGATCCGCTCGGCGGGCGTGAATGGGAAGATCACCACCGGCGGGAATCCTGGCGAGCATGCCCAGGTGATCCTGCCACCCAGGATCGGTGTCCCGGGTCGCTGATCGACGGGGGTCAGTGCTGGGTGTGACATGCCGTTCTCCTGTGCGTGTGTCGTTGTCGGCAATGGTGCAGGGGGCGGGGGATTGCCGAGCCTGGATCTGTTCGGTCGCCGTCGTGCTGGCATGCCGGCGCGGTCCTCCGGTCGTCCTCGTGGCCGCCGCGAAGGATCCGGCCGTCGTGGCCGATCACGCCGCGGTCCCGGCGCGCAGTTCCAGCGTGCAGCACTTGACCGCGCCACCGGCCTTGTGCAGTTCGGACACGTCGAGCCCGATCGGGTTGAACCCTCGCGCCGCCAATTGCTCGATCACGCCCATGGCGGTCTGTGGGAGCAGCACGTTGCGCCCGTCCGAGACCGCGTTCAACCCGAAGGCTGTGGCATCCGACTCATCGGCGAGAATCGCGTCCGGATATAGCACCTCGAGCACCCGTCGGCTGCCTGGGGAGAATGCGCCGGGGTAGTACATCACCTCCCCCCGATCCAGCACGGCCATCGCGGTGTCCAGGTGGTAGAACCGGGGATCGACCAGGTCGAGACTGATCACCGGTCGACCGAACAACTCCTGCGCCTGCGCGTGCGAGTGCCGGTCGGTGCGGAAGCCGGTTCCGGCGAGCAGCCGCAACCCGTCGAAGAGGAAGTCACCCTCTCCCTCGTTGATCAGCTCTGGCTCGATCACCGGCAGGTACCCGTTGGTCCTGAACCACTGCGCGTATGCAGGCGCTTCAGCCGCCCGCTCGGGGTGGCGGAACCTGGCCACCAGCACCCGGCCGTCGATCACGGTGGCGCCGTTCGCCGCGAACACCATGTCCGGCAGACCGGCCAGCGGCTCGATCAGGTGGACCGTGTGCCCGAGTTCCACATAGAGGTCCCGCAGGCGTTCCCACTGCACGAGGGCGAGTTCGGAATCCACCGGCTTACCGGGATCCATCCACGGATTGATCGAGTAGGTCACGTCGAAATGGCTGGGACGGCACAGGAGATACCGACGCTTCTGTGCGACACGCATGATTGCTCCTTGTTGGACGGTGGGTGTGCGGAGGCGGCCGGCAGCGACGGGTGGGTCTGCCGGACGCTGATCAGTCGACGAAGGTGACTTCGATGCGTTGCGCATATGCCTGCATGGTCGACATCGCTTCGTCCATCGAGCTGCCGGTGGCGTAGAGGAAACCGAGGATGCTGTTCCCGTCCGGCGGTCGACGTATGCAGTCGCCGGGCCTCGCGGTGATCTTCAACAACGGCACCCGCTTCGAGCGGCTGATCTCGTCCGGCACGTTGATCGCGTCGATCACCCCGGGCGGGCTGACCAGGCACATTCCGGTGACGTGCACCCCCGTGGGCGAGTACTCCGAAACGTCCGGCCGGACTCCCCGGGCGACGTCCATGACCGCCCGGATCGGGCAGTATCCGCCGGTCAACCTGGCCACCAGGTCCAGTCCACCGCCGCCCGGCCGGACGGCGATCTCGAGGATGTGCGGCTGCCCCTGATGCCAGCGCACCTCGGCGTGCAACACGCTGCGTCGCAGCCCCTGCGCGCGCGCCGCCGTGGCGACCAGGCGATGCACCGCGGCCAGCTCCGCCTGACCCAGCGTGGTCGGGGCGTGATGCACGTCGTCGTCGAAGGTGGCGCCCTCGACAGTGACCCTGTCGACCACCGATCCCAGGTACAGGTCGCCGTCCCAGGCCAACGCCTCGATCAGGTACTCGCGACCGTCGAGGAAGGATTCGACGAGCAGGCCCTGCGGACCGACGTCCAGGCCGGTCGCCTCCATTCTGAACCATGACATCTGTTTGATGCCTTCGGCTGCGGCCGGGAACCGATTCCTGAGCTGGTCCGGGGTGTCGATCCGGAACACGTAGTTGCTGGCAGCCCCGAGGGTCGGCTTGAGCACAACCGGATAACCGAAGTCGTCGGCCGCCGCCAGTGCCGCTTCGACCGTCGGCACGAACCGGAACGACGGATGCGCCACCCCCGATTCTTCATGCGCCCGGCGCATCAGCAGCTTGTTGCGGCTGGTCCGCGCCGCGTCGAGACCGACGCCGGGCAACCCGAGCGCCTCGGCTACCACCGCAACGGTCATCACCGCCGACTCGGAGAAGGTGAGCACCCCGTCGAACCCGATCCGCCGGTGCCACTCCCGGGCCGCGGCAACGATGTCGTCGATGTCCTGTGACCCGACGATCCGGTAGCGGTCCGCCGTCCAGAAGTCGGCATTGCCGATCCCGTTGAGCACATGGAGTTCCGCGCCCATGTCCTCGACCTGACGGTATCGAGACAGGTAGTAGGTCGAGTTCTGCCGAGCCTCGATCGCGAGCAGCTTCATCAAGTTCTCCTGTCTGGGGTGGACGCCGGTTCAGCCGGCGACGCCGGCCAGCTGGTCGGCGCATCGGTCTTCGGCGGCAGTGCTGGACAGCCTGGGCAGTCGTATCGGGGCGACGCGCTCCGATGACCAACCGACGTCGTCGACCGCCGGCAACGTGAGCCGGCCGCCCGCGGTTGCGGCGCGGGTGATGTCGATCAGGATCGGCGCAGCGCCGGCCAACAATGCCTGCACCTGCAGCAGCAGGTCGGCGACCGCACCCTCGTGGTCAGCACGTGCGGGAACCGTTCGGGACAGCCGCTCGAGCCGGTCCAGCTGACTGACGATGACATCGGCTGCGCGGTGCAGGCTGAGCGTGGGCAGTTCGTAGCAGAGCCTGAAGCGCTGCGACATCGCGGCCGCGCGCCGCCGCCCGCCGTCGGACACTCGCAGCGGGGTGGCGTCACCACCGCGGAGCAGCAGGTCCAGCCGATCGGCCAGAGCGTTCCACGGCTGGACCAATCGCTGGGACGTGACCGAGCGCAACGCGGTTCGGGAGAAGTTCGTGCGCTGATGCTCGGGGCCGGTCAGCGCGAGATAGAACCGAATAAGGTCCCGCGGAAAGTCCCTCACGAGCTCGTCGCTGCCGATCACGTGATTGCGGCTGGTCGAGAATTTCTCGTTGTCCAGTTCGTAGAACTCGTTGCAGACGTTGGCATCCGGTAGCACGTACCGCTCGCCGTGAGCCATCAACAGGACGAGATCGACCATTCCCCAGAAGTAGACGTTGTCGAAGCCGTGGAACTGGACGAGTTGCGCACCGCGTTCGGCCCGCCACAGCTCGTCGACCGCGTCCGTCTCGATGCCCTGTTCCCGTGCGGCGCACCAGGTGCTGTACATCGACGCAGGCATCGCCTCGATCCAGGGATAGAGCATCTGGCCAGGAGTCTCCGGGAACGGCGCCGGCACGCCCCACCCTGTTGGAACGGTCACGGGCACGTCCGGCAGCGGCCGGGCAAGGATCTCCTCGATCAATTGTCTGCTGTGCGGCCGCCACTGATCGGCGTGCTGGCGATAGTGGGCGACCAGTCGGTCGCGGTACTCCTCCATCGGAAGCACCAGGATCGTGGCCTCCCGATACCCGACCGGGTCGTCCGGGTCGAGAGTCGACCGAGGGTTGATCAACTGGTCGAAATGGTTCGGGTGACCGCACCCCTCGCACGACCCACCGCAGCTCTCCGCAAGGCACACCGGGCATTCGCCCTTCACCAGACCGTCGACCAGGTAGCGCCCGGCACGCTCGGCGTAGGGCAGCCGTACCGTGCGCCGTCGGAATCTGCCGGTCGCGTGCAGTGCCCTGACAAAATCGAGAACCGTTGCCCGGTAGCGCTCGTCGATCGGGGGAAGGAAGCCCGCCGAGATGCCCATCGACGTCATCGAGCGCTGGATCGCCGCCGTCGCCATCTCGCACAGCTCACCGGGGGCCAGGTCGCGCCGGTGCGCCGTCGACACGACGTAGGTCTGGCTGTCGTCGGTGCACGTCGAGTACAGGACCGGAGCCCCGCCCGCTCGCCGGTACCTCGCGTAGACGTCGGCCGCCAGGTACGGCCCGGCCAGGTGCCCGGCGTGCAGGTCGCCGTTCGGAGTCGGTGTCGCGGCGATGATGATCACCGGTCGGTCGGCACGAGATGTCATGGGGTGTCCGCATCCTGCTCGTCGGCGCGGAACCGGTTGGCGATCTGACCGTCCCACCAAAGGCTGTACATCTCGAAGTCGCGGTCGGAATCGTTGACCACCTGATGGCTCTGCCCGGGTCCGAAGTAGACGACGTCCCCTGCCGTGAAGTCGGTCGTCCGGCCGTCGGACCGCAGTGTGGCCGCCCCGCTGATCGCAATGAACAGCTCGTGCTCGTGGTGGGCGTGCTCGGTCGATGCGGTGCCGGGAACGACGAGGCACCAGGCTCCCTCGAACGGAGCGTTCAGCCCTGGCCAGGGCAGTAGTCGATCGTTGAGCAGCCCGTTGTCGGGTCGCAGGTGCTGGCGGTCCAGTCGGCGCTGTTGCATGGCTTTTCTCCGTGATCTGAGGTGGTCCCGGTTCGGGATGGCTTGATACCGATAGGATGTGGTCCCCCAGAGTCGTACCTCGCGGCCGATCCGGTCGGACTGCGCGGGGTCAGGGCACTGGCTCGTCCTCGGCTGTCCGCAGCGGTCCGTCGTCGCTGCCGGCATTGCCAGTCTCCTGACCGGCCGATGACTCGGTTGCTCCGGGCAGGTTTCGGATCGAGATCAATCCGAGGAGGACTGCGACCAATTGAAGGGCGCCCAGACACAACCACGCCGCTCGGCCCAGCTGGGCCCAGAGCACGGCGCCGACGACCGGTCCGACGGCGTAGCTGAGCCCGAACGCGGCCTGCATTGAGGCGATGTACCGCCCCCGGAGGCGTTCCGGCGCGATCAGCCCCGGATAGGCGAACAGCGTCGGCGCGCCGATGATCTCGGCAAGCGTCCAGATCACGGTGCCGGCCACGAAGACGGCCACCAACGGAGGCAGCGCGTAGATGGAGTATCCGACGGCGACCAATCCGAAGCCGCACAACGCGGCCCGGCGGATCGGCCAGCGTTGGGTGATCTTCGTCGCCGGCAGCTCCAGGGCGATGACCAGGAAGCCGTTCGTCGCGACGAGCGCTCCGAACACCCAGGGGTCCAGTCCCAGGCTCGTCACGTCCAGCGGGAGTGTGACCAGGTACTGGCAGTAGACGACGCCGTTGATGAACATCGCCGCGAGGAAGATCACATACCGGCGATCGGCCAACATGGCCCGGTAGTTGATGCGGTCGGCGACGGAGCGCTCCGCCGATCCGCCAGCGGCCGGCACGTCGCGCACCACCCGTCGTGGCAGGGCGACGACGGCGATGACGGCGTAGGCCAGGGCCGCCGCCGCCTCCACCCAGAACAGCCAGCTGTACGAGATCGCGATCAGCGCCCCGCCGAGCAGCGGCGCCACCGTGGTGCCCAGATTCAGGCTGAGCCGGTACATGGCGGTGATCATCACCAGCTGATGCTGCGGGGTGAGCTCAGTCAGCAAGGTCATCGAAGCCGGGCGGTAGAACTGCCCGACCAGCGACACCGCGGCAACCGTGGCCAGCATCGCCGGGTAGTTCGGGACATAGAGCAATGCGGCGATCAAAAAGGCCGAGCCGGCCATGCTGATGACGGTGGCTGTTCGGGCGCCGAGACGGTCGGCGAGGGTGCCGCCGACCAACACCCCGAGTACCGCGCCGGCTCCGTAGACCCCCAGGGCCAGGCCCGCCTGGCCGGCGGTGTATCCGTTCTGACTGAGGAAGAGCACCAGGAAGATCTGGATGAACGCCGCCAGCTTGTTGACGAAGACGCCGAGCAACACGGCCTTTGCGGCCGTCGGCGCCTGCCGAAAGGTGCTCCAGATTCCGGAATCCTCTTCCTGACGGGCGTTCTCGGCGCCCTCGTCGGAGATTGCGGTCATGACGTCTCCACTGTCAGTCTTGCCTGTGCGGCGTCCAGCGCAGCACGGCAGCTCTCGGTCGTTCGGGCTATTGCGGTCGCGAGGGCAATTCGGCCCCAGAGCGTCCCTTTTGGTGGCGGTGAAACGATCGCTCCGGGCGGCGCGATCGCCTCCGCCCGGTCGATCGCTGCGGGCAGTCGACCTACGTCGAAGGAGATCGAGTTGATGGTGGTGTCGTCGGCATCGGCATAGAAGAACCGAACGCCGCCGGCCAGTCGGCGGTGGGATCGAATGTGCGGGGGGGATCCGCAGGCGATCGCGGCCGCGACCAGGCCGGGGTCGATTCCGGTTGTCCGCAGCCCCAGATAGGGAATCAGGTCGCCGCCCAGCCTCCCATTCACCTCGATGATCCGGGGTCCACGTGCCCCGAACCGCACCTCGGTGTGCGTCACCCCGTCGATGAAGCCGAGTGCGTCGTGGGTGGACTGCAGCAGTTGGAGGAAGTCGGTGTCGCCCAGGAGCACGTCGTTCGCATCGACGTAGTGGCCGACCTCCTCGCAATACGGCGGGTAGCCGAGTTCCTTCCGCGCAACGAACATCGGGCTGACCCGGCCGCGGAAAACGGCAGAGTCAACGCTGACCTCGGGGCCGTCGGCGTACTCTTCGACGAGCACCGGAACCTCGTAGGGCGGCGTGTCCGGATGGCTGGTGTCCCTGGTGAAGGCAAACTGCGCGGCCAATTGCTCGGGCGATGCCACCGTGACGACCCCGAGGCTGGCGCCAAGTCCGCGTGGCTTCAGCACGACTGGATAGCCGAACAGATCCGCGGCGGTCATCGCTTGCTGCACCGTGGCTACCGCCTGCGAGCGCGGTTGCGGCACCCCGGCCGCGTCCAGAGCCATTCGGGTGAGGTGCTTGTCCCGGCACCGGCGCACGACATCAGGGTCGCCTCCCGGCAGCCCGAGTGCCTGCGCCACGTGCGAGGCGGGCAGGATGCGACCCTCGTCCCAGCAAAGCACACCGTGGATTGGATCCCTGCGATGCAGCTCCAGGGCCGCGGCCGTCATCTGCGCGACATCCAGCGTGCTGTCCAGCACCGTCCAGCCGTCGATGAACTCGGTTTCCCAGGTCGGCGGGGCGGTGGCCAGGAGATGCACCCGGTAGCCGGCGCCTATGGAGCGCAGCAGGTAGTCGCGGTACGCTCGCATGCCCGTCGCGATCAACAGGACGTGAGATCGATCGGCGGCCGAACCGTTCGGCACTGCGCGATCGCGACGTTGGCCGCTCGGCCTGGATCGTGGTGGCATGCGAAAATCAGCTCCTTTTACCAGTTCTGGACCGTTCAGCGCCCGTTGACGAGGGCGGGCAGCCGGGTGGGGGCGGTGCGATGCGCCAGGACGTCGGCGACGATCTCGCCCGCTCGCGTGCCCAACACGCTCAGCAGTGAGTCGGCGATACCGTGGCTGTCCTCGTTGACGCCTTGCAGGTAGCACCGCGCTGTGACGCTGGGCGGTGTGGTCAACTGGTAGCAGCGGCGGACCTCGATCGTGGGGATTCCGATCTGGTCTGCCAGCTCACGAACCAGCCTCGGCATGCTCGGCACGAAACCAGTTCCCAGCATGACCAGGTCGCATCGCAGCTCACCGGTCTGCCGGGTCTTGCGGTCTGCCAACGACAGCACGACGTCGTCACCGTCCATGTCGGCACTGCGAACCTCTGCCATGGTGATCATCCGTAACCGTTCTTTCCCGGTTAGTCGTTCCAGATAGACCTGGCGGTAGAGCGTGTCGAGCATCGCCGGCGACAAGCCCGAGTAGTTGGTTCGCCGCATCTCGGCCAGAAGTTGCTGACGGACGGCTGGGTTTGCATCGAAGAACTCGTCGGTGAACGACGGGAAATACAGCTCGTTGGTGAACTTGCTGCTCTCGTAGGCGTTCAACCCGATCGACCGCATCACCATCGTGCAGTCAGCCAGGGGCAACCGCTGGTGGGTTTCCCACAGCATTTCAGCGGCGCTCTGCGCCCCGCCGATAACGGCGATCCGGTAATACTGCGACGGGTCGAGATCGACTGTCCGCTCACTGTAGTCGGTGCTGTGAATCACCCGATCGGACGGAAGGTCACAGAACGGGCCGGGAACGTGGGGATCCCGACCGGTGCCGATCACGAGATTGGGTGTTCCGATGGTGGATCCGTCGGCGAGCCGTACCAACCAACTGTCCACCTCGCCAACTCGCCTTGAGATCGGCTCGATACCAACGCAGGTGCGGCCAGTTTCGACGCGTACGGAGCGAAGTGATCGCGCCACCCAGCGTAGGTACCCGGAGATCTCCGCCCGGTAGGGCGTAAAGCTGCCGAGGTTGACGAAGGCGTCAAGTCGGCCAACTGAGTGCAGATAGTTGACGAACGAGAACTCACTTCTGGGGTTTCGCAGGGTGACCAGGTCCTTGAGAAAGGAGACCTGACTCTGCGTCCAGGGGAGAAGCATCCCACGCTGCCAGGCGATGTCGTGATGTCGTTCGATCAAAAGGGTGCTCTGCGAGAAATTCTTCGGCGCCATTTCATCGACGGCCACGGCCAGGGCAAGGTTCGACGGCCCCGCGCCCACGGCAAGTAGCTCGACTTCTTGATGATTCACGTTGTCTCCTCGACACTCCCAGATTCCCCGCAGCGTCATTCAAGGGCATGGCATCGGATCCGACCGTCTGATCGCGTGCACCCTGCTCAGCAAATGATGCCCCGCGGCCGCTTGGCTACACATCACACTGCTGGCAGATCCTCACTATCTGCAACACGGAATACTCCATCCGAGGGGGCATCAACTGCTCCGCATGGTGGTGCCTTCCGGCCGGCGACGCCGATGAAGACCCATCCGGCGGTTGATGTTCCTGAAATCCCATGACCGGCTGGGTAGGAGTCGTCCAACCGCGGGGTCGCCCCCATGACATACCACCGTCGACGCGTTTGAACGGTGCCGGGCGCAGCGAAAGGT
>Ga0164241_10002591_pt1 | contig 19213 bp, 17 predicted proteins | sample OricomyardsoilBY_FD_108780 | JGI IMG/M metagenome (GOLD analysis project Ga0164241, IMG submission 108780) | Backyard soil microbial communities from Emeryville, California, USA - Original compost - Back yard soil (BY) | ecosystem: Environmental > Terrestrial > Soil > Unclassified | place: USA... | reverse complement strand
GAAGGCCGAATGGGTGGACCGCGAAGCCGAGGCCGAGATCGACTGGGTGATCGGCCTGGTCAGCGAAGTGCGCTCGATCCGCGCCGAGATGAACGTGCCGCCGTCGGCGCGCACGCCGCTGGCGCTGGTCGGCGCCGGGCCGGTCACCCGCGAGCGGCTGGCCCGCAACCGCGACCGGCTGTGCTCGCTGGCCAGGCTGGAGCAGGTCCGCGAGGCCGAAGCCCCGCCGCCAGGCTCGGCCCAGTTCGCGGCCGGGGAGGCGACGGGCGCCCTGTCCATCGCCGACTTCATCGACCTGGCCGCCGAGAAGACCCGCCTGACCAAGGAAATCGCCGGTCACGCCGGCGAGATCGACAAGGTCAACAAGAAGCTCGGCAACCCCGACTTCCTGGCCCGCGCCAAGGAAGAGGTTGTCGAGGAGAACCGCGAACGGTTGGCCGAGGCGGAGGCCGCCAAGGCCAAGCTCGAGGCGGCGCTGAGCCGGCTGGAGTCGGTGGGGTAACAGCTACCCCATCTTGTCATCCCGGAAAGCCCGTAGGGCTTGTCCGGGACCCAGGGGCCGGCGCACTGTCGCAGCCCCTGGGTCCCGGCTCTCCGCTTCGCTACGGCCGGGATGACAAGCGTTTTTAGAAGCTCAACGCCCCCGACGCCGCCGTCCTGAGCGGCCCGTACCCCGTCACCCCCGGATGCGACGTCTCCAGCGGATGGCTGTGCGTCGCGGTGATCACCACCACCTTCGCCCCGGCCGCCTCGCCCGCGGCAATCCCCGCCGGGGCGTCCTCGAACACCAGGCAGTCCTCGATCCTGTGGCCCAGGCGCTTCGCCGCCAGCAGGAAGCAGTCCGGCGCCGGCTTGCCGCGCTCGACGTCCTCGGCCGTGACCAGAACGGCGGGCAGCGGCAGGCCCGCCGCTGTCAGCCGCACCTTGGCCAACTCACGCGGGGCCGAGGTGACGACCGCCCAGCGGTCGGCGGGCAGGGCGGTCAGGAAGGCGATCGCGCCCTCGATGGCCTCGATCCCGTCGGTGTCGGCGATTTCGGCGTCCTTCAGCCACGTGACCTCGGCGTCCTCGTCGACGTCCGGGATGTTGAAGCTGCGCACCGTCTCGACCGCCCGCCGGCCGTGGATGCATTTCAGCACCGCCTCGACGTCCAGCCCGTGCTTGCGCGCCCAGGTGCCCCAGACGCGCTCGGAGGCGACGATCGAGGTCAGGACCGTGCCGTCCATGTCGAACAGGAAGGCGGCGAATTCGCGGTCGGGGAACAGCAGGGATTCGGCCAAGGCGACGCTCCGGATTCGGGGATGTGACGCTAGGTCATCGATCCTCGAAAGCGGGGAGTCCAGGCCTATCCGCCCCTTGTAACTTATCAATGTTCTCCTAGCGTCAAACGGATGTTTACAAGCGGCTTGCGGCTGTGCTCTCTGGTCCGCGAACGCGCTCGGTCAAACAGGGCGTGACGCCAAAACCGGGAGAGTAGAAATGAGCCAGGCCGCCCCCGCGTCTGTTCCGTGGCCCGCCATGTCCGTCCAGCAGGCCTACGCCTTGATCACCCAGCCCGGCACGCCCGGCGAGATGGAGGAGATCGAGATCCGCGGCGTGAAGACCCGGACCTGGAAGAACGCTCCTCCCACGCTCCGCGACACCGTCCTGGTCGGCCGCGCCCACGGCGAGAAGATCTTCCTGGTCCACGAGGACGAGCGGGTCAGCTTCGAGGCCTTCTACCGCGCCGTCACGCACATGGCCGCCGAACTGGAGGCCGCGGGCGTCCAGAAGGGCGACCGCGTCGCCATTGTCATGCGCAACCTGCCCGAATGGCCGGTGGCCTTCTACGGCGCGCTGTCGCTGGGCGCGATCGTCACGCCGCTGAACGCCTGGTGGACCGGCGCTGAGCTGGAATACGGCCTGGTCGACTCCGGCGCCAAGATCGCCATCGTCGACGTCGAGCGCTTCGAGCGCCTGGCCGAGCACTTCGATCACTGCCCGGCGCTGGAGCGCGTCTATGTCAGCCGCTCCAAGGAAGAGATCGCCCACCCGTACGTGCGACGCCTGGAGAAGGCGATCGGCTGCCCCAACGACTGGGCCGGGCTGGACGAGAAGCCGCTGCCGACCGTGGCGATCGCGTCCGACGACGACGCGACCATCTTTTACACCTCGGGCACCACGGGTAAGCCGAAGGGCGCCATCGGCACCCATCGCAACGTCAACAGCAACATCTTCGCCGCCGCCGCCGCCGGGGCCCGCAGCTTCCTGCGTCGCGGCGAGGCGCCGCCCCAGCCCGATCCCAGCCTGCCGCAGAAGGGCTCGCTGATCTCGGTGCCGTTCTTCCACGCCACCGGCTGTTTCGCCGTGCTGAACCCGTCGCTGTTCGGCGGCGCCAAGCTGGCCATGATCCGCAAGTGGGACCCCGACAAGGCCATGCAGCTGATCCAGGACGAGCGCCTGACCCAGATGGGCGGCGTGCCGACCATCGCCTGGCAGATCATCGAGCATCCCAATCGCGAGCAGTACGACCTGTCCTCGATCGAGGCCGTGGCCTATGGCGGCGCGCCGTCGGCCCCGGAGCTGGTGCGCAAGATCAAGGAAATCTGGCCCAAGGCCTCGCCCGGCAACGGCTGGGGCATGACCGAGACCTCGGCCACGGCGACCAGCAACTCGGCCGAGGACTACGAGAACCGTCCCGACTCGTGCGGCCCCGCCGTGCCGGTCACCGATCTGAAGATCATGACCGTCGAGGCTCCGTATCGCGAGCTGCCGATCGGCGACGTCGGCGAGCTGTGGTGCAAGGGCCCGCAGGTCGTACGCGGCTACTGGAACAAGCCGGAAGCCAGCGCCGACACCTTCGTCGACGGCTGGGTGCGCACGGGGGATCTCGCGCGCCTCGACGCCGAGGGCTTCTGCTTCATCATCGACCGCGCCAAGGACATGCTGATCCGTGGCGGTGAGAACATCTACTGCATCGAGGTCGAGAACTGCCTCTATGACCACCCGGCGGTGATGGACGCGGCCCTGGTCGGCATCCCGCACAAGACCCTGGGCGAGGAGCCGGCGGCCGTGGTCACCCTGAAGCCGGGCGCGACCGCCGACGAGGCCGAACTGCGCGCCTTCGTCGCCGACCGCCTCGCGGCCTTCAAGGTGCCGGTGAAGATCGTCTTCTGGCACGAGACCTTGCCGCGCAACGCCAATGGCAAGATCATGAAGAACGAACTCAAGAAGGTGTTCGTCGAGGGGTAAGCGCCCCTCCCAGGAGGGGCAGATGGTCCAGTCGAAGGCGGCGACGGTCGATGACTTCATGCAGGAGGTCGCGCCCGAGCGCCGCCCGGCGCTGGACCGCCTCCGGGCCATGTGCGTGGCCTGCTTTGGCGCCGACAGCGAGAGCATGAGCTACGGCATGCCGGTCTATGGCGACCCCAAGGCGCCGCTGGTGGCGTTCAACAGCCAGAAGCGGCACATCGCCGTCTATCCTGGAAAGGTGGCCCTCGACGCCTTCGCCGAACGCCTGGCGGGCGTCGATCGCGGCGGCGGCTGCGTGCGCTGGTCGAAACCCGAGAAGATCGACTTCGAGGTGATCGCCGACATCCTGGATCATGTCCGCGCCAACGGGCGGGGCGGCTGCTAGCGCAATAGCTTGTCATCCCGGCCGCAGCGAAGCGGAGAGCCGGGACCCAGGGGCCACCGCACTGGGCTTGGCCCCTGGGTCCCGGACAGCCTCTACGAGGCTTCCGGGATGACAAGGAGGAGTTAGAGGCTCACCGGCGGCTTGCGGTGCGCCCACGGCTGCGCCGCCTCCAGCTGATAGGCCAGCTGGAACAGCAGCGCTTCTCCGCCCGCGCGGCCGGCGATCTGCACGCCTACCGGCAAGCCGTCGGCGGTCCAGTGCAGCGGCACGCTCATCGACGGCGCGCCGGCGACGTTGTGCAGCGGGGTGTAGCCGACATAGGTCAGCAGCCGCGCCTGCAGCTCCTGGAACGGCACCCAGCCGGCGACATAGCCCAGCTCGACCGGCGGCTTGCCCAGCACCGGCGACAGGATGACGTCGTACTTGGTCAGCCAGGCGTCATAGGCCTTCGTATTGGCGTTCAGGCGGTCGATGGCGGCGGGCAGGGCGCCGGCCGGCAGCTGGCCGACCAGCTTGGCCATGCCGATGCTGAAGGGCTCCAGGACGGTGTCGTCGGGCTCGCGGCCCATGGCCTTGCCGACCGCCGTGATCAGCTCGGCCGCGCCGCTGGCCCACAGCACGGTGAAGTCCATGCCGAACTGGCCGCCGTCCATTGGCCACGCCGTCGGCTCGACGTGATGGCCCAGGCTTTCCAGCAGCTTGGCGGCGTTGGCGACGGCGGTCTGCACCTCGGCGTCGGGCGCCACGCCCGTGCCGGTCTGCACGATCAGGCCGACCTTCAGCTTCTTCTTCAGCGGCTCGCTGACCACGCCGACCGGCTTGAACACGGCATTGGCGCCGGTGCGCTCGGTGGCGGCGAACAGGGCGGCCGAGTCGCGGACGCTGTGGGCCAGGGCGTGCGAGACCGAGATGTCGATGCCGCGCGAGACCGGGCGGCCTTCCAGCATCCGACCGCGCGAGGGCTTGAGGCCGAAAAGGCCGCAGTTGCTGGCCGGGATGCGGATCGAGCCGCCGCCGTCGCTGGCGTGGGCGATCGGCACCATGCCCGAGGCCACGGCCGCCGCCGCGCCGCCGGAGGAGCCGCCTGACGAGCGCGCGGTGTTCCAGGGATTGCGGGTCGCCTGGAAGCCCATCGGCTCGGTGGTCGGCAGGAAGCCGTATTCCGGCGTCGCCGACTTGCCGATGACCACGAAGCCGGCGGCGTCGAAGGCGTCGACATAGGGAGTCTGGGTCGTCTCGGGCGGGCTGCGCAAGCCGCTGCGCGAGCCGTTGCGGGTGGGCAGGCCCTTATACGGGTCCAGGTCCTTGACCATGAACGGCACGCCGGCGAACGGGCCCGACAGCTGGCCGGCCTTCGCTTTCGCCAGCGCCCGGTCGAAGTCCGAGGTGACGATCGCCCCGACCTGGGGCTGCAGGGCCTCGGCCTTGCGGATGGCGTCCTCGACCACCTCGGCGGCGCTGACCTCCTTGCGGCGGATACGGCCAGCCAGCTCGGTGGCGTCGGGAGTCCAGGGCGCGGGTGCGGACATCGGTTTGGGCTTAGCCTCCACTGAAGATGCGGCCGCCACGGCGGCGGATGCGGCCAGCAGGCCGCGACGCGTGAATCGCATCAGGTTTCTCTCCCCCTTAAGCCGGCGTCTTGCGCGCCGGTGATCAGCGTTCAGTTGAACCCGAAGAGACCTGGGCCGCAACCCCGTGCTAGACGGCGGTCTTAACTTTCGAGGAGGCCGCGTGGCCCGCAAGCGTATCGATCTGTTGCTCGTGGAACGGGGCGTCGTCGACAGCCGCGCCAAGGCCCGTGCGGCCGTCGAGGCTGGCCTCGTCACGGTCAATGGCAAGGTGATCACCAAGCCCGCCGATACGGTCGAGCACGACGCCGAGATCGTCGCCCAGGCCGCCCATCCGTGGGTCGGGCGCGGGGCGCTGAAGCTGATCCATGCGCTGGACCTGTGGCCGGTCGCGGTGGAGGGCCGCGTGGCGCTGGACGTCGGCGCTTCCACGGGTGGCTTCACCGAGGTGCTGCTGTCGCGGGGCGCGGAGACGGTGTTCGCGGTCGATGTGGGCCGCGATCAGCTGCACGCCAAGTTGCGGGACGATCCGCGCGTCATCGACCTGTCGGGTATCGATGCTCGTTCGCTGGACGAGACGGTGGTCTCGACCGCGCCGACCCTGGTGGTCAGCGACGTCAGCTTCATCGCCCTGACCAAGGCCCTGCCGAAGGCGTTGGAGCTGGCGGCGCCGGGCGCGGACCTGGTGGCGCTGATCAAGCCGCAGTTCGAGGCCGGCCGCGACTTCGTCGGCAAGGGCGGCCTGGTGAAGGACCCCGAGATCATCGCCCGCGTCGAGCGCGAGGTCGTCGAGTTCCTGGAAGCCTCCGGCTGGTCGGTGAAGGGCCTGACCGAAAGCCCGATCACGGGCGGCGACGGCCAGGTCGAGCGCCTGGTCTGGGCGACCAAGGCCTGAACGAAATCGGCCGCCTGCTAGAGGCGGCCGATCGTCTTCCACACAAGGTAGGTCGGGGACTTAGTCGACGACCTGGTACTTGCCGTTGCCGTCCGGGCAGACGCGCACGAAGCGCTTCTGGACGCGGCCGTCCGGCAGGTAGATCGGGCTCTCGGCCAGGGTGCAGCCGTTGACGTCGGCCTGACCGCTGGTGCGCTCGTTCACCCGGTAGCCGTCCTGACGATCGTAGGAGCGGTCGTAGTAGCTGTCGCGTTGGGCATCGCGACGGACCTGCTCGTACGGGACCGGGCGGTAATCGTCGTCATAGCCGTCGTTATAGGCGCGCGGCGGCGGGGGCGGCGGCGGCGGGGCGATGTTGCTGCCCGGGGCGCAAGCGGCCGAGGACTTGCCGGCCATGCCGCCGACCACGGCGCCCAGCAGGCCGCCGACGACCGAGCCGTCCGTGCGGTGACCGCGGGCGGCGATGCCGCTGCCCAGGGCCATGCCGATGGCGCCGCCGGCCAGGGCGCCGCCCGTGGTCCGGTTGGTCGTCGAGCGCTGGCACTGGTCGTAATAGTAGCCCTGGTTGGCGTAGGCGCCGCCGCCGTACGGCGTCGAGCCATAGGCCTGGGCCGAGGCCAGGGTCGGCGTCAGCACGCCGCAGACGAGGGCGGCGGTGACGCCCAGCACGGTCTTGATCATCGGAGTCCTGCTCGTTGAGGCGTTCATGGTCATGAGAGAGCTTGTCTTTTTGTGGGCGTCCGGGTCTTCACCGGCCCGCCGAGGCCCATCCGTTATGTAGGGTGTGACAGCCCCAACATGAACGATCGCTGACCGGACTATTCAGCTTCACTTACATCGTACGGAAAATCGTTCGCGGCCCGCGCTCAAGCCCCTGTTTTAGGGTATGGACGGCGGATGCAAGACATGACGATCAGCGCCATCGGCGCGCAAGGCGACGGACTCGCCCGCCTCAACGATGGCAAGCCGGCCTTCGTGCCCCTGACCCTGCCGGGCGAAACCGTGCGGGCGCAGATGGAAGGCGCGCGCGGCGAGGTCGCTGAGATCCTGACCGCCAGCGCGGATCGCGTGGCGCCGCCCTGCAAGCACTTCGGCCATTGCGGCGGCTGCGCGCTGCAGCACTGGGCGGCCGCGCCCTATCTCGGCTGGAAGGCCGAGCAGATCCGCATCCAGCTCTCGATGGAGGGCCTGGAGACCGAGATCCTGCCGACCTTCGCCGCGCCGGCGGCCTCGCGTCGCCGCGTGGCTTTGCACGCCCGTAGAGGCAGCAAGGGGCAGGGCGCGTTGCTGGGCTTCAAGGAGCGGCGCTCGTGGAGCCTGGTGTCGATCGACGAGTGCCCGGTCACCGATCCGCGCCTGGTGGCGGCTTTCCCGGCCCTGGCGAAACTGGCCGAGCCGTTCCTGGAGCATCCCAAGTCGGCGCCGACCCTGCACGTCACCCTGACCGCCACGGGCCTGGACATCGACGTCACCGGCGTCGAGCGCAAGAGCGGCGGGCTGTCGGCCGACGCCCGCATGCGCGCGGCCATGGCGGCCAGCGAGGGCGACTTCGCCCGCGTGACCCTGGCCGGGGAGACCGTCTACGGCGCGCGCCAGCCGATGGTGAAGCTGGGTCCCGCCGTGGTCGCCCTGCCGCCGGGCAGCTTCCTGCAGGCCGTGCCGGCCGCCGAGCGGGCCATGGTCGAGTTCGCCGTCGCCCAGGCCCAGGGCGCCAGCCGCATCGCCGACCTCTATTGCGGCGTCGGCACCTTCACCTTCCGCCTGGCCGAGATCGGCGCGGTCTACGCCGCCGAGATGAGCCCGCCCGCCGTCGCCGCCCTCAAGGCCGCCATCGGCGCCGCGCCGGGCCTGAAGCCGATCACCGCCGAGGCGCGCGACCTGGTCAAGCGCCCGACGCTGAGCACCGAGCTGGCCAAGACCGACGTCGTGGTCATCGACCCGCCCCGCGCCGGCGCGGCCGAACAGACGGTGGAGATCGCCAAGTCCAAGGTCGCCAAGGTGGTCAGCGTCTCGTGCAATCCCGGCACCTTCGCCAAGGACGCCCGCGCCCTGGTCGACGCCGGCTTCCGCCTGGAGAAGGTGCTGCCGGTGGACCAGTTCGTCTGGTCGCCCCATATTGAGCTGGTCGGAGTCTTCACGCGCTGAGGTCTGGATGGACGAGCGACGAGCCAGGGCCGCCTTCGCGGTCGACGCGGTAGGTCAGCGCGCCAGGGCCGCGGTCAAGGCGGCCTGGTGGACGGCCACGGGCTCGCTGGCCCGTTCGATGACCCGACCGACGAAGGGCGAGCAGGCGAGGAGCTTCGAACCGACCGCCGCCGCGCCCGCCAAGGGCAGTCTGCGCCGCGCCTATCTGGAGGCGTTCGAGAAGGACGCCCGCGACGTCGCCGCGGGGCTCTATCCCGCTGTGGAGGATGGTCCGGTCCGGCCATCCGCCGCTGTGCGCGAGGCCGCCGACTTCATCGCCGACGCCTTCGAGGTCGACCAGCGCCGCCGGCGCGGCGACGGCGTCGAGGTCCGAGATGCGGCCAATAGCCAAGCTTATCCAAACTACTACCGCCAGAACTTCCACTTCCAGTCGGGCGGCTGGTTCACGCCCGAGAGCGCCCGCCGCTACGACGCCCAGGTCGAGGCGCTGTTCTCCGGCACGGCCGGGGCCATGCGCCGGCGGGGCCTGTCGCTGCTGGCGCGCCATTGGCGTGGCCGCGATCACCGCGACGCCAAAATCCTCGATGCGGCCTGCGGTTCGGGCGCTTTCCTCAAGGACCTGAAGGCGGCGTTCCCGCGCGCGGCGATCGCCGGCCTCGACCTGTCGGAAGCCTATCTGGCCCAGGCCCGCAAGCGCACCGGCGTGGGCGGCGTGCAAGCTAATGTGGAAGCTCTGCCGTTCGCGGATTCCTCATTGGACGCGGTCAGTTGCGTCTACCTCTTCCACGAGCTGCCGCCGCGCGTGCGGCCCGTGGTGGCGGCCAGCCTGGCGCGGGTGCTCAAGCCCGGCGGCGTGCTGGTCTTTGTCGACTCCGTCCAGCCCAGCGACACGCCGGATCTGGCGCGGCTGCTCGAGGCCTTCCCGGTCTATTTCCACGAGCCCTATTACGGCAGCTACGCCGACACCGATCTGGTCGCCCTGTTCGCTGAGGCGGGCCTGAAGGTGGTCGGCGAGGACCGCGCCTTCCTGACCAAGGCCTTGCTGCTGGAGAAACCCGTCAGCTAACAAAGGACCGGGGACGGGGGCGACAGGTTGCGGGCTTACGAGTCGGGACGACGGTACGAGGCGCTGGACGGCCTGCGCGGCGTCGCGGCCGTGGGCGTCATGCTCTACCACATCGGCGGCTGGACCGGCCGGCCCTGGCTGGTCAGCCACGGCTACCTGGCCGTCGACTTCTTCTTCTGCCTGTCGGGCTTCGTCCTGGCCCACGCCTATGGCCGACGCGAGATCGGCTGGTGGGGTTTCCTGCGCCAGCGGCTGATCCGGCTATGGCCGTTGATCGCCGTCACCATGCTGGCCGGAGCGACGGTGATCATCCAGCATCGCGAGCGGGTGCCCGAATGGCTGGTCCTGGGCCTGCTGATGATCCCGCGCCTGTGGGCCGAGGAGCCGGGGTTCGCGCCGATTTTCCCTTTGAATCCGCCGGCCTGGTCGCTGTTCTTCGAGCTGGCCGTGGGGGCGCTGTGGTTCCCGATCCGGCGGTTGGGCCTGATGGGCCACGTGCTGATGATCGTGCTGCTGATCCCTGTCATGGCCTATATCGCCCACGGCATGGGCGGGGTGCTGACCGGCTGGGACCGGGCGACGTTCTTCATCAGCTTCCTGCGGACGGTGTTCTCGTTCCTGCTGGGCTGGGGCTGCTATCGGATCCAGGCGTTCACGACCTTCACGGCGCCGGCCTGGTTGCTGGCCCTGATCCTGGCCGCCATCCTGTGCTTCCCGTGGACGCCGCTGAACTGGCTCTACGACTATGTCTGCATGAGCCTGGTGTTCCCGCTGATGGTGCTGGCGGGGCGGCGTGACCCGGAGGGCTTCCAGGGTGTCGCCGCGCGGGTCTCCGGCGCGATCTCCTATCCGCTCTATGCCCTGCACTGGCTGGGCTGGGAGCTGATGTTGCGGCTGTTCCGGGCCCTGGGCGGCCACGGCTATCCGCTGGCCTTCGCGGCCGTGGCCATTCCGGTGATCCTGGCCTTCGCCTGGGCGGTGCTGAAACTCTACGACGAGCCCGTCCGCCGCCGGCTGCGACGCCTCTAAATATTTCTCGGCGGATTGTCGGAAGCCGGCATAGTCCGCCGTCCTAGGGACGCAAGACGAGGATCGCCCATGCTCTACGCCATACTCTGCTACAACCAGGAAGACGTGACCTGCGCCTGGTCCAAGGAGCACGACGACGAGGTCATGCAGAAGCTGGGCGCGGTCCAGGAGAAGTTGGCGCGCGAAGGCCGCCTGGGCCCCGTCGCCCGCCTGATGCCGACCACGGCTGCCACCACCCTGCGCAAGGACCGCGAGCCGCCGCTGGTGCTGGACGGTCCGTTCGCCGAGACCAAGGAGCAACTGCTGGGCTTCTACGTCGTCGACTGCGACAGCCTGGACGGCGCGCTCGACATCGCCAAGGACCTGGGCAAGGCCAATCCGGGCGGATCGTACGAGATCCGCCCGATCGCGCTGTTCAACCCGGCCCCGAACCCGGAGTTCGCCGCCACGTGACCGATCTGGCCTGGATCGAGGGGGCGATCGGCGCCGCGCGGCCTCAGGCCATCGCGGCGCTGCTGCGCTACTTCCGGGACATGGACGCGGCCGAGGAGGCCTTCCAGGACGCCTGCCTGCGCGCCCTGAAGGCCTGGCCCAAGAACGGTCCGCCCCGCGATCCGACCGCCTGGCTGATCATGGTCGGCCGCAACGCCGCCATCGACGCCGTCCGCAAGACCAGCCGCCAAGTAGCTCTGCCGCCGGAAGAATTGCTCTCCGACCTGGAGGACGCCGAGGCGGAAGCCGCCGAGCGCCTGGACGGCTCGCACTATCGCGACGACGTGCTGCGGCTGCTGTTCATCTGCTGTCACCCGGACCTGCCGGCCACCCAGCAGATCGCCCTGGCCCTGCGCATCGTCTCGGGTCTGTCGGTCCGCGAGATCGCCCGCGCCTTCGTCGTCACCGAGGCGGCCATGGAGCAGCGGATCACCCGCGCCAAGGCCCGCATCGGGGCCGGCGACGCGCCGTTCGAGGCCCCGGGGCCGGTCGAGCGCGCCGAGCGCTTCGCGGCCGTGGCGGCGATGCTCTACCTCGTCTTCAACGAGGGCTATTCGGCCAGCGGCCAGGCGGTCGAGGCCAAGGGCGGGCTGTGCGACGAGGCCATCCGCCTGGCGCGGCTGCTGCTGCGTCTGTTCCCGGCCGAGCCGGAGATGATGGGGATGACGGCGCTGCTGCTGCTCCAGCACGCCCGCTCGGACGCGCGCTTCGCCCCCGACGGTGCGGCGATCCTGCTGGAGGATCAGGACCGAAGCCTCTGGAATCGCAAGATGATCGGCGAGGGACTGGCCCTGATCGACAAGGCGATGCTGAAGCGCGATCCGGGGCCGTATCAGGTTCAGGCCGCCATCGCCGCTCTGCATGCTCGCGCCGCCAGGCCTGAGGACACCGACTGGGCCGGCATCGACGCGCTCTACGCCACGCTGGAGATCATGCAGCCCTCGCCGGTGATCACCCTGAACCGTGCTGTGGCGACGGCCAAGGTGCGCGGGCCCGAGGCGGCGCTGGCGATGATCGAGCCTTTGGCTGCGCGGCTGGACGGCTATTTCCACTATCACGGCGCGCGCGGCGCCTTCCTGTTGCAGGCCGGGCGCAAGGCCGAGGCCCGGGAAGCCTTCGACCGCGCGATTTCGCTGGCCAACACCGCGGCCGAGGCCGCCAATATCCGCCAATACCTGGACCGCGTCGCGGCCGAGGCGGGGTAGAGGGAGAGGGGCATATGCTGGTTCTGAAGATCGTTCTGGGGCTGATCGCCATCGCGGTGATCGCCTTGCTGGGCCTGGCCGCCACGCGGCCTGACAAGTTCGTGGTCACGCGGACGGCGACCATCAAGGCGCGGCCCGAGGTGCTGTCGGCCATGGTCGAGGACTTCCACCAGTGGGGCCTGTGGTCGCCGTGGGAGAAGATCGATCCCGACATGACCCGCACCTATGGCGGTCCGACCAAGGGCGTCGGCGCGACCTATGCCTGGGTCGGCAACGGCAAGGTCGGCTCGGGCAACATGGAGATCAAGGCAGTCACGCCGGGGCGTGAGGTCGTGTTCGACCTGCACTTCATCAAGCCGTTCAAGGCCGACAATGTGGGCCGCTTCGACTTCCTGCCCGAGGGCGACGCCACCCTGGTGACCTGGTCGATGGAGGGCGCGAGCCCGTTCATGGCCAAGGTCATGGGCCTGTTCTTCGACATGGACACGGTGGTCGGCAAGGACTTCGAGGCGGGCCTGGCCAACATGAAGGCCGAGGCCGAAAAGCAAGCTTGACCATGGACTTGGCGGCGCTCGGCGCCGTCAGGCCACCTGGATCTCGCCGGTGTCGATCTGCGACCAGTCGTGCAGCGGCAGGTGCAGCGACGAGCACGCCGTGGTCGGGGTCGGGGCCTCCAGCAGGTCGGTGATCGCCGGCCCGCTGAGGAACGGCGCGCGATGTTCGATGCAGGCGTTCACTTCGCGGCGCGTGCGCAGTTCGGTGACCCCCTGCCAGATCCGCTTGCGGGCGTAGAGGGGCTCGTCGCGCAGGAAGCGGGTCGCGGCCGACAGGCGCACGCTCTCGCTGCCTTCCGGCAGGATCAGGGTGACCGAATTGACCATGTCGGCCGGCAGGTCCTCGACCCGGAAGGCCGGATCGGCGACGCGCAGGTCAAGGCGGGCGAAGTAGGGTGACAGGTGCGCCTGGATCATCTGCATCGCAGAATAGGACGGCGCGCGCGGCGTGTCGTAGATCGCCGCCGCCATCCGTGTCCTGGCGGCGCGGGGCAGGGCCTTCAGGTGCGGCAGCAGGGCGTCGCGAGCGGTCGGCTTGATCAGGGTCGAGAAGCAGATCGGGAAGAACAGCACCCCGGACTCCTGGCGGCTCAGGATGTCGCGGGCGCTCTCCAGGATCGGGATGTCGTGGTCGGCTTCGCGCCCATGGGCGGCGGGGGCCGGCATGTCGAAATCGAAGACCTTTGGCGTGGCGTCGTCCCGCCACAGCGCGATGTTGCCGACGAACAGCTCCCGGGGCGCATGGAAGACGCCGCGATAGGCGATCCGCGACTGGGCGGGTTCGGGCTGGATGTCCTGCAGGGCATCCAGCGGCGGCTCGCCCGCGACCGAGGCCCCGGGCGGAGCCAGGGCGGCGACGCCGTCCTGCGTTATCCGGCAGACCCGCCCGATCGCCTCGCCGAAGTCGTCGGCGTCCAGCATCGCCTTCAGCTGCTGCGGCGGCATGCCGGCGAAGCGCATGACCTCGGCCTTGTCGCCCTCCAGCATCAGCAGCGAGACCTCGCCCTCGCTGGTCTGGCCGAACAGCTTGGTCTGGAGGTCGCGGGCCAGCGACTGCAGCTCGCGGGCGTCCAGCAGGGTGGCGCGTGGATCAGCCAGCACGAACGAGAACGGCGCGACCAGGCCGTGGCGGCGCGGCCAGAGCCACTTGGTCTCGAGGTACGCCCCGGCGACCTTGGCGACGAGGCCGGCCATGGTGTCCAGGTCTGCGAACATCAGCGTGTCGCCGACCATGATCTTGATGCAAGCAAGCGCGGTCATGAGGCCATGCTGCGCGCATCAGGTTATCACGTCACTAGACCCGCCAGCGACCTAGCGTCGCATGGTGGGTGGAAAGATCGCGGAACGTGTAGCGAGCTCCGACGTGACCTAGTCGAGGATGAAGGCCTCGCCGGCCTGACCGGGCGCCGGGCCCGGCGGCTTGGCGGGCGAGGGGCGCATGATGGCGTCCACGCGTTTCAGCAGGTCCAGAGGCTTGAACGGCTTGACCAGATAGCCGTCGGCGCCTTGCTCGATGGCCTGCATGATCGTGCCCGGATCGCGCTGGGCGGTCAGCATCAGGATCTTCGGCCGGTTCTGCCGCGCGCGCATCAGTCGCAGGATGTCCAGGCCGCTCATGCCGGGCATGCGGATGTCCAGCAGCACCAGGGCGAAGTTCTAGCGCCGCAGGACCTGCATGGCGGTGTCCGGGGTGGCGGCCGACGAGATGTGGTAGCCGTGCTGGGTCAGGATCAGGTCGACGAACTGGCGGACGGTCGGGTCGTCGTCGACGATCAGGATACGGTTGGGCATCAGGCGGCCGCCTCTCGCTCGACTTGCTGCTCCAACCGCGCGATCCAGGCGGCCAGCACGCGCTCGGCGGCGTCGCACTGGGCGCGGGCGGCGGCGAAGGCGGCCTTGCTGTCCTCGCCGGCTCGGCAGCAGTCCTCCAGCACGCGGGCGGTGGCCGACAAGCGGTTGAAGCCCAGCAGGCCGGCGGACCCGGCCATGGTGTGGGCCTCTTCGGCCACGCGCGGGCCGCGTTCCTCCTTGAGGGCGCCGGCCAGCTGGGTGCGCAGCAGGCGGGCCATCTTCAGGCTGGCTTCCGAGCCCATCAGGGCCTCCAGGGCGTCGCGCGCCTCGCGCTCGTCCTTCAGCTCGTCGGTGGCCATCGGCGGGGCGGCGGCCTGGGCCTGGCCGCCCAGATACTCGATCAGGGCTGCTTCCAGGTCGTGCTCGGAGAGCGGCTTCAAGAGGTGGCCGACCATGCCGGCGGCCTTGCACGCGGCGATCTGGTCGGGCGAGCCGCCGGCGGTCAGGGCGATGATCGGGGCCTGCGTCAGGCCCCGGCGGCGGATCTCGCGGGTGGCGGCGCGGCCGTCCATCACCGGCATGTGCACGTCCATCAGCACGAGGTCGTAGCTGTCGCGCTCCAGGGCCTCGATGGCCTCGACGCCATTGGCCGCCAGCTCGACGACGCAGCCGCGCCGGCTCAGCAGGGCCTTGAACAGCTCGCGGTTCAGCTCGGTGTCGTCGACCAGCAGCACGCGGCCCTCGAAGCGGCGCAGGGTCTTGGCGCCGCCGACCGTGGTGACCGGGGCGGCGATCGCCAGGTCGATCTCGAACCAGAAGGTCGAGCCCTGGCCCAGCACGCTCTCGACGCCGATCATGCCGCCCATCAGCTCGACCAGCTCGCGCGAGATGGCCAGGCCCAGGCCCGTGCCGCCGAACTTGCGGCTGATGCTGTCGTCGGCCTGGGCGAAGCGGTGGAACAGGCGGCCCAGGGCGTCAGGCGCGATGCCGACGCCTTCGTCGATCACCGACACCCGCACGCGGCGGCGGCCGATCGGACTGTCCAGTGCGGTGATGTCGACGGTGACCGCGGCGTCCTTGGTGAACTTCACGGCGTTGGACAGCAGGTTCAGCAGCACTTGGCGCAGGCGGAAGGCGTCGCCCTCGACCCAGCCGGCGGTGCGGCCCGAACGGCGCAGGGCGACGCCATGCTGGGCGGCCTGCGGCTCGACCATGGCCAGGGTGTCGGCCGCCAGGTCGTCCAGGCTGAACGGCTTGCTCTCCAGGCTGACCGCCCCGGCGTCCAGCTTGGAATAGTCGAGGATGTCGTTGATCAGCACGTTCAGGCCTTCGCCGGCCGAGCGCACGCGTTCGGCGTGGCGGCGGTCGCCCGGCGTCAGGTCGGTGCTGTCGGTCAGCAGGCGCGAGAAGCCGATGACGCTGTTCAGCGGCGTGCGCAGCTCGTGGCTCATGGTGGCCAGGAACTCGCTCTTGGCGCGGGCGGCGTCCTCGGCGACGTCCTTGGCGGCGGCCAGCTGCTCAGCCATGGCCGCAAGGCTCAGGGTCTGGCGCTCCAGGGCGTCCTGGGCCTCGACCCGGGCGGTCTGGTCCTGGACCTGGGCGATGAAGTGCCGGGGCGCGCCGTCGGGCGCGCGCACCAGCGACACCGACAGGTGCACCCAGACCAGCCGGCCGTCCTTGTGCAGGTAGCGCTTGTCCATGCCGTAGCTGGGGATCTCGCCCGCTATCAGCTGCTGCAGCAGCGCCAGGTCCTTCTCCAGGTCGTCGGGGTGGGTGATGGTCTGGAAGTCGGTCGCCAGCAGCTCGTCGGGCGTGTAGCCGACGATGCCGCAGAAGGCGTCGTTGATCTTGTGGAAGCCGCCTTCCAGCGTCACCAGGGCCATGCCGACCGAGGCGTAGTCGAACGCGGTCTCGAAGATCTCCAGCTGCGCCTTGCGCGCCGAGATGTCGTGCATCAGGGCCGTGAAGCTCCAGCCGTCCGGGCCGGCCGCGCCGCTGATCGCCAGCTCGATCGGGAACACCTCGCCCGACTTGCGCTGGGCCGGCACCTCGATGCGCTGGTCGATGACCGCGCTCTGGCCGGTGCGCAGGAAGCGGGCCAGGCCCTTGTTGTGGGCGCTGCGGTGCTCCTCGGGGATGATGAAGTCGCTGAGGCGCTTGCCGACCGTCTCCTCGGCCGTCCAGCCGAAGGTCTGCTCGGCGAAGCGGTTCCAGTCGGTGACGTGGCCGGTCTCGTCGATGGTGACGATGGCCTGGTAGGCGTTGGCCACCACCTTGCGGGCGCGGGCCTCGCTGGCGCGCAGCTGCTCCTCGCTGCGGCGCACGGCCTCGAAGGCGGCGTTGCGGGTGGTGACGTCCTCCAGTACGCCGAAGATGGCCACCACCTTGCCGGCGTCGTCATATTCGCAGGTGGCGCGGGACAGGCCGTGGCGGACCTGGCCGTCGGCGCGCAGCAGGCGGATCTGGTGCTCGACCAGGCCGCCGCCCTTCATCGCCCGGGCGAAGGCCTGGCGGGCGCCTTCGCGATCCTCGGCCGGATAGAGCTCCAGCCAGTTGTCCGACGTCGGCGTGAAGGCCTCGGGCGTCAGGCCGTAGATCTTGTAGACCTCCTGCGACCACTGGATGGTCCCGGTCCGCAGGTCGGCGCGCCAGTGGCCGACGCCGGAGATGACCTCGGTCATCTGCAGCAGGCGGTTCTCCTCCTGCAGGCGGCGCTCGGCGCGGGTCTTTTCCAGCTGGGCGACGACGGCGCTGGCCAGCACCTTCAGCTGCATTTTCTGGGCGTCGGTGATCGCCGGGCGCGGCTTGTCGTCGATCACGCACAGCGTGCCGAGATTGTAGCCCTCGTCGGTGGTCAGCACCGCGCCGGCGTAGAAGCGGACGTTCGGATCGCCGGTGACCAGCGGATTGTCGGCGAAGCGCGGGTCCTGCGTGGCGTTCTCGACCACCATGACCTCGTAAGCGGGCAGGCGGATGGCATGGTCGCAGAAGGCCTGGTCGCGCGGGGTCTCACAGCCGTCCAGACCGTGCTTGGACTTGAACCACTGCCGCTCGCGATCGATCAGCGAGACGGTGGCCATCGGGGTGTCGAACAGCTGGGCGGCCAGGCGGGTGATGTCGTCGAACACGGGCTCGGGCGCGGTATCCAGCACCCGGTACGAAACGAGGGCCGCGAGGCGGTCGTGTTCGGACATTCCAACTTCCAAGCTTGGCCGTGCAAACCTTTGCGCCGCCTCGTGTCCAGCATCGCCCAGGCGGCTTTCCAAAAGTTGAGCCGCACCCGAAATGAGCTGCGACGGATTGGCGCAGCTTGAGTGTAGTGAAATTGTTCTTGTTATGTTCGCATTGGCGGCGCAAGATCGCGCCATGGCCGAGGCAGTGAAATTGGCGCCCGCACCGCGCGGGCGGGGTGCGAAATCCAACCGAACCGGACGCTTCGAGTCCCGGACCAGCGAGTCGTTCGACGACGGCTGGGGCGAGGAGGAAGAGCCGGGTCAGCTGAAGACCGAGCTGCAGCCGATGAAGTCGCGGACGATCATCGCCCGCAACCAGAGCCCGGACGTCGGCTTCGACCGTTCGATCAATCCGTACCGGGGCTGCAGCCACGGCTGCATCTACTGCTACGCGCGGCCCAACCACGCGTATCTCGGCCTATCGCCGGGCCTGGATTTCGAGACCAAGATCTTCTTCAAGCCGCATGCGGGCGAGTTGCTGGAGAAGGAGCTGTCCAAGGCCTCGTACAAGGCCGCGACGATCCATATCGGCGGCGACACCGATCCCTACCAGCCCGACGAGAAGCAGCTGCGGGTGACGCGGCAGATCATCGAGGTGCTGGACCGGACGAGTCACCCGTTCACGATCATCACCAAGTCGGCGCTGATCCTGCGTGACCTCGACGTGCTGAGCCGGATGGCCGAGCGCAAGCTGACGCGGGTGGCGATCTCGATCACCACCATGGACCGCCATCTGGCCCGCAGCATGGAGCCGCGCGCGGCCACGCCCGGCAAGCGGATCGAGGCGGTGCGGCGGCTGACCGAGGCCGGAGTGCCGGTGACGGTGATGTTCGCGCCGGCCATTCCGGGCCTCAACGACCACGAGGTCGAGACGGTGCTGGAGGCGGCGTCCAAGGCCGGGGCGCAGGGCGCGGGCTATGTCGCCCTGCGCCTGCCGCGCGAGATCGCCCAGCTCTTCCAGGAATGGCTGGAGACCGACCATCCGGACCGGGCGAAGAAGGTGATGTCGCTGGTGCGGCAGATCCGCAAGGGCGAGGTCAACAACTCCAACTGGGGCGAGCGCATGCTCGGCGACGGCCCGGTGGCCGAGGTGCTGCGGCAGCGGTTCCACCTGGCGGTCAAGAAGTTCAGGCTGGACCAGCCGTGGACGCCGCTGGACGCCACGCAGTTCGTGGCGCCGAGGAAGCCGAGCGTGCAGATGGATTTGTTCGGGTAGGGCTCAGCGCCCCCTCCGTCACGGCGCGTATTCGCGCCGCGCCACATCCCCGCAAGCGGGGTAGGAGGGAGCGTCTTCTCCTCCCTCGTGAAACGGGGGAGGTGGATCGCTGCGGATACGCAGCGAGACGGAGGGGGCGCTTCTGCCTTGACCTGAAGCGCTTCGATGGCGAAGCAGGACCATGATCTCCGTCGTCCTCGTCGCCTCCGAAGACCTGACCGGCCTGGCCGCCCAGATGGCCATGCTGGTGCCCGCCGCCGTGGACGGGCTGGTCAAGGAGGTGGTGCTGGTCGCAAACGGCGAGCCTGGAGCTGAGGCCTTGGCCGAGGACAGCGGCGCCCGGCTGGTGACCACCTCCGGCGACCGCCTGGCGGCCGGCGCGGCGGTGGCGCGGGGCGACTGG
>Ga0164241_10002590_pt1 | contig 19220 bp, 17 predicted proteins | sample OricomyardsoilBY_FD_108780 | JGI IMG/M metagenome (GOLD analysis project Ga0164241, IMG submission 108780) | Backyard soil microbial communities from Emeryville, California, USA - Original compost - Back yard soil (BY) | ecosystem: Environmental > Terrestrial > Soil > Unclassified | place: USA... | reverse complement strand
CGAGCACACGTCCGACTGGGGCCGCCCATGGAGTTTCACCGGGTGGCAGCTCGAGGCTGCGGTGGAGCCGCCAGTCCTTCCCGAGCCGGCCGCCCCCGGCCCGGAGCACGTCGAATCCGATCGTCTGAAATCCCTTTTGGCCGTTCTCGAACAAAAGCACTTTCCCGAGGAAGAGGCCGAAGAGTGGCGCGCCCGTATTCTGCGGCGAACCGTTCTCATTCCTGGTCAGCTCGATCACCCGCTCAACCGCGGAGAGCGCTTTGAGGCCAAGGGACTCGACTTTGGCGGTAAACTGAGGCTCACCGAGCTGGCGATCGCGTCCCATTCCGACCTGCTTGAAATTGCGTTCCGCGACGAAACCGGCCGAAGCGCCCGCCGCCTGGTTGAACCCCAGCGCCTGGAAAAGCAAGGCGGTGAAACCCTCCTCTTTGCCATGGATCTTGAAACCAAAAAGGTTCTTCAACTGCGGGTCAGCGGGCTCAGTCTGGTTCGAAAAATTAAGGGCAGCCTGCTCACGTGAGGCCTCGTTTCTGGGGGCTCGCGGTCCGCGCCCTGCTCTACTCGATCCGCCAACGGCGCGTTGGTGCCAGCGACGAGTACCAGCTTTTTCCAAAGATCAGCCTGGGCCAACCGACGGCAAAACCGCTCCAGGCAACAGTCCCGGTACCGTCAGCTTGGCAGGGACTCCTGGCGGAAACCAAAACGCGGGCGTTTCGAGTCTGGCGCGAGAATCGGCCCCTGCAGGGATGGGACGCTCCGGGAGACGATCCCCTCCGCGTCGGGCGGTTGTATTCGGTCACAAAGTCCGTGCTATCGCTGGCGTGGGGTATTGCCGACGCCGAAAAACGCGTTCCCCAACTCGACGAAATCGTTCACGGCGGGATGACCGTTCGTCAACTCCTGCGGATGGATTCCGGTCTCCCCTTTGACGAGGGCTTTTCTCGGGTCAATCGTCAAGTTCACACCTACTTAACCCGCAACGCCGGCCGTGCCGCGCGCTCGGTCCGGGTCGTCGAACCCGTAGCCGAAGAATTCCACTACAACGACTATCACAGCCTGCTTTTAGGAGTGTTGCTCGAAGAAGGGCTGAAAAAGAGCGGCTGGGTGCCAAGAATCGCTGGCCCAAACCTTGTTTCTACATGGATGTACGAACGCCTCTTGGCTCCTTTGGATTTGAGCGCTCCCGTCCATTTTGTCGTTGATTCCGCTCGAAACGGCTTTCCCAAAACAGAATCGGGCCTGTGCCTCTGTGCCGATGACCTCGTGAAAATAGGGCAGTTAGTTTTAAATCACGGTGTCTGGGACGGCCGTGTTCTCGTTCCCGCCGCGTGGCTTGACCAGTCGACCGACCCTCACCTCGGCTGGTCAGGCGTGGAAAGTTTTCGCCGGTACCGAAACCTGGCGTGGGGTCCGTGGCTTTCGCAAGGACGAGGCTTTTACGGGTGGCATTGGTGGGGACGGCTCGAAAAAGACAGCAAACCGACCGTGTTCGCCATGGGAATTCACGGCCAACTCCTGGTGATCAGCCCAAAACACCGTGCTGTCGTCGTCCGCCTGGCAGACCGCTGGTCCCTCAAGGGCTGGTGGCCGGACAAAATCTTGGAAGGTCTCGAAAAGGGGTTGATTTAAAAACGGGCTAAGCGGACCCTCCGCCTCTGGAGCACCAAAGAAACTTGCGCAACCCTGATTTCGTAGTGTACACTTCAAAGTGTATTCTGGAGGTTTCATGGAAGTTTCTACAAAAGAGCTGAGGATTCAACCTGGTAGGATTATTGACCAAGTTGTGAACGGAGAGGAAGTTACCGTTACTTTCCGTGGAAAAGCACTTGCCAGAATTGTTCCGATTGATAGGCATCAGAAGGAAAGTTTCGCCGAGGATGAAACCATCTTCGGTATGTGGAACGACAAGAATCAAGAAAAATCTGTTGAAGATCTTGTCCGCACAATGAGAAAAGGGCGAGCATTTTGATCATCGATACTGACGTCCTCATTTGGTATCTCAAAGGAAACGACGCAGCCAAAGTTGCCGTAGATTCTGCTCTTCCCTTTTCGGTTTCTTCGATTACATACATGGAACTCATTCAAGGGATGCGTGACAAGAAAGAATTTCAGAAGTTTCAGAAACAATTCAAGAAATGGAGAACGGAGATCATTCATATTGATCAGGAAATTTCGTCTCGGTCGGTCTTTTACGTACAGGAGTACAGCCTTAGCCATTCAATGATGTTGGCGGACGCGATGATCGCCGCTACGGCCGTCCAGAATAGCGAAGTTCTCCTAACAGCCAACGAAAAGCACTACCGATTTATACCGAATATAGAAGTCAAAAAGTTTGTTCCAAAGAAAAATGAGGACGATAAAATCAGCTAACCCCGTTTTCAGCCCGACTTATTTGGGCGTCACAGAGTTTGCATTCGCAAGTTAAATATGCGCTAACTAAAGCCTTGTGCAAAAGGCTCAAAAAAGCCGACGTTGCATTGCCTCTTGAGCAACTCCGTCGGCCCGTATGGGTGTGCGCGCGGCACCCCACGGTGAGGTCGTACTCGCCTCACAAAATGAGATCGCGGCTCGATTTCCCCCTAGCTTTACTGGAATTCTAGGGGGACGAACGCGTCCATTTCGGTAGTCTAAACCCGCTCTTCTGAGCGGTCAATAGTCTACCCCTTTCTCAAAAGGTGAGCCGCTTCCACGAGGTTTTTGAGCGACGGAGTCACCTCGTCCCAAGTGCGAGTTTTAAGGCCGCAATCAGGGTTTGCCCACAGTTGGGCAGCGGGGAGAACCTCCGCCGCGCGCTTGAGCAGACCGACCATTTCGTCGGTACTCGGCACCCGAGGAGAGTGAATGTCCCACACGCCGGGTCCCACGGCGAGCGGATAGGCAAAACGTTGAAAGTCGTCCAAAAGAGCCATGGCAGACCGGCTGGTTTCAATGGTGATCACGTCGGCGTCGAGCGAGGCAATTTCGGGAAGGCACGTCGAAAAGTCGGAGTAGCACATGTGGGTGTGAATTTGGGTTTCAGGACGAACACCGGCCACCGTGCGGTGGAACGAGTTGACCGCCCACTGCCAATACGCCTTGTGGTCGCTTTTGCGCAAGGGAAGCCCTTCCCGTAGGGCGGGCTCGTCGACTTGGATGATGCCAATGCCGGCCGCTTCCAAATCGAGAACTTCCGCAGACAACGCCCGAGCGACCTGATCGGCCACAGCGGCCCGCGCCATGTCGTCGCGGACAAAACTCCACTGAAGGATGGTGACGGGGCCCGTCAGCATCCCTTTCACGGGCTTCGAGGTTTGTTTTTGAGCGTGGGCCGCCCAGCGGACCGTCATAGGAGCCCGACGGCTCACATCGGAGTGGAGAATCGGCGGCTTCACACAGCGGCTGCCATAGCTCTGGACCCAGCCCCATTGGGTGAACGAAAAACCGTCCAACTGTTCGCCAAAGTACTCGACCATGTCGGTTCGTTCAAACTCACCATGAACAATCACGTCTAAGCCGATTTCGTCTTGCCAGCGAACACAGCGGGCGATCTCGTTTTCCAAGTTAGTCTCGTACTGGGCTTGAGAAAGATGGCCGGCCTTCCACGAAGCGCGCCAGGAACGGACCTCGGCAGTCTGAGGAAACGAACCGATGGTCGTCGTCGGCCACGAGGGAAGTTTCCAGCGCTCGATTTGAGCGGCCACACGCTGGGTACCGAGCGGGGAACGGCGAACTTCAGCAGGCTCCCAGGCGGCGGCTTTCGTTACAGCCTTATCGGCGGTCCAGTTCTGATTTTTCGCCAGGGCCGCCACCTCTGCCGCCTTTTGCACGGCAAAGCTCAGCCGCGAACGCAGAACCACTGGCAGTTGAGTTTCACGGGAAGCGTCGAGGGGCACGTGCTGAAGACTGCAACTGGTTCCCACCCAGGTGGCCTCGCGGCGGTCCCACCCTTCGAGGGCCCCGGCCAGGCGCTGAGCGTCCGACGCCCAGACGTTGCGGCCGTCGATCAAGCCAAGCGAAATCGTCCACCACGCCGGAACCTTCCAATCACGAAGTTGTCCCGCACCGCGAACCAGGTCGAGATGGACGCCGTCGATGGCTAGTGCATTGAGGGTCTTGCTGTAATCGGAGGCTGATCCATAAGGAACCGCCAGCAGGATTTGAGGCCGTTCGCCTCGGCGCTGACCGTAGGCTGCCCGCAAGGCGGCTTCGATTTCAGTGCTCGGATCGAGGGCCAAAATGGGTTCTTCGACCTGCACCCAAGAAATTCCCTCGGCGGCTAAGGCGGCCAAAAGACAATCAAAGGCAGCAAGAACTTGCGGGAGAATTTGCCAAACCGAGCCGGTTCCCGACCAGCGGGACAAGGCCAAAAAGGTGATCGGACCGATCAGGGCGGCCTTGATTTGGCTCATCGGGTGGCCCTGAGCCGTCGCCTCGGCGATGTCTGCCTTGAGCTCGCTGGCATCGCCCGACCAAGGAGTCGACGCGTCGAGTTCGGGAACGAGGTAGTGATAGTTGGTGTCAAACCATTTCGTCATGTCCCAAGGACGGCTGGACGCGTCGCCGCGCGCCAAACGGAATTGCTCCGTCAGCCCGGGAAACTTGGTCAGGCGCATCCACGCCGTCAACATGGGATCGTAATCGGCAAAATCGCCGACCGTGATCCAATCCAAACCTGCTTCTTTCTGCGACCGGCGCCCTTCGGCCTTCACCGCGGTTCTGGCGGCCGCTAAATCGGATTCGCTCGATTTTCCCTTCCAAAACGACTCGAGAGCAAACTTCCATTCGCGTTGGGCCCCAATGCGAGGCCAGCCTGATACGTGACTCTTCATGATTGGTATCGTAGAATAGGTGATGACCATTAATCAAACGAAATATTTTCACTTTGGTCATGAAGGATTTTCATGTTAAGCCCGTTGGAACTACGGCATTTGCGAACGCTCAGGGCGGTGAAAGCGACCGGGAGTTTGACCCGCGCCGCCGAACTTCTGAACCTCACCCAATCGGCGCTGAGCCACCAACTCAAGATTGTGGAAGAATGGTCGCAGAGTCCCTTGTTTGCGCGGCGGACAATCCCCATCGCGTTTTCGCCCACGGGAGAGCGGCTTTTGGCGCTGGCTGATCAGATTTTGCCTCAGGTGGAAGCCGCCGAGCGTGACCTGGTACGCTTGAATCAGGACCAAGCGGGTTCGCTGCGCATCGCGGTCGAGTGTCACACCTGTTTCGATTGGCTCCTGCCCGCGCTGACCCGGTTTCGTCCCCGCTGGCCCGAAGTGGACTTCGACTTCGCCACAGGCTTTCACGCTCGGCCGGCTGAACTCGTGATTCAAGGACAGGCCGATCTGGCCATTTTAGGCGAAGCGACGCCGATTCCCGGGCTCACGCTTATTCCGCTCTTTCGCTGTGCTATCGTAGCGGTGCTTGCCCAAGACCATCCGCTGGCGTCCAAACCTTGGCTGGAAGCGCAGGACTTTGCCGACGAAACTCTCATTACCTACCCCATTGCCGACGACATGCTCGACGTGGTGCGGCAGGTCCTGCAGCCCGCCGGAGTGTCGCCCCAGCGCCGAACGAGCGAACTGACGAACGCCATTCTCCAACTCGTCGCCGCCCGCAAGGGCGTGGCCGCTTTGCCGATGTGGGTGGTTCACAGCTACGTCGATCACCACGGATTAGCCTTGGTGCCCATTACCCAAAAGGGTCTTGACGGCGATCTCTATGCCGCTGTTTTGTCCGAACGCTCCAACGCCGCCTACCTCACCGATTTTGCCTCGATTGTGCGGGAAACTTGCATTTCGACGTTGCCGGAGGTCACTTTGCTATGAAAATTCTTGCGTCTTTCTCCCGCTGAGCATGGGGACGCCTTCGGCTTACCACCCCCGGAGAAGTCCGACAAGTCGGTCTTCTCCATGCAATTTCATGGGTCTAGTTGGACACGCGATTGAAAAAAGCAGGCCGGCCGAACCCGGGGGGTGCCCTCGCGTACCCCCCGGAGTAGCCCGAGCCGCTATTCAGGCAGAGACTTTACCCAATCGGCGAGCGAGGTGGGCGCACGGCCCAAAATGGTCGTCAAATCGGTCGCTTTTGATTCCAAAGTTCCTGCTTTAATCCCCTCGTCGAGCGAGGTGACGAAGGCCGCCACAGGTTCGGGAAGTCCAAACCCCTTCAGTTGCTCCAAGCGTTCGGACGAGGTGAGTGAACGGTAGACAACAGGCTTTCCCCATCGTGCCGAAGCGGCCTTGGCAAGGTCGTGAAAGTTCCAGGCAGCACCGCCCAGTTCGAAGATCTTTCCTTCGTTTCCGTTACCAGTCAAAACGCGCACGGCGGCCTCGGCGTAGTCGCTGCGGGTTGCCGAGGCAACCAAACCTTCACCGGCGGCAAAGGCAACCTGTCCGTATTGTTTGGCACCTTTCACGTCGTCAAGATAATTTTCGTGGTACCAATTGTTACGAACCAACGCGTACTTTAGGCCAGAGGATTTCAAGGCGGCCTCGGTGGCCTTGTGCTCGGGGGCCAGGGGGTTTTTCGACGTGTCGGCCCGCGTAATACTGGTGTAAACGACGAACTTGACGCCGGTTGCCTTGGCCGCGTCGATCACGGCCTGATGTTGAGCAGCCCGCTTGCCGACTTCGCTGCTCGAGATCAAAAGGAGACGATCTACCCCGTGCAAGGCCTCTCGGAGGGTTTGGGGCTTTTCATAGTCGGCGATTCGGACGGTCACACCGGCGGCCGTCAGACTCTTAGCTTTTTCTGGATTTCGGGCAATCGCGACGATGTCTTTGGCAGGAATTCCCTGCTTCTTGAGGTGCTCAATAGCCAAAGATCCCAGGGCTCCCGTCGAGCCCGTTACGGCGTAAATCATTGTATTCTCCTTACGCCCAAGGTAATACTATCTTTTCGTAAGTGCAAACATTTCGTACGTGACTTTTTTGAATTTCTCGCCTATTTTGAACCCATGGACCAATTAGCGTTCGATGTTTTTGCCAAAAATTGCCCTTCCCGTACCCTCTTCGACCGTATTTTTAGCCGTTGGGGACTACTCGTGCTCGGTCGATTGGGGGACGAGCCTGTGAGATTTGGAACCCTTCGGCGTGCGATAGGCGGCATCAGCGAGAAGATGTTGTCTCAAACGCTTAAGGTTCTTGAGGAGCAAAACCTCGTCGCGCGTACGGAATGGCCCGAAAAACCTCCGAGGGTCGAGTACCTGCTCACGGATTCCGGAAAGACAATTGCCGCCGGCGTACACCACGTGATCAGTGATCTTTACAAAACCCTGGAACAAAAGCAGAACCCGTCCAGCAACTAATTAATAGAGTAGACCGTTTGGTCGCCCGCGATTCCTTTGAGCTGTGTCTTCCATCGCCTCACGGCGGCCTTTCGGCCAGCCAAGATCCGGCGAACTGACGGGTCTTGAAAGAGGGCTTCACTGAAGTAGATTTCTTGATTTTTAGCCAGGTTTTGAATCCGAGCAGCCTTATTGACCGTTTGTCCGAAGTAATCAAATTGCTCGTTCATGGTCACGGCGATCGCCGGCCCCGCGTGGAGTCCCATTTTCACCACTACGGCCTCTTCGGTCCCGGGAATCAGAATCCCCCCCACCGCTTCGTGAACGGCCAGAGCGGCTTTTACAGCGTCCGCGCCGCTGCGAAAACTGGCCATGACCGCGTCGCCAATCGTCTTAACGACAATACCGCCCAGGGCCTCAATCGCGTCAAACAACACGGTAAAATGCCGCCTCACAAGATTATAGGCCTTAGCGTCGCCCAGTTGTTCGTAGAGTTGAGTCGACCCCTTGATGTCGGTAAACAAAAACACAACCTGTCGGATTTCAAGGCTTTCTTCGACCGAAAGAACTTCGTCGCTGAAACGTTCGTGAAAAAAAGGACGATGGAGAAGGCCCAGTCCCGTCAAGGTCCTTGCCTTTTCCGTACCCTGCTTCGCGCCCATGGAACGGTGATATTCGTCCAGCAGTTTTTCCTGCTCGCCGTCGGCAAAGACCGCCAAACGGGGAGCGGCGGAAAACGTTACCTCAACGTTGGCGTCGAGTTGGTTGCGAAACTCGACGTTGCAAGCAGGACAAGACCCCTCGGCAACCGCGTCGTGAAGATGCCTCGTGATATGGGGAATTCCTTGGCAATGCGGGCAGTGAAAGTCCCACCGCAGTTCAAACCACCCCTCAAGCACGCCGGCGAGAAAAACATCGGTCGCAAGGCCCTCGTCTAAACTCAACTCTTGGGCCACCGCCGGCGGACTGATCCGAAAGAGCGCCCGAGCCGGCTTTCCTTTCGTCCAGTCTTCGAGCGCGGCAATGGTTTCTTCCCACGCTTGGTTCCTGCTGTAAGGCAATAAGGACTGAAATACCATAACCTACCTCCGGGTTCCAGATGTTTCGAGAATGACGACTTTCGGCCCCAAAAGCCAGTTCGACGTACGGGCCGCCTTTTCAAACGCGTTCAAGGGGAGAACTTTGATTTGGTTCTCGGGAAGTTCCATCCTTTCAAGCGTACTGAGCCGCGTTAGTCCGTCCCACGATTGAGCCATACCGGTTAGGTCGGTACGTTTGAGAACGGCCGCCGGACAATCTTTCCAAATCTTAGCTTGTTTTCCCTGGAGCGGTGACCAGTCGGCGACAAGAACGGCGTCGGTCGACCAAAAAATGACCACGGGTGCCGTGCCGTTTGTCACAGCGGACGTCGTCCAAGAAGGGTGGCTCGGCGACCAAACAACGGCCTTCAGCCCCAAATCGTACGCGAGCCGATCCAACCGCTCCGAGCGCGGACCGCATAAAAACCACTGCGCCACCGGGACCTTAAGCCGGGATTTAAGCGCCTGCACCGCGAGCGGCAACCTCGTCCCCTCCTCGTCGGAAAGCCAGACAAACACGTCAATGGATTCCATTGCCCCCCCCCGCTTTGCAGTATAAACCCGGGAGAAGAATCGAAGTGACATCTTTCAAAGAGGTTTGGACGACGCCAGGGGCTCGGCGGCACGGAATAGCTGTCTCCGCAGGATGGGCTTGGTTTCGCACGGTTTTTTCTCAAACTTTCCTCACTCCGAGGTTCAAACTTGGGTGTATACTTCGTAGTCAACAATGGTGCGTCCTCAACGTCTTATTCCAGGCTTTCAATGGCGGCTCGTCCTCGTCGTCCTTCTTACGGCGGTGCCTTTGAGCCTCGCGGCGGGACTTTTTTTCTCATGGATCGGAGCCCTCTTCACTGCGGGAGTCTTGATTCTCGCCGCGACGCTGACCCTCCTCGTGCTCACCCCCTGGTTCCGCCGCCGCGTGGTCAATCCCCTGGTCGACATGGAAACCAAGGTCGGGCAATGGCGTAAAGAACGCTTTGACGTCTTCATTCCGTTAGCGTTCGACGACGAGGTGGGAAGCCTCGCCGGTCGTCTTAACTCGATGGCCGGGCATTTTGAAAAGGTCTTTGCCAAGCTCACCGTCCGAGCCAGAATGGACCTTTTGACGGGTTTGCCCAGCCGGTCCCAGCTTCTGCTGGATATTTCGCTCACAACCCAACCAGCTTTGATTTTGGTCAACATCGACTCGTTTAAAGAGATCAACGACAGTATGGGCAACCGTGCCGGGGACGAGGTCTTGGTCGCCCTCACCGAACGCTTGGAAGGTTTCCAATCAACCCTGCCGTATCGCTTGTACAAAATGCCGGCCGATGAATTTGCGCTTTTGTTTGACTGGACAATGGACGACGGGGAACTCGCGGCCTTGGCGGCCTCGCTGGCCCACAAAATGAATGAAACCGACTACGTGCTCGGGGGACAAAAAATTGACCTGCACGTGACCTGCGGTCTCGCGCGGGGAATCGCCGGAGTGCAGGACGTGTTGGAGCACGGCGCTTGGCCCCATTTACTGGAGCAGGCCGACATGGCCATGAAAGAGGCCAAGCGCACCCATCGAGCGTACTTGCTGTTTCAGGAATCTCTGGCCATCCAAAAGGAATTTGAAAACAACCTGTACTGGAAAAACGCCGTGAGCGCCGCGCTCAAAGACAACCGGATCCAGGCTTTTTACCAACCGATTATCGACAACTCTACCGGCAAGATCGTCAAATATGAAACTCTGGTTCGGCTCATCGGAGCCGATCATGCCGTTCACTTGCCCGAGGCCTTTCTGGAGCCCGCCCGCCGTTCGCACTTGGACGCCGCCATCACCCGCACCATGGTCAGCCAGTCGTTTGCCGCCTTTGAACAGCGTCCCTTCGAATTCTCAATCAATCTTACCGTCCGCGACATGCTGAGCCCCGAGGTGTCCCAATTCCTTCATGACGAAATTGCCGCCCATCCTCAAACCGCGCGCCGCCTTGTCATTGAAATTCTTGAGTCCGAAGGCATTGAAAATTACCGCGAGGTCAAGCAGTTTATTTCACTGCTCAAGGAAGCGGGAGTTAAGGTTGCCATCGACGACTTCGGCACGGGCTATTCCAACTTTGCGCATATCTTGAGGTTGGAAGTCGACTACATCAAGCTCGATTCCTCATTGATTCAAAACCTCGACACCGACCGCAACGCGCAGATTATTGTCAAGACCATCGTCGGTTTCTCGAAAGAACTCGGCCTCAAGACGATTTCGGAGCACGTCCACACGCCTGAAATTCAACAAGAAGCCCAGCGGCTGGGTGTCGATTATTCTCAGGGCTTCTACCTGGGAAGGCCGGCCCCCTTGGAAAATTCATGATCCTTCGTACCCGGATCATGGCCCTGGCAGGGTCGCTGGCCCTCCTTTTTTTGGCCGTCATGACCTACACCCTTTTCGTTTTCGCCTCGACCTCGGCCCAGATCAAGCACATTGTTGAACAGAATCTTTTTGTCGAACAAACGGCGGAAACCCTCAATTCGACGATTTTAGAGGTCCATTCTGATATTTGGGACACCATGCTTTTTGATTTTCAACACCGCGCCGCTCAAATTGCTCGTTTGGACTCCCAGGCCGCCCTGTTCTACCAGGACCTTCGCGATCTCGCGCAGCGGGATCCCCCGTTCACCGCAACGGCTGAAAACCTCCATATCCTTTTTCAAGCGTATTATCAGTTTGGCTCGACGATTTTGAACCTCAAATCGCTCGATGAGTTTCTGAAACAGGCTCAACTCGTTCAAAAATTCCGCCAAAACCAAGTCGCCCTTTTGACGAGTCTGTCCAAAACTCTGGCAACGTCGAAGTCGCAATTCTCCGAAGCCATGAAGGGACTGGACTCCCGGTTTTCGTTCACCTCGACGCTCACCTTTTTTCTGTCGGCCTTCGTTACTGTCCTTTCCTTCCTCCTTGCCTTTTTGATCGCACGCCGGCTGACGAGCCCTCTCGAACGGCTGACAAAGGCCGTTCACATCGTGACCGAAGGCGATTTCACGGTTCGCCCGATCCCCATTTCCAGCGGAGAGATCCGTGAGCTGACCGAGACCTTTATCACGATGCTCGATCAAATTGAGGACTACCGCCAGCACATGGAAGATCTGGTCCGCGCCCGCACCGATGCCCTGGTTCGGGCCAACGTCACCATTGTTAAAGAGTTGAAGTTGGCCCAGAAGGTTCAAGACGCGCTTATTCCCCGCCACTTTCCCGCAGAGGGCCCCTTGTCGGCGGCTGCGGCTTATCTCCCCATGGAAGAACTAGGAGGAGACTTTTACGATGTCATGGAACGGTCCCCCGGAGAATGGATCGTTGTGATTGCCGACGTAAGCGGCCACGGTGTGGCGGCGGCTCTAGTCACTGCCATGATGAAGGTCTCCTTAGGTCTGCACACCTCCCAGGCCCAAACTCCCGGGGCCGTTTTGGACGAGGTCAACCGTGAGCTTTGCGGTGCCATCGGCGAGCTAAGGCGCTATGTCACCATGATCCTCTGTCACCTCGATCTGGCGTCCTCGACACTGACATACAGCAACGCCGGTCACAACGAAATGCTCCTTCTTCGCGCGTCGGGACAGCGAGAAATCCTGGGGCCTAACTCGGGGGTCGTCGGTCTCAAAACCGACGAACTCTTTCTCACTCGATCTTTACCCTTCCATCCGGGCGACTCCCTCTTTCTTTTTACCGATGGGCTGATTGAAGCCCGCAACGAGGCCAAAAAGGAGTTCGGCTTGGAGCGCCTCTTGGCCCTCGTCCAAGCCAACGTCCTCGATAGTCCCAAGGACCTCATTGACCGTGTTCGGCATGAAATTGAAACCTTTTCCCAAGGTCAGCCACAACAAGACGATATTGCTTTTCTGGCGATTCGCTGGGAAACCTCGGCCGTTCAGGAACCTGTTTTAGATCTCCCGTACCAGGTCCTGCATAACACGATCTTACCCCGCGCCGAGGAACTCTATAATCTTAAAGACTACGACGCTCTGCTCGAATGGAGCCAACCCCAACAGAGCGCCGGCCTTACGGCCCGACAGACGAGCCGACTGCTCCATTTGAGGGCCATGGCCCTTCATCACAAGGGCGAGGATCGAGTAGCCTTAGAAACGTGGGCCCAAGCCGTGCAAACGGACCCGCAAAACCATCGTGCCCGACGAAACCGAGAGCTTCTGGATCGCCATTTGAAGGAGGCGGAAGTGTGACAACAGACTCTGGCCCTTTGATTTTGGTCGAAGACCATCCCCCGCCCGCGCGGCCCGGGGACCTTCACCGCAGTGCCCTCCGCCGGATTCGCCCTCTCGTGCCGGCGAGCTTTCCTCTCGATGACGCGCTGATCGGCCTCGAAGAGGCGTACTCCAACATCCTGGAACACGCGTTTTCGAAGCAGGACGTGCCGCAGCTCAAAGTCGAAGCGTTTTGGGACTCCCGGGGCCTCAACTTTGTTTTGACCGATCACGGTACCTTAGGGGGGGCACTCTCGTTTCTCCCTTGGGAAACACTGTCCGTTCAAGATCGCCGAAAACGAACAGCCATCACCGGGGGAAGCCTGGGTCTGTTCCTCCTCAGAAGGGTGATGAACTGTCTGTGTTACGAGGTTTCCTCTTCGGGAACCCACCAATTGAGCATGATCAAATTTCCCCACCAGGAGAATTCTATGGAAGAAGAACTGCTTGTTGAACTCAAAGTAAAAGATAACCTGGCTTGGGCCACTCTGCGCGGCTACGTCAATCTGGATACCAGCGATTACCTTTCCGAACGCATTAAAGAATTTGTGGAGCGCGAAGGAAAGAACCACTTTTTAATCGACGCGACCAATTTAGAGTACGTCTCCAGCGCCGGCGTGGGGGTGTTCATTGACCTGTACGATCGCTATGAGAGTGCGGGGGGACGAATCGCCTTCGTGGGACTTCAGCCAACCGTGCGAAGAGTGCTTGAGCTCGTCGGCTTTATGAGCTTTTTCGGTGACTTTGCCGACGAGGCCAGCGCGCTGGATTATCTGGAAAAGTGAGAGCCTTGGCGAAAGAGGAACCGGCCTAAGGAAATCGATACACGTAGCCAATTTGAAAGTCCCCATTGAAAAGCCCCCCCAGTTGTTCAAGCTCGGTCAGATGATTTTGGGCAAAATTCACCCCCAGGCCAATGCTCAAAAAAAACCGTACCACCAAAGACTGCCGCCAACACCAAGGCCAGCGACCTGCGACACTCCGGAACCTCCCACGTAAATATAGTTGGCAAAGAGATCGGCCTGTCCCTTAAAGTGGGTGAAATTCAACACACTGCATGCGAGGTCGGCCTGAAGGCCCCACGGACGAGTCTTGGAGACTTCGTCCTCGTTACCGATGCCGCCAGACAGCCGCACTTCAATCGGGTCCCAATTATACCCCACCAGAGCGTTGGCACCCAAGCTTGGCGTGCCGAGCACCAAACCGACGAGGGGGCTCCCTGCCCACACTGGCGCAGTACCCCACACAAGAGCCAAAAAGATTCCCAAACGGCAAAGTAATCTTTTCATCCTTTCCTCTATACGACACGAGCGGCGAATTTTCAGGGTGCGGTGCTGAGGAGAACGTATCAACTCCGATACGATTGCCGATTCGTTCGTGGGGTGGTCAAGCGAGGTCTTCGGCCATCAGCTCTTGAACCCGGGCGCGATCCCCGGGGGTCGCTGGTGTAAAGGTCATCATCTTGAGCCCCGGATGTGCGTCGACAGCGAAGCTTGCCGTTTCAAACGTTAGGGTTCCTCGGCCCGGTAACGAAAACGTCTTCACGTTTTCTACGATCAGCCCCACGTCGAGATCGTTCCAAAGGCGGGAAAACGCGTCAGAGCGGCGGCTCAAGCTTTCGACAACTTCTTGTGCCCGTCGGCCAAAGCCTGTACGAAACGCTTCTGCGCGGAATTGGGCCACCAAGCTCCGAGCGAATCGGGTCCATGCAGGGCTCAGTTCTGATCCCTGAACAGAGGCATTGTCAAAAAAGTTCTCTAAGATATTGTGCGGCTCCGATGTCCCGGTGTGCGGTGCCAGGACGACCCGCGCGGCCCGGTTTGCTGCTAGCGCGTCCCAAGCCGAGTTTCGAATCAGAGCCGGACTAAACTCCAGCGATTCGAGGACGCGAAGGAGTTCGGGAGCCACAACGGCAGGCTCGTGGAGTTCAACCTCGGGGGGACGATGCTGCGCCAGCAAAAACAAGTGTTCACGCTCGGCCTCGGTCAACGAAAGACCCTTGGCCAAGCGATCCAAAACATCCGTTGACGGTACCCCTCCCCGGCCCTGTTCGAGCCAGGTATACCAGGTGGGGCTGACATTGGCCCTCAGCGCGACTTCCTCGCGGCGCAAGCCGGGAGTCCGGCGGCGCGTCAGCGGGAAGCCAAAACTTGCGGGATCAAGCTTGCTCCGCCGGTCTTTGAGAAAATGCCCCAGGGCGTTGTCTTGGTTCGTCGGCATCCTATTAGTCCCCTTCCTAGGATAAGGTCACTACTTTATTCCCTTTCGTCGAGTGCCTAGCTTCAGTGCAGGAGAACACACATGAGCGAACTACCCCTGACCTTTGATACCCTGGCTATTGAGCAGCCCGGAGCCCCGGTTCGTCTGAAGCAAAAGGCGATCACGGCCCTGGAACCCGACGAGGCGCTGGTCCGAGTCCACTTTGCCTCAATCAATAAGATGGATCCCATGCTCGCGTTGAGGAACGTATTTCAACTGCCCAGTCCCTACGTCCTCGGATTTGATTTTAGCGGCGAAATTGCGCGTTTAGGCAGTGAAGGCGGCTTTCAGATCGGCGATCAGGTCTTCGGAAGCAATCTTGCCGGAGGCGGGTTCGGCGAGTACCTCGTTGTCAAAAAATCACGTCTCATTCCTCGGGGAGTCATTCCTTCGGCCGAAGCGAGCACCTACGGCGTTGCCTTCATGACCGCGTACGAGTCGCTCGTTCTCACGGCCCCTTTGGCCGAGCACAAGGGAAAGACGATCTACATCGCGGGTGCGGCGGGAGGAGTGGGACATTTTGCCGCGCAACTGGCCAAAATGTTTGGCCTCAAGGTTATCGGATCGGCGGGTAAGGCCGCGTCACTCGATCTCCTCAAAAGGCTCCGTGTCGACCATATCATCGACTACTCACGGCAAGAGGTGTCCGCCGAGATCATGAAACTGACTCAGGGCAAGGGAGTCGACCTTGTCTACGACTCGACCTACAACGACGCTTCGTATGACGAGTCAACCGCTGTCATCGCTTCCGGCGGCCTCTACATCCGGCTGGGCACACCGGAACAGCTAACCGCGTACGGTTTGGCCGACAAGACCGCCGCCGTCAAGGCCCGAGGCGCAGAGTTGGTGATCGCCGACGCGGGCCGTTACAGCCGCGACCCTGTCTATCAGCCTCAAGCACCCAAGCTATTCGAGGGGTTGCATCAAGCGGTTACCTGGTACAAAGAAGGCACGGTCAGACCCGTCGTTACCCAAACAGTGAGCTTCAACGCGGCGTCGCTCCAAACGGCTTTTGACGAATTTGTGAAGGGAACGAACAACGTGGGCAAAGTCGTGGTCCAAGTGAAGGCCTTATAAAAATCACCGCCGCTCCCGCGCGAACTGCGTGGGCGGCAGCCCTACGTGGCGGGCAAACGCCACGCTAAACGTGCTCGACGACCGGTAGCCCACGCGCTGGGCGACCTGGGCTACGGTGACGGCACCGCGCCGCAGAAGATCCTTGGCCAAAGCCATGCGCCACCTGAGCAGGTAGTCCATGGGGGCGGTTCCTACCGTGCGGCTAAAGCGCTCAAAGAAGGACGAGCGGGACAGCCCCGCCTCTTTCGCGAGGTCGGCGACGGTCCAGGCTTCGGAAGGCTTTTCGTGCATTTGCCGCAGGGCTCCTCCCAGCCGTTCGTCGACCAGCCCCCGCAGGAGGCCTGGTGCCGCCGCCGAGGTCTCCACCGAGCGCAGGGCTTCGACGAAGAGGATTTCAAGCAGACGAGACACAACGAACTCTCGTGGCGAGCGTTGTTCAACCGACTCGTCTCTAACGAGCTCCACAAGTACCGAAAACCGGGGCTCGCCGCGAACGTGGACGAGATCCGGCAAGAGGGAGACGAGCAACTCCGCGTTGGGGGAGGCAAAAATACAGTGTCCAACAAGTAGACGAACGTCGGCAGGAGCTTCGGGGTCGCCGTGCCTAAAGTCGCCGTTGAGCAGCTTGGTATGTGCCGCCGTACTCCCCTCTTGGGGCGGATCAAGGCTTGACACCTTAAAGTCAAAGGCCGCGGGGATCAAAACGAAGTCCCCCGCTTCAAGAGTAAGCGGCTCCTTTCCTTCAGCCGCGAGACGGCACGTCCCTTCGATGACCACGCAGTAAAACGGCTGCCCCTCTTCAGAGCGGTGAACAGCCCACTTCCCGGCACCGCTGACCAGTTTGGAACGTGGGGCACTTGGTTGAAGAAGCGCGACGATTTCGGCCATAGGATCACTCATTTTCGGACTCCTACAAATATCATACGGACTTTTTATTGTAAACAGTCCTAAAACAAATGACTATATTTGCGTTACTGCCATTCTATGCGCAAGGAGACATCATGCAGAAAATCTTAATCACCGGATGTCCGACCGGATTTGGCCTCGACACAGCTCGTCATTTTTTAGAGCACGGCTGGGAGGTGACCGCCACGATGCGAACCCCGAGCCAGGACATCCTGCCCCCGTCCAAACACCTGAAGGTGATACCGCTTGACGTAACTAACGAGGCGAGCATTCGCCAAGCGGTAGAAGCCGCAGGACCGATTGACGCTCTGGTCAACAACGCCGGCGTCGGTCTCATGGGTATTTTTGAAGGGACCCCGATGACGACGATCCGAGCCCTCTTCGAAACAAATTTCTTCGGCGCGCTGGCCGTAACGCAGGCATTTTTGCCGCAGTTTCGGCAACGAAAGTCCGGCGTCATTGTGAACGTCTCATCAAGCACCACGCTCCGGGCGCTTCCTCTGCTAGCCGCGTATACCGCATCTAAAGCCGCGATGAACGCGTTTACGGAATCGCTCGCGCTCGAACTCGAGGATTTCAACGTGCGGGTGAGACTCGTGCTTCCTGGACGTTCTCCAGAAACGGCCTTCGGCCAAAACGCACGAGCCCAGACGAGCAAAAACGGCGTGACGATTCCCGAGCCGTACGCCGATTGGGCCAAGAATGTCTTTGGCAGGATGGGCAATAATTCTGGCCCTGTTACCCGCTCTGCCGACGTGTCGGCGGCGATTTGGCGTGCAGTAAACGACCCTTCATGCCCGATCCGGCTTCCCGCCGGGGAAGACGCCGTGGCGTTGGCCAAGTAGGGCGTAAGATCCCCCGGCGAGCACTGACCTTCGAGACAGTCCCAAAATAATTGTTGACAGCATTGCTAGAGTATTATGTTTTGGCCTGATCGAGGGCCTTTGGACGGTTTACACTTCGTTGTCTTCCGCCCAATACTAACATTTATGAAATACGATCAAAAGGATGGATATCGGCACTCCGCTCGTTACAACGCGAGAGCCAACCAAGAGCTCTATCAGGTCCTCGCTCAGTTGACCGGCCGGGCTCGCAAGAAGGACACCGGCTCGTGGTTCGGATCGTTGCACGGCATTGCGAACCATCTTCTCGTTGCCGACCTGTTTTGGCTCAATCGGTTCAAACCTCTGTTGCCTCAGTCAACCGTGCTGAACGACGAGCGGCTTTCTCCGCCGGGCCTCTCCTGGCAAGGCTTCCTTCACGAGGATTTTGAAACCATGCGGCTCGAACGTGAGTTTGTGGACGGCAAGATCACAGCTTGGTTCGACGAGTATCCCGCCGAGCTGTACGGGAATCCCTTCGTCTATACCGATTCCGCCGGGACTCGCCTGAACGCCGTGGCGGGAAGAGCGTTCGAGTTCCTGTTTTTGCACCAGATTCATCACCGGGCTCAGATTTCTCAGGTGCTGGACGAACTCGGACTCCCGAACAACATAGCCGACAATGAAGCCTTTCTGGACGGCTAAAGAAAGACGTTTAGGCTTACGTTCCGCAATACGTCACGTACCGAGCGTCCGACTTCGGTGCCGGCTGAGCGTAGCGTTCTTGTCCTGTTTGTTCGCTGTAGGGACGAACGAGCACTTTGAGCAAGCCGTGAAACGGCTCCAGGTCTGAGGATTCGGCGGCGGCCAAAGTTTCCTCGACCAGATGATTTCGCGGAATGTAGACAGGATTGTGGGCGTCCATAAGAGTGCCGGCCTCAGGGCGATCAGCCGCGCCCCACACTTCGACCAGCCGGGCTCGCCAGGCCGGGTACCAGCTTTCGTTCTTGAGGGCGATGTGCTCGGCGGAGCCTGGATGAGCCAACGAACGGAAGGTGTTGGTAAAATCAAGTTCCAGGGTCTGCATCGAGTCCAACAGCCCTTGAACGATTTCCCAATCGTCGGCTCGGAGTTGCGCGATGCCTACTTTGGGTCCGATGACTTCAAACAAGGCTTGCTCGTAGCGCTTGGGAAACGAATCGGTTGCCTGTTCATCGAGTCCCAGGGCTTCGGCCAGACGCGCCAGGTTCCAATGGGTAATACGCGGCTGGTTGCCGAAGGCGTAGCGTCCGTGCCGGTCAATAGAACTAAACACGGTAGCAGGATGGTAGGTGTCCAAAAAGGCGCAGGGACCATAGTCAATCGTTTCCCCGGAAATTGCCACGTTATCGGTGTTGAGCACGCCGTGAACAAACCCCAGCCCCATCCATTGGGCCGCCAGTTCGGCCTGAGCACCCACGACGGCGTCTAAGAACGCCCTGGGACGATCGGGGGCGTCAGCAAGTTGCGGATAATGACGCGCTATCGCGTAGTCAAGCAGAGCTTCTGTCGCCCCTGAGACTCCCGAGCCGGCGGCGTATTCAAAGCTCCCCACGCGAAGAT
>Ga0164241_10002589_pt1 | contig 19221 bp, 12 predicted proteins | sample OricomyardsoilBY_FD_108780 | JGI IMG/M metagenome (GOLD analysis project Ga0164241, IMG submission 108780) | Backyard soil microbial communities from Emeryville, California, USA - Original compost - Back yard soil (BY) | ecosystem: Environmental > Terrestrial > Soil > Unclassified | place: USA... | reverse complement strand
CATCACGTCGCAAAGAATGACGTCGAAGCTGTCCCCGTCGAGGAGCTGTCGAAGCGCCTGCCTGGCATCGCTCAGCGTCGTGACGTCGTGCTCTCGTGACAAGCTTCGGGTGATGGTTCGCAGGATCAGCGGCTCGTCGTCGATCACGAGGATGCGACCCCTCGTCGTCGGGTCGGCAGCGACGCGGGGCGCGACGCTGTCTTTTCGGACCGGTGCACGCGGGAGGACGACTCGGAACGTCGTGCCGACGCCTACCTGTGATTCGACCGTGAGCTGGCCCCCGAGCCCGCGAACGATCCGTGTCGAGATCGAGAGACCGAGGCCGGTACCCAGGCCTGGCTTCGTCGTGAACGCGGGCTCGAAGATCTGCGGCATGAGATCGGCGGGGATGCCGGGGCCGTCGTCGCAGATCTCGATCGCCACATGATCGCCGTCGACGTCCATCGTGCGCAGCGTGACCGTGCCGGTCTTGCCGGCGCCGCCGATCGCCTGCGCGGCGTTCACGATCAGGTTGAGGAAGACCTGCCCGAGCTTGGCTTCCGTGCCGAGCGCCGGTAGCTGCGAAGCGTAGTCGCGCACCACGCGCGCTCGCTCGCGAAGCTCGTGGTGTGCCATGCGCACGGCGGAGTCGAGGACGCGGTGCACGTCCACCGCGCCGGGGATCGTCTCGTCACGCCGGCCGAAGATGCGAAGATCGCTGACGATCGCGCGGACGTGGGTCGCCGCTGCGCGCGCCTCGGAGACGATCTCGCCGATGTCGGCGCCACGCATGCGAGCGTCATCCATGGCGTCGAGGCTCATGACGAGCGCGGCGAGGGGATTGTTGATCTCGTGCGCGAGGCCGGCCGACAAGAGCCCGAGCGTGCGGAGTCGATCGCCGAACACGACCTGTGTTTGCGCGCTGCGCAGCTCGGAGACGTCACGGCTGACGCCTACGACGCCCGCGGGGTCTGCCGCTACGCCGACGAGCGGTGAGAGCGTCGTCTCGATGTGAAGCTCTTGATCGCCGCGCTTCGACGTCCAATCGAACGAGACGGCCTCGCCCCCGAGCACGCGTCGAAACGCATCGCGTGCCGCGGGGCGATCGAGCGACGGGAGCATGGCGTGCGCACCGTCGGCCGCATCACCGCTCGCGCCCCCGTGGAGGCCGGTCAGGTTGCCCTCTGCGTCCGTCGTGAAGACGACGTCGTTCATCGACCGCACGAGCGCACGAAACCTGGACTCGCTCTCGCGCAGCGCTTCGAGCGTTCGCGTGCGCTCGGTCACGTCTCGAAGGACGACGAACAGGATGCGCTCGAGGCCGACGTCCGCTCGCGAAGCCGTGAGATCGAGGACGAGGGAGGCGCCGTCGTTTCGTTGGAACAGGATCTTGTCGAGTGCAACCTGCTTTTCCTCGAGCACGCGGGAAACGAGCGTCTCGGGGATCGCCCCGCAGAGGAGCTCTCCGAGGGTGTGGCCGGCTAGATCGCGCTCGTCGACGCCGAGCAACGCGGCGGCGCTGCGGCTCCCCTCGAGGACGTGGCCGAGCTCGTCGACGACGAGGAGCGCATCCGCGGCGCCTCCCAAAATGAGCCCGTAGCGACGCTCGGCTGCGCGAAGCTCGGCCATCGCGAGTGACATCCCGCAGGCCTGACCGAGCACCGCCGCGAGGGCGATGAGAAACGCGCGGACCTCTTCGCCTCCGAGGTCAATCGTGTCGGAGCCGACGAGCAGCACGCCGGCGTGACTGACCGGCCCCGGAATGGGAAAGGCCGCGGAGCAAACGGCGCCCGCGTCGGGGAGCGACGAGACCGAACCGCTGGCCGCGATCTCTGGCTCGCCACGCTCGGCGAGCCTGGTCATGACGTCCTTGCGATCGAAGAAGCGAAGCCAGTCGTCCCCGACGAAGCCCTCTGCGACATGAGGCTCGAGGCCGGAGGGACCGTGTAGATAGATCGCACAGCGCGAAATTCCGGGGCGACGAAGGCTCGCGGTCAGCGCGTGCGCGAGACCGCTCGTGAGGTGCCCTCGACGCGCGATGCCGGTGGCCACCACGCCGAGGAGCTCGGCGTCGGGCGCTGGCTTCACGGGGGCGGCGCTGATCGTCAATGGATTCGCTAGCCCCGATTCTTGGTGTCGACGGCGTCGGCGAAGAGCCCCATGTAGGTCAGCGCGCTCGTGAGCGAGAAGAAGAGCGACGTGTAGACGAGCAGACGGCCGACGTGGACCAGATCGAGGACGCCGAAGTCGTAGACGAGGCCGTGGATGCGATACGGGTAACCCAGGATGAGGCAGATGATGCCGATCATCTGGAGGGCGGTCTTCGCCTTGCCGCCCTCGCCCGCGGCGATGACGAGGCCCTCGCTCGAGGCGATGCTCCGCAGCGCCGTCACGGTGATCTCACGCATGATGAGGAGCGCGACGGCCCACGCGGCGATGCGCCCCATCGAGACGAGCCAGACGAGCGTGGCGGCGACGATGAGCTTGTCGGCGAGCGGATCGAGGAACTTTCCGAGGACGCTGACGAGTCCCTGACGTCGTGCGAGCCACCCATCGAGCGCGTCGGTGATTGCGGCCAAGCCGTAGACGATCGCCGCCCACACCGAGGCCTTCGGGGTGCCACGATCGAGCAGCACCAAGACGATCGGGATCATCACGACGCGACCGAGCGTCAGCAGGTTCGGCAGGTTCTTCGCGTCTTGCCAGAGCGTCTTGCGGTCCTGCCTGCGCTTGTCGCGGAGGTTCGCGCGCTCGCGTCGCCGCGCCGCCCGCTTCTCTGCGCGCTTCGACATCGGCGTGCCGCTCGTTCGGCTGTGGCGCTCAGCGGCCATCGAGGAGCACCGTCCCGTCTCCGGAGAGCGACACGAGCCCGCGCGTCCGGCTCGGCGCCTCGGTGGCGGCGAGGGCGCGAGGGACGACGCGCCCGGTCCAGCCGAGCAGGCTGTGGCCCTTCGCCAGAATGCTCTCGCCGCGGCAGGCTTCGATCGCCACGAAACCGAGAGGGAGCGCGAGCATCACGGAGCCCGGACCGCGGAGCTGCACGATCGGCGCGCTGTCGCCTTCTCCGATCGGCAAGCGGCCGTTCTCGTAGATCACGTCGCCATCCATGGCCACGAGGGAGGTCTCGCGAATGAAGAGCGGCTCACCGTCGAGCGCGATGGGAACCAACTTCGTCCCAGGGGGCGGATAAAGGACGATGCCGCCGATCCCGCCGAGTCGAAGTATCGGCGAAGCCGATCCGCCGAGCGGCTCTTCGGTGTCGCGACCGCGCATCCGTCGCGGAAGCGGGCTCGTCGCGAGCGTGCCGGTCTGCGTGATCGCCCGGATCGAATCCATGCGTGCGGCGATCCCGGCGCCCGACTCTCCGCGACTCGCGGGAAAGAGAGCGGTCCCGGACGCGTGAAGCGAAGGCGCGCCAGTTCTCCCGAACACGAGCAGATGCTCGCGGGTGACGTCGCCTACCGTCCTCGGCGGAGAGATGAAGCCCGCGTCGTCAGAGAGATCGGGTGGAAGGGCGAGCGGGGGAGCGATGGTCGCGTGACCGCGCATGCCCGGCGGAATGAGCGAATCGCTCGGCATCACGACGCCGGGGAGGCTCCTCCGCTCGAGCGTCGCGTAGCTCTCTCTACCGGGCTCGACCGCGGCCCAGTGTCCCGCGGGCGTCGTGCGCTCGCCGTTCGCGTCCGCGCGGATCGACGTGAGCTCGCGCTTGTCGAGCTCTTCGAAGGCGAGGGTCGCGGCTTGCGACACGGCTTCGCGATCGGGCTGCGAGAGCGATCGTGGCATCGACGTGGGGCCGGCGACCTCGAGCAGGCGACGGGCCATTTGGTGGTGTCCGCCCGCCTGAAACGCGTGGATCGCGCGCTCCATGTCGCCGAGGCGCTGGAACGCGAGGCCGAGGTATCCCCAAGCGCGGGCGTGGCTCGGGTCTTTTTCGATGACCTTCTCGAGCTCGGCGCGGGCCTGCGCGGGCTGCCCGGTCTTCAGGTAGCAGAGCGCGAGGTTGATCCGCGGCGTCGTCGCGTCGCCGTAGCCCTGAATCAGCTCGAGGTAGATAGAGATCGCGCGCGGGTAGAGCCCGAGTCGGAAGTACACGATCGCCAGCAGATCCTGGCCCTTCGGGTCTCGCGGCTGCAGGCCGAGCGCATGTTCGAGCTCTTGCTTCGCCTCGTGGACGCGGTTGTCCTGGAGCAGCTCGCTGCCGCGGTACAGGTGGAACAGGAAGTCCTCGCCCGCGATTTCGGCGGAAGGGGGCACCCGTTCATCGTCGACCACGGGCGAATGCTACTACGTGTCCCGCTCCACGGAGAGAGAACGAGTTGTGATACACCTCTGCGGCATGCGTCTCCCGGGCGCCCTCGCGCTGTCGTTGTTCGCGGTGACCGCCGCGTGCTCGAGCGGCACTTACTCGCAAGGTCCGAGCGACACGCTCCGTGCGTATTCGACCGCGCTCGAAGACGATCGCGTCGACGACGCGTACAAGCTCCTCTCGGACGACGCCAAGCGCTCGATCTCGATCGAGGCGTTTCGCCGGATGGTAAAAGAGAGCCCGGACGACGTCCTCGAGGTCGCGCGCTCTCTCGCGCGGCCCGCCTCTGATCCGATCGTGCGCGCGACGGTGTCGCTCCCGAACGGCGACGAGCTCGAGATGGTGTTCGAGGACGGCCGCTGGCGCGTCAACGCTGCAGCAATCGACCTCTACGGGCAGTCGACGCCTCGTCAGGCCCTCGCCGGCTTCCTCCGCGCCTTCGATCGGCAGCGGTACGACGTGATCTTGAGGTACGTGCCCGATTCGGTACGGGAAGGCGTTCCGTCGACGGCCGGTCCGGCCCTCGCTGCGCCGCTGGCCGCTCCAACCGCGTCTGCGAGCGCGGCGCCACCTGCGAGCGCGGCGCCACCTGCGAGCGCGGCGCCACCTGCGAGCGCGGCGCCATCTGCGAGCGCCGCGCCTTCGGCGAGCGCCGCGCCGCCTCCGTCTGCGGCGGATTCGGGCGAGCTCACGCCCGAGAAGCTGCGCGAAGCGTGGGAAGGGCCGCAGAAGAAGGAGATCCAAGAGATCGTCCAGGCGCTTCGGGCGGCGCTTCCTACCGCCACCATCGAAGAGACGGGCGACACAGCCAGCATGTCCTACGGCTCGGGTGGGACGGTGTCGTTCATCCGCGAACGCGGCGCTTGGAAGATTCGGGATTTCTGAGCCAGCTCGCGCTGTCGCCGTCCGACCTTCGGTCGGCAATGCAGGCATGTGTGCGCAGGCATGTGTGCGCGGAAGAGCCGAGCGGCTCGAGTTCGACTGCACATCGGTGAGCACACATCAGTGAGTGCGCATCGGCCCCGGGTGTACTAGGTTCCGATCGAGTATGGCCTCGGGTCAATCAGACCAAAAGCCGCCTTCGTCCGAGAGCGAAGGCGTGCCGATCCTGCCGCTCCGGAACTCGGTGCTCTTCCCGATGAGCGTCGTGCCGATCAACGTCGGTCGTCCGCGGAGCGTGCGACTCGTCGAAGAGTTGCTCGGTCGCGAACGCGCTGTCGTCGGCGTCCTCAGCCAGCAATCGAGCGACGTCGACGAACCGACGTTCCGCGATCTCTATTCGGTCGGGACACTCGCGCGCGTCGTGAAAGTGATCCGCCTCGGCCAGAGCAACTACTCGGTGGTGCTCAACGGCCTCGGGCGGTTCCGCGTGAAAGAGCCGCTCGGTCTCGAACCGAACATGCGCGCGCGCGTCGAGCGGGTACCCGAGTCGCTCAGCCGCGACGTCGAGCTCGATGCGCTCGGCACCACGTTGCGCGAATCGACACGAGAGGTGCTCGCGCTCATGCCGAACCTCCCGAAGGACACCGCCGGCATCCTCGACAACGTTCGCGAGCCTGGCGCCCTGGCCGATCTCATCGCGTCGAACTTCCCGCAAGCGCAGGCGAGCATCCGCGACAAGCAAGAGATCCTCGAGGCGTTCGAGGTGAAGGCGCGCGTGCGGCTCGTGCTCGCCATGGTCGCCCGTCAGCTCGAGGTCCTTCGCGTGAAGAAGGAGATCTCCCACATGGTCCAAGAGGAGATGGGGAAGTCCCAGCGCGAGTACATCCTCCGCCAGCAGATGAAGAGCATCCGGGAAGAGCTCGGAGAGGGCGGCGACGACGACGAGATCGAAGAGCTCCGCGAGCGAATTCGCCTCGCGAACGTCCCGACCGAGGTCGAAAAGACCGCTCGAAAGCAGCTCTCACGCCTCCGGTCGATGTCGCAGCAGTCCGCCGAGTTCAACGTCACGAAGACGTACCTCGAGTGGATCGCCGATCTTCCGTGGTCGAAGACGACGGTCGACAGACTCGACGTGCAAGACGTCCGTCGCTGCCTCGACGAAGATCACCTCGGCCTCGAGAAGGTGAAGAAGCGCATCGTCGAGTACACGGCCGTCCGTCAGCTTCGCGCGGACAAGAAGGGGCCGATTTTGCTCTTCGTGGGCCCGCCGGGTGTCGGCAAGACCTCGCTCGGAAAATCGATCGCGCGCTCCATGGGTCGTCGCTACGAGCGCATCGCGCTCGGCGGCGTCCGCGACGAAGCGGAGATCCGCGGCCATCGGCGCACGTACGTGGGCGCGCTCCCCGGCCGCATCCTTCAAGCGCTCAAGAAAGCCGGAACCCGAAACCCGGTGCTCGTCCTCGACGAGGTGGAAAAGATGGGAGCCGACATCCGCGGCGACCCTACCGCGGCCCTCCTCGAGGTCCTCGATCCGGAGCAGAACGGCACGTTCCAAGACCACTACCTCGACCTGCCCTTCGATCTGTCGCAGGTGACGTTCCTCGCGACGGCGAACGACCGGGACCAAATTCCCTGGCCGCTCCTCGATCGTATGGAGATCATCGAGGTGCCGGGCTACACGCGCGCCGAGAAGATCGGTATCGCCGAGCAGTTCCTCGTACCGAAGCAGCTACGTGCTCACGGGCTCACCGAAGACCGCCTGACGTTTGTCCGCGACGGCATCGAGGCGATCGTCGATCACTACACCCGCGAGGCCGGCGTTCGCGGACTCGAACGCGAGATCGCGGCCATCTGTCGCGCGATCGCCGTTCGTCTTGCAGAGGGCGAAGAGGTCAAAGAGACCGTGGACCGCGAGCATGTCGAGCGCGTGCTCGGGCCTCATAAGCATCGCCCCGAGGTCGCAGAGACCGCGCTCGATCCGGGCGTCGTGACGGGGCTGTCCACCTCGGCGGGTGGCGGGGATCTCCTCTTCATCGAGTGCTCGAAGATGCCGGGGAAGGGCCAGACCGTCCTCACTGGCAATCTCCGCAACGTGATGCAGGAGAGCGCCACGACCGCGGTGTCCTTCGTTCGCAGCCACGCGAAAGAGCTCGATCTCGATCCCGAGTGGCTCCGCGAAATCGATCTTCACATCCACGTGCCGAAGCACGGCACTCCCAAGGACGGGCCGTCTGCGGGCATCACCATCTTCACCGCCGTCGTCTCGCTCCTCCTTGGTTGTCCGGTCCGACACGATCTCGCGATGACCGGTGAGATTAGCCTGCGTGGCCGGCTCCTTCCCGTGGGCGGTATCAAGCAGAAGCTCTTCGCCGCGCACCGAGCAGGGATCCGCGAGGTCATCATTCCTGCGCGCAACCGCAGAGACCTCGATGACGTCCCGGATGAAGTGAAGGACGGTCTCAAGGTCACGATGCTCTCCACCGTCGCAGAAGTCCTCGCACTCGCGCTCCTCCCGCCCCGCGGCTCCGCTGATGACGATCGGGCGGTCTCTTCGCGCGGCGAGGTGGCTGCCGGGTAGCGCGCGGTGACGGATCCACGAGCGACGAGCGGCGCCTCCGACGGCCGAACATCCAGTGGTCCCGCTTCGGCTCGGGGTGGCGGCGCATCGCTCAGGGGGGACAACTCGATCCCGCGTCCGGCTGCGCGAGAGCTGCCGAAGCTCGGTCGCTCTCCCTCCGGGAAGATCCTGATCGGCGTCACGGTCGCTCTCGCCGTAGGGCTCGGCTTCGTTCCGGCGCTCGGCGGCCCAGGCTACGAGATCGCGCTCGCGAGCGGGCTCGTGCTTCCCTCGGTCGTCGCAGTCCTGAGCGCGGCAGAGATCGATCGACACCACCTCGAGCCCTTCGACGCGTTTTGCCGTGGCGTCGCGAATGGCGCGCTCGCCTTCACGCTGCTCGCGGTCATCACGCTCCTGCATGGGTTGCGCGTGGGCTTCTGCGATCCCCTCCAGGGCATCGAGTTCATGCTGCTCGGCCCAGGAATCGGCGCATGCCTCGCGGGCGCTTGGGGTGCCGTCGCCGCAGAGGCGTCGCGCCTCGTGACGCGTCGGTTCGTTCACGGAGGCTTCCGCACTGTCGTCGCGCTGGCGGGACCCATCGGGTGCATCTTCGTCGGGCTCTGGCGGTTCTACTCGAGCCCGATGATCTTCGGGTTCGATCCGTTCGTCGGCTTCTTCAGCGGCGCGCTCTACGACACCGTCCTCGATACGTCGCGCCTGCGCTCCTATCGCCTCGGGAGCGCGCTCACGCTTGCCTCCGGCTTCGTTCTCTCGCTGCATCTCACGCACGACAAGCGCGGGCACCTCGTCTACCAATCGATCAAGCGGCCCGGCATTCTCGTGTTTGGCGTGCTCGCCGCGGCGGGGAGCATCGCGCACTCGCTCGCAGGCAGCGAGCTCGGTCACTGGCATACGCGGAGCAGCATCTCAGAGCGGCTCGGCGCAGTGATCGAAGGCGACCGCTGCAGAGTCGTCTACCCGCGTGCCATGCGCCTCGAAGACGCGCAGCGCTTCGCGCGCGAGTGCGATGCGCACGTCGTCGCGAACGAGGCGTACCTCGGCGTCGCGGGTCCGCCGAAAATCACGGCGTTCCTCTTCGACAGCGCCTCTCAAAAGGAAGAGCTCATGGGCGCTGCCGGCACGAACATCGCGAAGCCTTGGCGCGCCGAGATCTACGTCCAGCGGGCGGACTACCCCCATCGCGTCCTCGGTCACGAGCTGGCCCACGTCGTCGCCGGGACCATGGGCCGCGGGCCGTTCAAGATCGCCGGGAGCGTCGGAGGCATCTTGCCGAACCCGGGCCTCATCGAGGGCGTCGCGGTCGCAACGTCGCCAAAAGAAGACGATCTGAGCCCGATGGAATGGGCAAAGGCGATGAAGGACCTCGGTCTCTTGCCGAAGCTCGATCGCCTGTTCGCCCTTGGCTTCTTCGGCGAGAACTCTTCGACCGCGTATATGGTCAGCGGCGCGTTCGTCGGCTGGATCCACGACCACTATGGCGCGGCCGCAGTGCGGGATTGGTACGGCGGGAAAGCTCTTCCGGAGATCGTCGGAAAGAGCTGGAGCGATCTCGAAGCGGACTGGTACGTCGATCTCGACAAGATCGCGCTCGACGACTCGGCGAAAGAGCTGGCGCGCTCGAAGTTCGACAAGCCCGGGTTCTTTGCCCGCAAGTGTCCGCGGCTCGTCGATGGTTGTCGCGAGCGCGCCTCGACCCTCTCTTCTGCAGGCGACTCGACGGGCGCGCTGAAAGAGCTCGAGATCGCGAGATCGTACGAACCCGAGAATCCGGCGCTGCGAATGGACGTCGCCGACGCCTACCTCGACGCTTCGGACACCACGGCCGCACGCGAGACGCTGACGGCGATCGCGACGGACGCTTCGATGGCGCAGGGGATCCGCGACCGCGCCATAGAGAAGCTCGGCGACATCTCGCTCCAGGCCGGAGAGGCCTCTTCGGCCGAGCTCAGCTATCGAGACGCGTTGTCTCGGACCCTCGACGAGGGGAGAGCACGCACGCTCGAGGTGAAGATCGCCGCAGCCAAGGACGAAGGCCTCCGGCCCGCCGTCGTCGCGTTGCTGCTCGGCGTCCGCGGACGGGGGCCGGATCGCACCATCGCAGCGGAGCTGCTCGGTGGGCTCGAGCGTGAGCGACCCGCCGACGGACTGCCGCCTTATCTACTCGGGCGCTATTACTCGGATGTCGGCGATTGGGCGGGCGCGGCCGATCATTTCGATCGCGCCCTGACCCGGAAGATCACCGTGCCGCGTGTCCGCCTGGAAGCTCTGCGACAGCGCATCGTGGCGGCGTGTGCGCTGGGAGACGTCGTTACGGCGCAAAAGCTCCTCGTGGATTTTCAGCACGAGCCCGGAGCTCGCGCTCCGCGCGTCGATTTCCTCACACGACTCGTCGCGCGAACAGGTGGTTCGATAGGCCCCGACGCCGCGAGCGCGCCGTCACCTCCGGCCCAACTCTCAGCGAATCCCGAGTAGCCTTTGAGCCAGATGGACCGAGTCGGGGAGCTCGATCTCTTGCGCCGCGCCCTGACGATCGTGGCGGGCAACGAGACGATCTTGGAGCCAGTGGCGTTCGAGGCCTTCGCGGGCGTCGTGGCTGCGCCTCTCGGCATTCGACACATGATGATCACGCGCGCCGATCGCCGCGGCTTCTTCCGCGTCCTGGCGCTGACGCGCGGCGCGATGGATGCGCTCTTGCCGTTTCGTCAGCGCCTTGCGAGCTCGGAAGAGGTCTACGAGACCGTCTACGCGCGAGGCGAGCCGTATCGCGCCACGCACCTCGCGAGTGGGTTCGCGATTGAACAGAAGAGCGCGACGCTCGGAGTGGGCTCGTATTTTCTCGTGCCGGTTCGTGGAGCACGCTCCGGAAGCGTGATCGCCGCGCTGGGAGCGGTATTCGGCGACGGCGCGAGTGACGCCGGTTGCGCCGAGACCCTCCTCACCGAGCTGTCGCTCGCCATCGGCGCGAGCGTGGAGCGCGGGCTCAGCATGCGCGAGCACGAGCGCGCGAGTCGGATCCTCGAGGCGACCGGCGACGCGATGCTCGCGTGGGACGCCGAGGGGCGCCTCGTGGATCTCAACCGTGCGGCCGAGACGCTCGTCGGGGCGAGCCGCGAAGATCTCCTCGGCACCAGCTTGCTCGATTTGTTCGGCGCCGTGCCCATCGGCCCGTCGAGTGGAAAGCGTCTCGCCCTCCGCGCGCGTGACGGAAGGCGACTGGTCGTGGCCGCGACGATCAGCACGGTGCAAAGCGATCCGTTGGTGTACGCGCACGCCCTCTTGCGCGACCTCTCCGACGTCATCGCCGCCGAGAGCGACGCGTCCGCGCGCTTGTCCCAGCTGCGCGAGCTCACCGAGCAACACATGGTTTTGCTCGACAACGCACCGCTGCTCATCTTTCGCCTCGATCCGCAGACCGGAGAGGTGCTCTACCTGAATCGCCACGCGGAGAGGCTGTTCGGTGTCCCGGCGAGCAAGGCGCTGTCGACGCCGGACTTCCTTCGAGATGCCCACGTCGATCCAGAGGGCGCGACGGCCTTTGAAGAGGCCGTCGTCGTCGCGCGTCTCGGGCAGGTGATGGCGCCCTACGAGGCCCGCCTCAAGCGCGAGGGCGGCGACTCGATCATCGCTCGCGGGACGATCTACCCCATCCTCGCAGAGAGCGGCCGCGTCTCCGGGATCGAAGGCATCTTGCTCGACGTGACCGGAGAACGCGCCGCGCGGTCCAGGCTGCTGCAGGCTGATCGCCTCGCGACGGTCGGCATGCTCGCCGCGGGCGTCGCTCACGAGATCAACAACCCCGCGGCCTTCATGTTGCTCGGCCTCGACGTGCTCGGGCGAACGGTGCTCGGCCCGAACGTGAAAATGACGCCGGACGCAGACGCGCAGGCTCGACAGCTCATCAGCGACCTCAAAGAGACCGGACGACGCATCGTCGAGATCGCCCACGACATGCGCACCTTCGCGAGTCCGCCTGGGCAAGGTCGACGGACGCTCGTCGACGTCTCGCGCACCATCGAGAGCGCGCTGACGATCACGCGCGCGCAGATCGTCGAGAAGGCAGAGATCGAGGTGTGCGTCTCGCCCGAGCTCCCGCTCGTCGCGGTCGAGGACGGTCGACTCGGTCAGGTCCTCGTGAACCTCCTCGTGAACGCAGCGCAGGCGATCTCGGCCGCGCGCGCGTCCCGCGGCGTGCCGCCGGACGGCGACCGGGTGCGCATTCGCGCTTCGTCGTCCGGCAGTCACGTCGAAATCGCCGTCGAAGACAGCGGCCTCGGCATGCGCCAGGACGTCATCGATCGCGCGTTCACGCCGTTCTTCACCACGCGCCAGCCCGAGGGCGGCACCGGTCTCGGGCTCGCGATTTCGAAGACCATCATCGAGGCCGCGGGCGGGACCATCACCGCGTCGAGCCCGAGCACCCTCGGCGATCCGCCCACAGGCAGCCGCTTCGAGATCTCGCTCCCAGCGTTCATGGACGTGATGGAAGCGGCGCCCGACAGCTCGATGCCGGCCGAGGTGACGCCTCCGCACGCGCGCGTCTTGATCGTAGAAGACGAGGTGCTCCTCGGCCGTGCGCTCGCGGATCAGCTCTCGGATCCCCACGAGGTGAAGGTCGTCGTCGGCGGAGAGGAAGCCCTCGCCGTCTTGGCGAAGGAGCGCTTCGACGTCGTGCTCTGCGACGTGAAGATGCCGACCATGGGCGGAGAAGATCTCTATCGGCGGGTCGCGGACCTCGATCGCGAGCAGGCCAGACGCTTCGTGTTCATGACGGGAATCGGCTTCGATCCGGAGTTCGAGAAGTTCCTCGCTCAGGTTGGCGCGCCGCTCCTCGAGAAACCATTTCCGATTCGGAAGGCCCAGCGCATCATCGGCGAGCTGGTCGGTTTGCGTGGCCAGCTCGGCGCTGAGACGAAGTAGCGCCGGCTTCAGCCAGGCGTCACGAACGCCGGCGACTCGCTTTGTCACGAGCAGACGCGTGCTGGCGACAAAGCGAAGCGAGCCCGCCTTCTCAGCGAGCTCGACTTCATTGGGCGCAGCAGAAGGTCAGAGGATCTTCAGGAGCTTGATGTCGAACACGAGCATGCCGCTCGGCGCGCCCGGACGTTGCGGCTTGTCGCCGTAGGCGAGGTCGGCCGGGATCCAGAAGCGCGTCGTCTCGCCCTCGACCATGAGCTGCACGCCCTCGGTCCAGCCCTTGATGACGCCGCTCAGCGGGAACGTTGCGGGCTCGCCGCGTGTGATCGAGCTGTCAAACATCTTGCCGTCGGTGGTCCAGCCCGAATAGTCGACCTGCACGCGATCCTTGTCGGTCGGGTGCTTGGTGCCGGTGCCCTTCTCGAGGACGCGATACGAAATGCCGCTCTTCGTCTTCTTTGCGGTCTTCGGCGGCGCCTTGACGTCTTCCGGGACGGCGGGCGGCGGCGGGGTCTTCTTGATCTCGATGAGCTCGATGTCGAACGTCAGCTGGCCGCTCGGCGCGCCGGGACGCTTCGGCGTGTCGCCGTACGCGAGCTCGGCCGGAATCCAGAAGCGCGTCGTGTCACCGACGACCATGAGCTGCACGCCCTCGGTCCAGCCCTTCACGACGCCGTTCAGCGGGAACGTGGCAGGCTGTCCGCGCTTCTTCGAGCTGTCGAACATGTGGCCGTCGGCCGTCCAGCCCGTGTAGTGCACGGTGACTTTGTCCTCTGCCGAGGGGTGCTCGGTGCCGCTGCCCTTGACGATGTTCTTGTAAGCGAGGCCGCTCGTCGTCTTCGTCGCGTCGGCCGGGGGCGCGGCGACATCGGGCGGAGCAGGGATACCGTCGTCCTTCGGCTTGATGGGGGCGGTGGCGGTCTTGATCTGACCGGCACCCATGGCGCTCCCGAGCGGCGCCGCGCCAGACGGCTTCGCCTCTGCGGTGGCGGTCGCGTCCGGCGGTGCTTCGCAGCCCGCGATCGCCGAAGCGGCGCCGACGATTCCGAGGAGAACAGGACGACGGGAAACGTTCGAGCTCATCATGGCGTGATCCTTCGCGGGGTGTGTCGCCCCGCCAACGGGACTGTCACTCACTCAACTTGATCGGGATCCAGAGGGCGCGGACCTTCGACATGGTGCCCTCGCGCGTGTAGCCCGCGAGGCCATAGAGGATGTTCCACCAGTGGCCCTCGGGAGAAGAGCCGAAGGACAGCGCCGGGAAGAAGTGGAACTCCCACTCGGTGCCGCCTTTGACTTTGCTCTCGTGATAATAGGTATTCAGCGCGACCTGACTGACGTCGTCCTGATCCGCGAAGCGGAAGAACACCGGGAACACCACGGTGCTACGCGACTTCGGCGTCGCGAAGTCCCATAGGACCGGCGGGATGACGAGGTGGGTCGACTCGTACGTACGCCCCATGAAGAACAGGGGGTAGATGTTCGTGTACCAGCCAGTCAGGCTGTGGTTGTGCTCGAAGAGCGGTGTGACCCACGTGTCTTCGCTGATCCCGGGGCGCTTGAAGTGAGCGTAGAACGGGAAGGCGATGAAGTCGTCCACGCGCGGCGACTCGGATTGGTAATAGAACGGAAATAGGAGCTTCGTATCCAGCCCGATGTCTGGGTCGCGGTACCACCAGAACAGCGGCGTGACCATGTCGAGCTCGGTGCGGCCCCGGTAGCGGGCGTAGCCCCACGTCACGAAGAGATCGTCGCCCTCTTGGTCTTCCGAGTCGAGGAAGAGGGGCGTGATGAGCAGGTGCGAGTCGCCCTTGAACCCGTAGTGGAAGAACGGGAAGAGCGTGATGTGGTCCTCGTTCTTGCCCCAGTTTCGATAGAAGAGCGGGAAGATGTCGAAGACCTCGCCCTCTCGATCGCGCTGCCACAGGAACGGACCCCAGAGGTTCGTCTCGCTGTCCGTCGTGTCGTCGTATTCGTAATAGTGAAGGAGCGGCGGGATGAGCTCGTACTCGCTGCCCTTGTCTTTGCCATAGAAGTAGAAAGGCGCGACGCCGAGGTCGACCGAGTCGGTCGTGCGCAGATCGCAACCGGGGCCGCCCTTCCACTTGCAGAAGTACGGGCCTACGAGGTTGAAGCCGTCGTGGTCCGAGTGCTCGGTGAACGTGAGCAGGGCAGGGATGTGGAAGTACCCGCCGCCGTCTTCGGTGTCGCCCTCGAAGAAGAGGGGCGGCAGCCAGTTCGCGTGCGTCGCGGGCTTGCCGTCGTGCGCGGCCGTCTCTTGATGGCCAAACGGGCCGACGACCGTGGTGTAGGTCTGCTCGTCGCGGAGGTGCCAGAAGAACGGGAACGCGACGTCCGCGTCCATGTCCGTGCTGCGTTGTTGGTAGTACAGGCCGAAGAGCGAGGAGCGACTCCCCGGCTCGGTGCGCTCGGCCCAGAACGGGAAGACCGTCCGGAAGCGCCACTTGTCGCGCGTCTCCGAGTAGTACGGAGGATAGAAGTCGATGTCGGGCTCGCCGCGGCGTCCCTTCGCATCCTCGTCCTCGGTGCGCGTCGTGCCGAGCTCGTCGGCGATCTCGGGCGGAACGGCGAGGGGATCTTCAGGGAGGACCGGCGCGGTCTTCGGTTGATTGGCCTGCTCGGCTCCGGTCGCAGCGTGTGGCTCGGGTTGACCGGGCGGCGTGGCTTGCGCGCCCTTCTTCGCGGGCTGCGCTCCGCCCGGACTGCCGAGGTTCGGAAACTGTGCGCGCGCGTCGGTGGGAAACGCGACGACCGAGGCCGCGACGAGCGCGATGGACGCCGCGGCGAGCGCGCGGCGCCAGAAGGGCGTTCGATCCTTGACCTGTCCTCCGGCGGTCCGAAGACCCCGAGGGCGCGAGCGCAGAAAGGTCAAGCCAAGCCTCCGCTCGCCGCCGCGACCGGCACGGGAGGTGGCGAGGCGACGCGGGCCGCGATGATGCTCGCCGCGGACTCGAGGGGGAGCTTGTCTTGCGCGTGCGCGGCGAGATCCTTCACGGTGACGCTGCGCTCTTTCGCCTCGTCGTCGCCGATGAGGATGCAATGGCGAACGCCGGCCGAGTCGGCCCGCCGGAGCATGGCCTTCAGCTTCGCGTCGCGCGCGTCGACGATGGTCTGGGTGCCGAGATCGCGAAGCTCGCGCGCCAAAGAGAGGCCAAGGGGTAGGGCCTGCTCGCCCAGGACCGCGATGTAGACCGGTGCCGCGTGATCGGCCGCCTCTGCGTCCTTCATCGCGACGAGGAGGCGCTCGATGCCCATGGCAAAGCCGATCGCAGGCGTCTTCGGGCCGCCGAGGCTTCCCACCATCTCGTCGTAGCGTCCGCCGCCGCACACCGTGCTCTGCGCGCCGAGGTCCGCCTCTGTGGCTTTCACCTCGAAGAGCGTTCGCGTGTAGTAGTCGAGGCCACGGACGAGCTTGGGATCGACCACGTACGGGATGCCGAGCGCGTCGAGCGCCGACTTCACGCCGTCGAAGTGGGCGCGGTCTTCATCCGAGATGGTCTCGAGGATGCTGGGGGCGCCCTCTGCGGCGGCGATGTCTCGCGGATCTTTGCTGTCCAGGATGCGCAGCGGGTTTTTCTCGAGGCGACGCTGCGAGTCTTCCGACAAGGCGTCGCGCTTCGGGGCGAAAAAGCCAAGCAAAGCATCGCGATAGCGCTCGCGAGTCCCTGCGCTGCCGAGCGAGTTGATGTGGACGCTCGTGGCGCCGATGCCGAGGCCGCGCAAGACGCGGACCACGAGCTCGATCATCTCGGCGTCGGAGACCGGTCCCGCGTCCCCGAAGAGCTCGCAACCTGCCTGATAGAATTGCCGATAGCGGCCTTTGGCCGGGCGCTCACCACGGAACATCGGGCCGAGGTAGTACCACCGCGTCACCGGCTCTTTGGCGGCGATACCGTGCTCGACGAACGCGCGGGCGGCGCCAGCGGTGCCCTCTGGGCGGACGGTCATGCGGTCGCCGTGGCGCTCGAAGGAGTACATCTCCTTCTCTACGACGTCGCTGGTTTCGCCGATTTGGCGCTCGAACAGCGAGGTGTCCTCGAGGAGCGGGGTGCGCACCTCTCCATAGCCGTAGAGCTCCGCCGTTTGGCGAAAGACTGCCTCGACGCGGTGCCAGCGCCTCGCCTCATCGGGCAGGATGTCATTCATGCCCCTGACGGCACGGAGCTTCACGGGTCGTCTCTCGGTCTTTCTCGCAGCGGCGGCCGCTTATGGCCTTCGTCCGCCATGGGGTCAAGCGCTCAGGTGCGATGGGGCACTCCGGGCCACGCTCATGGAAACGAGGTCTTGCGCTCGGCGAACGCGCGAGGGAGAGGCAGCGCCGTGACGAAAGGCGCCATCCTCTGCCTCGATCCTGGGAAGGCGCGCGTGGGGGTCGCGGTGGCAGAGCTCGACGTCGGCCTCGCGATGCCTGCGCCCCCGCTTCCGGGTGCCGACGCGAAGCGACTCCTCATTCTCATCAAGGAGCTCGCCGCCGAGCGCGAGGCGACGCGCATCCTGGTGGGGTTGCCCCTCGAGCTCGACGGGACGCGGGGCCCCGCCGCGAAGAAGGCCCTCGCGTTCGCCACGGACGTCGCGAACGCGACCGGGCTCGAGGTCGAGCTGGTCGATGAGCGGCTCTCCACGGTCGAGGCGTCGCGGCGGCTGGACGAGGCAGGGCGAAAGAAGGGCCGTGGCAGGACCCAACACATCGACGGCGCCGCCGCGGCGGTGCTGCTCCAGGCGTGGCTCGACCGACAGGCTCGCGTGCGCTGAGTGTGCGACGCCCGGCGTCGGCGTCGGTCAGTCAATACGAGGGCAGGGCGAAAGTGGAGGCGCGGGGCCGTCCGGCTCGAGGCCGGACCCACCGAACGCAGCGCCATCAGGGCCGAAACACTCGGCCACCGTCTCGTACGTCGTTCGTCCTCCGGCCGGCGTTACGGCGCGTTGCACCGTCGACTTGCCGCGCGTTCGCCCACCGAGGACTGCCGCCCCGGACGCCGAGCGCAGCGCCAGCGCGAGCACCTCGGCGGCGCTCGCGGTGTCGGCATCGACGAGGACGACGAGCGGGTTCGCGTACCGACGACGGCCGCGTGAGCGACGTATGTCGTCGTCGCCGTCGGCGTCTCTCACGATCGCGAGCGTCGCGTTCTCGACCGCGAAGTCCGACGCGAGCGAAAGCGCCGCGTCCAGATCGCCGCCCGGGTTGCCTCGGAGATCGAGGACGACGCAGCCTGACGGAGGAACGCTGGCGAGCGCCGACGCGACACGCGCGCCGACGTCCTCCGTGATGCGGGAGATGCGGACCACCCGCGCGCCAGTGGCGTCGTCGAACGCCGTCACGCTCGGAAGACCCATTCGCACGGCCGCGCCGAGCTGCTCGAGCTCGGCCGCGCCGAGCGCGTCGCCGAGCGCGGGGAGCCCGCGAGCGCCGGCCGCGTGCTCGGTGTGCGCACACGTAAAGTAGACCGAGAGCGCGCTCTGCACCGACACGAGACCGCTCGAGGCGTTCATGGCGTTTCCTGTCGAGAGCGACGAGAACGTAACCGCCGGGCTCTGTTCGATGAACACGCTCGGATTTCCGGTGGAATAGCGCGCCTCTTGCTTCGTGACGGGGTGGCTCGTCCCCGACTCGTCACCCGTCGTCTGTGGCACGCTCGATTTTTGGTTGAGCGCGTTGCCGCACTCGACGAGGACGGTGGTCGCGAAGTTGGTCGCCTGCGTATTGCTGGCCGTGTTGACGTACGGGGTCGGTACGTCGACGCCGGTGCCTGTCGGCGTGTTGCACGTGTCGGGGGAAGCGACTGCTTGACCGGCGTTGCGCGTGGCTGCGGCGAGCATCGTGTGTCCCTCCTTAGCCCAGGTGAATCTCGCGTCCGTTCACGGACACGGTCTCTTCGGTGATGATCTTCGCGCGCTTCGCTTGGGCGAGGCTCGTGCCTTCGACGATCGTGTGCGCCTCTCCTGCGTGCACAGAATAGAGCTCGCGAACGCGCTGTGCGAACGACTCGGCGTGCTCGATCACGGCGCCCGCGAACGTACGCAACTTGCCGGCTCGCACCTCGACGTCCGGGCCCGCGATCGCGACGCCAGCCTCTCCGCTCAAGGTGAGCGTGCCGCCGTCGGCGCGGATCTCGAGGTCGCCAGGGAACGACACGACGCCACGTCCCGTCGATCGAATGACGCCCAGGATCCACGCAGGCTCGTCGCGCTTCTGGATGACGAGCACGTCGTCGCCGACGGCCGCCTCGTACTGGAATGCGAGAGCGGGTGTCGCGCGGACGACGCGGCCCGACGGTAGACGAACGTCGACCTGCCCCGACGCATGTGTTCCGACGACCGAGGTCGGCCCGAGGAACAGCGCATCGTCCGTCGAAGGAGCGTTCGCGGTGAAGAGCGGCGTGACGGTCATGTTCGCGTTCTTTCGCTGGGGCGCGGAGGGGGTTGCCAGGCTTCGGCTTCTAAGCGCTCGAGGTCGGTTCGCTTCACGGAGCGCAGCGTCGCGCGAGAGAACGAAGCGCCGTCGTCTTTGACGTGGTGGAGGACGGCAGACGAGAGATCT
>Ga0164241_10002588_pt1 | contig 19236 bp, 21 predicted proteins | sample OricomyardsoilBY_FD_108780 | JGI IMG/M metagenome (GOLD analysis project Ga0164241, IMG submission 108780) | Backyard soil microbial communities from Emeryville, California, USA - Original compost - Back yard soil (BY) | ecosystem: Environmental > Terrestrial > Soil > Unclassified | place: USA... | reverse complement strand
TCCAGCACGACCCCGGCCTCGACGGCACCGACGTGGTCCTGCTCGACGAATGCCACGAGCGCCACCTAGACGCCGACCTGCTGCTCACCCTCCTGCTCGACGCGCGGGCGGGCCTGCGTCCCGAGCTGAGGCTGCTGGCCACGTCCGCGACCGTCGCCACCGACCGGATTGCCGCGCTCCTCGGCCCCGGCACGCCCGTCATCACCGCCCACGTCCGCACGTTCCCGGTGACCATCGGCTACGTCGGTCCCGCCCGGGGCGAGCGCATCGAGGGCACGGTCGCCCGCGCCGTCCGGACCGCACTGTCCGAATCGGACGGTGACGTACTGGCCTTCCTGCCCGGCGCCGGTGAGATCGCCCGCACCACGGCGCTCCTCGGCGGTGTCGACGTCGTTCCCCTGCACGGCCGACTGCCCGCCCGCAGCCAGGACGCGGCGCTGCGCCCCGGCACCCGGCAACGCGCGGTCCTCGCGACGGCCGTGGCGGAGTCCAGCCTCACCGTGCCGGGCGTGCGCGCGGTGGTCGACTCGGGCCTGGCCCGGATGTCCACGATGGACCATCGGCGCGGGCTCGCCGGGCTGGTCACCACACGGGTATCGGCGGCGGTCGCCGAGCAGCGGGCCGGTCGCGCCGGGCGGGAGGCGCCCGGGCGGGTGTACCGCTGCTGGCCCGAACACGAGCACGCCACGCTCCCCCCGCGTCCGGAGCCGGAGATCCGCACCACCGACCTCACCCGGCTCGCGCTGGAGCTGGCCTGCTGGGGCACGCCCGACGGGTCGGGGCTGGGCTGGTGGGACCCGCCGCCGCCCGGGGCGCTCGCGGCGGGCCGGGCCGTGCTCACCGCGCTGGGCGCACTGGACGACAACGGCGTGACCGAACGCGGCCGCCGGATCGCCGAGGTAGGCCTGCACCCGCGCCTGGCCCGCGCACTGCTCGACGGCGCCGCCGAGACGGGCGCGGTCCCCGCGGCCGAAGTCGTAGCCCTGCTGGATGACGACACCCTGGCCGCGACGGTCTTCGTCGAAGATGCGCTTCGGGCGCTACGTCTTGACGACAGCGAGCGCGCCCGACGCTGGCGCCGCGAAGTCAAACGCCTGGCGGGCCTCGTTCCCAATGGTCCACAAGGGACGCCAGACCCCGCGTACGTGGTGGCGCTGGCCCATCCCGAACGGCTGGCCCGCCGCCGAGCACCCGACTCGCGGGCGTACCTGATGGCCGGCGGCACGGGCGCGGAACTGGACCGCGACGGCGGCCCGGAGTGGCTGGCCGTGGCAGATGCCGACCGCCAGCCGGGCCGAGCACAGGGCAAGATCCGCCTGGCCGCCCGCGCCGACCGCGCGCTCGCCGAACGGGTCACCCCACCATCCACTGTGGACGAGGTGGCCTGGTCCGGCGGCGATGTGGTTGCCCGGCGTGTCACCCGCCTGGGCGCGATAGTGCTCGATTCGCGGCCGATATCCGCGGATCCCGATCGTCTACGAGCGGCGCTGCTCGAAGGCTTGCGCACGGAGGGCCTGACCTTGCTGCGCTGGACGGAGGCGGCAACCCGGCTACGCGGCAGGCTTTCGTTGCTGCACCGCGCACTGGGCGCCCCGTGGCCCGCGATGGACGACGCGGCCTTGCTGGAAGCGGCGGAATCCTGGCTGGGCCCCGAGTTGGCAACGGCCAAGCGCCGAGCGGACCTGGCGCGGGTGAACGTCCACGACGCCCTGCGCAGGCTACTCCCGTGGCCCGAGGCGGCGCGTCTGGAAGAGCTGGCCCCGGACCGCCTGACGGTCCCGTCGGGCGCGAAGATCAAGGTCGACTACGACGGTGACGAGCCCGTGCTGCCGGTGAAGGTGCAGGAGACGTTCGGCTGGACGAGGAGTCCAGAGGTGGCCGGCGTGCCGGTGCTGCTGCACCTGCTCTCCCCCGCCGGCCGCCCGGTGGCCGTGACCCGCGACCTGGAGTCCTTCTGGCGCGACGGCTACCAGCAGGTCCGCACGGAGTTGCGCGGCCGCTACCCGAAACACCCGTGGCCGGAGGACCCGACAACGGCAGTCCCTACGGCACGCACGAAACGCTGACCCGAGCCGCTCCCGACTCGACCCCGAACTGCCGTGTCGGCTGCGCCGGACATGGCCGCCTTGCCCAAACCGCTTCGCCCAGCCGCCTCACCCGACAGCTTCGGTCGGCCGGTCCCAGCCGCCTACCCGGCAACTTCGCCCGACCGGCCCCAGGCGCACCCAGCCGCCTCGCCTTTCCGTCGCCCGGCCGAATCAGCCGCCTTGCGCGGCAGCTTCGCCCTGCCGAACCCAGCCGCATCGCCAGCCACTTCGACACTTTCCATGGCCCCGCCTCGCCCGGCCGGAACCAGCCGCCGTGCCCAGCCGCACCGCCCGGCCGGACCCAGCCGCCGTGCCCAGCCGCCTCGCCCGGCCGGAACCAGCCGCACCGCCAGGCGCACCGCCAGCCGGTCCGCCGCTTGCCATCGCCCGGCCGCAGTGCCATGCCGCGTTGCCGGAGCCGTCGCCCGGTCGCCGCGTCTGGCACGCCGATCGCCTCGCCAAGCCGGTCCGACAAACCCGGCCCCACCGCCAAGGCTGCCCCGGCGATCTCGGCGGCTGGGCTACGAAACGGACGAAGTGACCTCGGCCTGCTGCCAGGACTCCGTCAACGTCGACAGCCGCCACGGGACCATGCGCAGCACGGTGATCTTCGGGTCCAGGTGGTCCGTCGAGCCCAGGATCCGCGGGTCGTAACCCAGCGGCTCCTCGGCCGCCGAGAACAGGTCCCACACGTAACGCCGGGTCGAGGCGTCGTCCTGCCACGATGCCGCGCACTCGGCCACCGCGACCTCCTGTGCCGGGTCCCAGTAGCTGCACGACACGAACGGCGTGCGCGCTAGGTGCGCACGCTTCAGCGGGGTCGGCCGGGTGAACAGCCAACCCGTCACACCGTCGGACGTGCGCTCCCAGTACGGGTGCACGACCCGCGAGCGCGGGCGGCCCTGCCGATCCACAGTGACGAGGGTGCACCACACGATCCGGTGCGCGATTCGCACGAAGTCCTCCAGCACCACTGAAGGTGGTCTGCTAAAGTTCACAACCATGGTTGTGCATCTTAGGCCGGCCGAGCTGGAGTTGTCACTACTCAGCCTGTTCGCTGGCTGGGCGATGACCGACGAACTGCAGCGCAGGCTCGCCGCGGACGGGCTCGGTGAGCTGCGCTTCAACGACGGCGTCGTCATCCAGCACGTCCTCGCCGGGCCGCTGTCGATCACCGCGCTGGCCGAGCGGATGGGCGTCACCCAGCAGGCCGCCTCCAAGACAGTCGCCGATCTCGAGCGGCGGGGGCTGCTCACCCGCGAGCCCGCGCCGGACGACGGGCGCGCCAAGAACCTCGCGTTGACCGAGCAGGCAAAAAGGGCCGTCGACAAGACCAGGGAGCACCGGGCACAGCTGGAAGCCGAGCTGGTCGAGGAGTACGGGCCACGGGTGGCGGACGCGCGGGACCTGCTCGCCGCGATCCTCACCCGCTTCGACGCGGACGACGCGATCCGTCACCGGCGGGTGCGGCCGCCGGCGTGACACTAAGGTGAGGTCGTTGCTCAGGCTAACGACCCATGGAGTGAACATGCGGGATGGCATGGAGTCCGGTCACGTCACGGTGACCGGCGCGGGCGGCGACGAGATCGATGCCTACGCGGCGCACCCGGTCGGTGCCCCGCCGTCGGGCGGCGTCGTGGTGATCCACCACATGCCCGGCTGGGACGCCGAGACCAAGGAGATCACCCGGCGCTTCGCCGCGTGGGGCTGGTCCGCGGTGTGCCCCAACCTGCACCAGCGCGACGCGCCCGGCGCCGACCCGGACGACGCGGCGGCCGCCTCCCGCGCGAACGGCGGGGTGCCCGACGAGCGGCTGCTGGGCGACGTCGACGGCGCGGCCGCGTACCTGCGCGAGCACGCGACCGGCAACGGCAAGGTCGCCACGATCGGCTTCTGCTCCGGCGGCCGGCAGTCCGTGCTGTCCGGGTGCGGCCTGCAGATCGACGCCGCGATCGACTGTTACGGCGCGTTCGTGCTGAACCCGCCGCCCGCCGAGTACAAGCTCGAGGTGCCCTCGCTCGAGCCGCGGCTGCCCGACCTGTCCTGCCCGCTTTTGGGCCTGTTCGGCAACGACGACAAGGCGCCGACGCCCGCGGAGGTCGACCGGTTCGAGGAGATCCTCACCGGACTCGGCAAGCCGTACGAGTTCCACCGCTTCGACAACGCCGGCCACGCGTTCTTTGCCGTCGACCGCCCCGCCTACCGCCCCGAGGCGGCCATGGAGGGCTGGCGGCTCGTCAAGGAGTTCCTCGGCAAGTACCTGGAGGCCTGATGTGCACCTATGTCACCGAGAAGAGCACGACCACCGGTAGCGGCAAGGGCGCGCAGGGCTGGTTCCCCGTCACATCCACGACCGTCTACTTCGACCACCCCGTGCACGCGCAGGCCGACCACACGCTCAACCTCGACTTCGTGAACCCGGACCGCGGCGCGTCCGCACGGGTCGCCGTCGAGCTGACCGCGGAGTCGGCGGTGAACCTCGTCGAGGCCATCGCGCGGGTGTTCACGCAGGTGTCGCCGGACCTGACCGGCGTGGACGAGGCGGGCGCGAAACGGCTCCTCGAGGCCGCCGAATCACTGCGCGAGGTCACCGCGGCGCGCTGACCTCGGCTCATCACGCCGATCGCACCCCACACTGGCGTACAAAGGTGCGGGGAGGTGGTGGCGCCGTGTCGGTGGTTCGCCGCAGGACGGCCCGGGGCTGGGCCCTGGTCGCCGCGCTGGCCGCCGTCGCCGTCCTGATCCCGCAGGTGCCGCGCTGGCTGCCGGTCTCGGACTCCTCGATCAGCCCCACCGAGCTGCGCGCGAAGATGCTCGCCTCGGACGACCGGCCCTACCAGGGCTACGCGGAGATCTCCGGCTCGCTCGCGCTGCCCGAGCTGCCGAAGGTCGCCGACCTCGTCGCGCTGCTGACCACCACCACGCACGTGCGCACCTGGTACGCCGACCCGACACGCTGGCGGTTCGACGTCATCAACAACCTCGGCGAGCGGGACGTCTACCGGACCCCGGAGGGCGAGTTCACCTGGGACTACGGCGCGGACATGCTGACCAGGCTCATCGGCGACCCGCCGGTGCGGATGCCCCGCGCGGGCGACCTGCTGCCACCGGACCTGGCCCGCCGGATGCTGGTCGCCGCGCAGGACGACAAGGTCACCGCGCTGCCCGCGCGCCGGGTCGCGGGCGTCGACGCGGCCGGGTTGCGGCTGACCCCGGCCGACCCGGACACCACGATCGGCCACGTCGACATGTGGGCCGACCCGGCCACGGGCCTGCCGGTCGCGGTCGAGCTGACCGCCCGTGGCGGGACGCGGCCGGTCCTCGTCAGCCACTACCTCGAGCTGAGCCAGACGACGCCGCCCGCGGACGTGCTCGTCCCGAAGCACTCGCCGAGGAGCGGGTTCAGCCTCACGACCGCCCCGGACGTCGGCGACGTGCTCGGCTCGATCGGCCGCGGCCGGATCCCGCTGCAACTGGCCGGCCGGGAGCTGCGCCAGGCGGACATCGGCGGCCTGCGCGGCGTCGGCGTGTACGGCGACGGGCTGTCCGCGTTCATCGCCATGCCGGTCCCCCGCGACATCGGGTCCGGCGCGGCGGAGGCGATCACCAGCGCGGGCGGCACCAGCGAGGAACTGCCGCGCGGTGAGGCGCTGGAGCTGGCGATCCCGCCGCTGTCGGTGGTGGTCGCGCGCTCGGAGTTCTCCCGCCGCTGGTACCTGCTGGCCGGCATGACCACGACGGAGGTCCTCCGTGACGCCGCGGGCGAGCTGACCTCGTTCCGGAGGTTCCCGTGATCGTCACCCACGGGCTCACCAAGCGCTACGGCAAGGTCGTGGCGGTCGACGGCGTGGACCTGAACGTCCGCGAGGGCGACCGGTACGGGTTCCTCGGCCCGAACGGGTCCGGCAAGACGACGCTCGTGCGGCTGCTGCTCGGCCTGGTCTACGCGACGAGTGGCTCGCTCGAGGTGCTGGGTTCGTCCACCCCGGCGAAGGTGCTGCCCCAGATCGGTGCCTTGGTCGAGGGACCCGCGGCGTACCCGCACCTGTCCGGCCGCCAGAACCTGCGCCTCCTCGACGCGGCGGGGCCGGGCGGTGCGCGGCGGACGCGGAAGCGGCGCATCGAGGAGGCGCTGGAGCAGGTCGGCCTGTCCGGCGTCGACCGCCGTCCGGTGCGGGCCTACTCGCTCGGCATGCGCCAGCGGCTGGGCATCGCGGCCGCGCTGCTGCGCAAGCCGGTGCTGCTGATCCTCGACGAGCCCACCAACGGCCTGGACCCGCGCGGCATCCGCGAGATCCGCGACCTGCTGATCCGGCTGAACGAGGCCGGGACCACCGTGTTCCTGTCGAGCCACCTGCTGAGCGAGGTGGAGCAGCTGTGCACGCGGGTCGGCATCGTGGACCACGGTCGCCTGGTGCTGCAGGACGACCTGATGAACCTGCGCGCGCCGACCGGACACGTGGTCGTCCGCACCCCGGACGGTGGCAAGGTCGCCTCGCTTCTGGACGGTCAGGTGGTCTCCCGGGACGGCGACCGGCTGCTGATCCGGCACACCGACGCGGCGGTGCTGAACACGTTGCTCGTCGGCGAGGGCGTGCGGGTGTCGGCAATCGGCGAGGAACGGCAGTCGCTCGAGGACGTGGTGCTGGACGTGACCGGCCACGGCAGCGACCGCTTCGGCACCAACGGCGGGGGTGCCTCGTGATCACCGTCGAGCTGCGGAAGCTGGTCCTGCGGCCCCGGGTCTGGCTGTCGATCCTGCTGCTGTGCGCCGTGCCCGCGCTCGTCGCGATCCTGCTCTCGATCTCCGATCTCGCGCCGCCGCCCGGACAGGGTGGCGCGTTCCTGTCCGCGGTGCTGGACAACGGGTCGCTGTACCCCGCGGCCGCGCTGGCGATGGTCCTGCCCGTCTTCCTGCCGCTCGCGGTCGCCGTCTACGCCGGGGACGCCATCGCCGGCGAGTCGGCCACCGGGACCTTGCGCTACCTGCTCGTCCGGCCCGTCGGACGGCTGCGGCTGCTGTCGGCGAAGCTCGCCGCGCTCACCGTGTACATCATGCTGGCGATGATCATCGTGGTGGTGTTCTCGCTGGTCGTCGGGATCGCGCTGTTCGGCACCGGCGCGGAGGCGGTCGGGCAGCCAGGGTCGGTGACCGCGCTGTCTGGCTCGTCGCTCGACCCGTCCGAGCTGGCCGTGCGCATGCTGGCGGCGGTCGGCTACATCGTCGTGTCGATGCTCGGGTTCGGGACCATCGCGCTGTTCTGGTCGACGCTCTCCGACTCCGCCCTCGGCGCGGCACTCGCCTCGCTCGCGGTGCTGATCGCCAGCTCGATCATGCAGACGCTCGACGCCGCCGGCCCCATCAAGCCCTACCTGCCAACGAACTACTGGCTGTCCTGGATCGACTTCTTCCGCGACCCGATCTTCTGGGGCAACATCGACAAGGGCCTGCTGCTCCAGGCCGGCTACATCGCCGTGTTCTTCGGCGCCTCCTGGGCCAACTTCGCCACGAAGGACATCACCAGCTGACGCACATCGACGTCCAGTGCGGGGCCGGGGTTCTTGCTGTCCCGGAGCGCGCCCAGATCCTGCCGGACCTCCACGCAGTTCCCGCCGGTGCCACTGAAGCTCGATGTGCGCCACTCCATGATCACGCCTCCCTCAGCATCAACCCGAGCATAGCTTGGCTTTCATGGGTGGAAAGGGCTACACGATCGAGCTTGGCGAGCATCTGCGTATAGGGCTCCGCCTGGTCGTCGTGCAGGTAGATCCCGCCCTCGGCGACCTCGACGTTCACCACCGGCGACGTGTTCGGGAACGTCATGTAGAGCCATGAGTGACTGATCAGGCCAAGGGGAATGTGCGCGCGGACGATCCGGACTCCGATGCCGCGATTCCGTGCGGTAGCCAAGTGTTCGAGCTGCTTGCGATTCCCTTCGATTCCACCGAAGGGAATGCGCAACGCCATCTCGCTGATGTAGGCCAGGTAATCCAGCTTGCCGAGGATCTTCTGCCGCCGTTGTCTGGCCAGCCAGCGCAACTTCGCGACATCGGGCGACACGTCCCCGGCGTGCATGAGGCCCATGGCGTAGCTCTCGACCTGCAGCAAGCCCGGGACGAGGGTCACGGCCCAATCGGTCAGGCTGTTGGCGTCGGCGGCATAACTGGCCAGCGTGCCCATCTCGGTCGGCACGCCGGGCAGCGAACGATCCCACCAGCCGGATGCGTTGTCCGCCTTGGCCTCCGCGATCACCTTCTCCCGCTCGGCGGCCGGGATCCGGTACGCCGTGAGGATCGCCGACACGTCCTCGGTCGAGATGTGCCGGATGCCGTTCTCGGTCCGCGACATCGTGGCGAGCCCCCAGCCGACCAGTTTCGCGGCGGCCTCCAGGCTCAGCTTCGTCCGCTCCTTGCGGATCGCGCGCAGCCGCGCGCCGATGACCCGGTCGCGGGGTCTCGGGGGCTGCCTTCCTCCTGGCACGGTCACACCTTTCCCACCCTCGGAAGGCCGGGCGCCTTCGTCAAGCCGAAAGCTACTGTCGTAGCAGGGAAACCGCATCCGGAGAAGGGAAAACTCTCAGACTATCTACTGTGGACACTCAGTCGGCGCGGCCAGTGGAGCCGTGCCGATGGCGCGCAGCACCACACCGGTCACTTGCGGGTCGCTCGGCAGCTGCGAGTGCGCGACGACCGCGTCCGGGCAGACGTCCTGCAGCTGCACGTTCACCGCACCCGGCAACCGCGCGGAGTCGGGCGGCTTGACGGTCTCGTCGTCGCGTGTCCACAAGGACAACCAGTCGACCGGTGGCGGGCCGGCAATTCCGGCGAGCAGCGCGCTGCCGGGCGCGAGCTGCTGGCAGGCCACCGGGCACGCGCCGGGCGCGAGCACCTCCCCCACCCCGGCGAGGCGCGTGCCGTGCAGCGGGGAGCCGAGCGTGACGACGCGGCGCGTCGCGCGGGCGCCGTCCTCTGTGTCCACCCACAGCCGCGCGACCACGCCACCCGCCGAGTACCCGATCACGTCGACCGACGGCGCGCCCCGGTCGAGGGCGTCGTCGACCGCGTCCTCGAGCACCTTGACCTGGGCGCGCAGGTCACCGGTGCCGTCGCCGGGCAGCGTCAGGACGGTCGCCTCCCGCCCGGTCGCCCGGATCCGGTCGGCCAAAGTGGACAGCGAACCACGTGACCCGCCGTAGCCGGGCACGAGCAGGACCGGCCCGACGCCGGTCCGCGTGGGCTGGTCGTCGGGCACGAGCAGGGCCACCGCCCCGGCGACCAGCGCCAGCACGCAGGGCAGCGCGACGGCGGCGAGCAACGCCCGCCGCCTGCGACTCAGCCCCGTCCACCACTCCCGCACCCCACCATGATCCCCCGATCAGGGCTGATAGCCGAGCGGACCGTCCGGGGCGACGTTGTAGGCCTGGAAGAGCGGGTCGGACGACTGGGTGTCGATGTGGAAGTAGGTGGCGCCCCAGAGCTGGTTCTGGATGTCCGGGTGGCCGTTGCGGTGGATCATGTCGCTGTACTTGCGGCACTTGGCCTGCTTCTCACCGGTCGGGTCGCCGCCGTAGGCGTCGTTGAGGCCGTACTCGGTGGCGATCCACAGCTTGCCGGGGAAGTGCCCGGTGAGCGCGCCGACGATGTCGTAGACGACGGGGTCGAACTCGCCGGCGCCGTAGAAGTGGAAGCCGACGAAGTTGCAGCGGTTGACGGCGTCCTTGTAGCGCTGGTTCCAGAACCAGTCGTGGTAGCTGGAGTTGCCGCCGGGCGCGATGCCGGGGCTGCAGATCTGCACGCCGGGGAAGTTGGCCTGGACGGCGTCGATCGAGGCGTGCAGGGAGTCGGCGTAGGGCTGGATGAAGTCGGCGCCGTGGTGCAGGTTGGGCTCGTTGCCGAGCTCGATGATCAGCCGGTCGGCGGGGCGGACCTGGGTGGACCACTGGTAGAACGGCCGGATCTCGTTGACCACGGCGCCGGGGTCGAGGACGTTGTCGGTGTCGCCGGTACCGGTGCGCACGATCGTGTACGGGGTGAGGTTCGCCAGTGCCAGCTGGAAGTCCGGGTTGTTCCAGGGGGCACCCCAGGTGGCGACGACCTTGGTGAGGTTGTGCCGGCCCTGCGAGACGGCGGCCTTGAACTCCTCCCAGCCCGCGGTGAGCAGGGGGCCGTGATACTTGCCGATGGCCGCGCTCGCCGACCCGCTGGAGAGGAAGGGCACGGCCGCGGCGGCGAGCCCCGCTCCGGCGGCCAGCGCCCCGAACCGTCGGCGGCTGAAGGTGTTGTCGGCCATGGCTTTCGCACTCCCGATGTCCCGTAGGTGATCATCGTCAGAGTGCCACGGCTGCCCGTCCGGCACGTCGCCCAACCGGCGCGCACCCGCTGGGCTGTTCGGCACCGCCCGAAAGTCGGGTGATCAACATGCGACATCGGAATCTCTCCGTGACCCGGACCGCGTAGTGCTACTCAAGACACCCCGCGCGCCCCCGCGCATGCTCGTCGCATGACCTCTTCCGTGCAGTCCAAGTCCCCCACCACCGCCGCCTTCTTCTTCCAGGCCGCCGCCGCGTTCGCGATCTCCACGGGCTCCCTGGTGATCGGGATCGCCTTCCTGCCCATCGACCCCTGGGTGCGCGCCTTCCTGGCGCTGGGCACGGTGTTCACCGTCTCGTCGGCGTTCACGCTCGCCAAGTGCGTGCGCGACAGACAGGAGGAGTCCTATGTCAGCAACCGGGTCGACCGGGCGCGGGTCGACAAGCTGATCGCCGAGCACGATCCGTTCAAGATCGATGCCTGACGGGCGATATGCGCGGTCCCACCGCCATGTCCCAACAGCCCGGTTTGGGAGTTTCACCAGGTAGGAGGACCCGATTGCGGGTGTTGCCCCCGCCCGCTTCCGGCCTATTGTGCTGCGGTCCCAGGCAAACCATGGAGGTGTGGACCGATGAGGCGGAGATCCCGCGCGTTCGTCGTCGGAATGACAGCGGCGCTGGCCACCGTGCTGTGCGGCTCGACCGCGAGTGCGGCCCCGGCGCCCGGCGCGCCCGGACTCGGCGACTCGTACTACCCGCTGGACGGCAACGGCGGCTACGACGCGCTCCACTACGACATCCGGCTGAGCTACCGGCCGGCCACCGACCAGCTTTCCGGCACCACCACGATCCTGGCGAAGGCGACCCAGGACCTGTCGAAGTTCAACCTGGACTTCCTGCTGAAGGTCTCGTCGATCCGCATCAACAACGTGCCGGCGAAGTCGGTCACCAAGGACGGTGAGCTGACGGTCACACCGAAGAAGGCGATCAAGAAGGGCGACAGCCTCACGATCGTCGTGAGCTACAGCGACAAGCCCGAGCCGTACCGGTTGTACGGCTTCCCGGGCTGGACGAAGACGCCGACCGGCGCGCTGGGCATCAACGAGCCGCAGGTCGCGCCGTGGTGGTACCCGAGCAACGACCACCCGCGCGACAAGGCCACGTTCGACGTGTCGGTCGCGGTCCCGAACGGCGTCGAGGCGATGTCCAACGGCACGCTGGTGCGCGTCCGGCCGGAGGCGGGCGGCATGACGCGGTGGAGCTGGCGGAGCACCCAGCCGCAGGCGCCGTACCTCACCGAGCTCGCGATCGGGCAGTACGACGTGAACGCGTCGACCACGCCGGACGGCAAGCCGTTCATCACCGCCTACGGCGACGACCTCGGCGAGAGCGCGGACGCCGCGCGGGCGTCGGTGGAGCGCACGCCGGAGATCATCGAGTTCGAGGAGCAGAACTTCGGCCCGTTCCCGTTCGAGGCGCAGGGTGGTGTGGTCGACACCAGCCTGGGCTTCGCGCTGGAGAACCAGACCCGCCCGGTGTACGACGCGGGTTTCTTCGCCGCGGGCTCGAACACGTCGGTGGTCGCGCACGAGAACGCCCACCAGTGGTTCGGCGACTCGGTGTCGGTGCACGACTGGAGCGCGATCTGGCTGAACGAGGGCTTCGCAACGTACGCGGAGTACCTGTGGTCGGAGCACCAGGGTGAGGGCACGGCCGCCGAGGTCGCGCAGTTCACGTACGACTCGATCCCGGCCGACGACCCGTTCTGGCAGGTGCTGCCGGGCAACCCGGGCGAGGAGAACCAGTTCGACGACGCGGTGTACGACCGTGGTGGCATGACGCTGCAGGCGCTGCGCACGACCGTCGGGGACAAGGCGTTCTTCAAGACGCTGAAGACGTGGACGCGCCAGCACAAGTACGGCACGGCCACGATCCCGCAGTTCATCGCGCTGGCGGAGAAGACGTCGGGCAAGCAGCTGGACGCGTTGTTCCAGACGTGGCTCTTCACGGCGGGCAAGCCCGCGGTGGGCCCGAACGGCACGACGTCTTTGGCGGCGAAGGCCTCGGCCAAGCCGAAGTCGTTCGACCAGATCCAGCGGACGCACAAGCTGCTCGCAGCCGAGCACTAGTCCCGAGGAAGGGGGCGGCCTGCCGGCCGCCCCCTTTCCTTATTGTCCAGAGTGGACGAGCAACGCGGAGATCCGCGGCCCCGCAGAGCCTTCGGTGATCACGTAGCTCACCTCGACCCGGGTGATCTCCGAGCCGTCGGCGCGCAGCCAGGCGAACCGTCCACGGTGGAGCGCGCACGTCGCGTTGAGGAGAGTGGTCTCGGCGGAGAGCTGCTCGGTGCGGTCGTAGCCCGCGCCGCGCATGCCGTCGAGCTGGCGGCCGATCATGCCGAGCACCTGCTCGTCGTCGGCGAGGAACAGAGTCCCGTCGCCGGTGCTGACGAGCATCGGAACGCCGTAGTGGTCCAAAATCCGCCGCGGGTCGGCAATGTCACCACGGGCCAGCGCGACGAACTCCGCGAGATAGTCGGCGAACCAGCGCTGTGCATCGGGCTTGTCCATCACGAGATCATGTCCCACTCCGGTTCGGTCAGCCACTTTCGCAACGTCGGCGGGAGGCGCTTCTCCAGGCCGTACGGCTCCAGGTGCGCCTGGAAGACCTCGGTGAACGCGCGTTCCACACTTGCCGCGTCCCAGCTCTCCCGTTCCAGGATCGGGGTCTTCAGGTACGGCTGGCCGACGATGTGCAGCTGCGGGCCGTTGCAGCGGATCATCTGCCCGGTCACCCCCACCGCCGCGTCGCCGAGCAGGAAGACCACCAGCGGCGCGATCTTGTCCGGCGTGCTGTCCGGCGGGCAGTTGCGCTGCGCCCGCTCCGAGGCGTGCACCATGCGCGTCTGCGCGACCGGGCACACGGCGTTCACCCGGATCCCGGCCGCCTCGAGGTCCAGCGCCCACGAGTACGTCAGCGACGCGACCGCGCCCTTGCTCGCCGCGTACGTGCCCAGCGTGCGCTGGCCCAGCGACGCGCCGGAGGAGATGTTGACGATCGAGCCGCCGCGCCCGGCCATCGCCCGCACCGCGGCCAGGCCGGTGTAGATGACGCCGAGCACGTTGACCTCGATCAGCTCGCGCACGCGGTGCGGGTCCTCGTCCGGCGGCAGCGCCTCGTAGTTCAGCCCGGCGTTGCTCACCAGGCCGTCGAGCCTGCCGAACTCCGCGACGCACAGGTCCACGATCGCCTGCGCCGCCTCGAGGTCGGCCACGTCGTGCGCGCTGCCGATGGCCGCGCCGCCGCCGTCCCGGATCAGCGTGGCGGTCTCCTCGGCGAGGTCCGCGTCGATGTCGTTGGCCACCACGGCCCCGCCCACCCGCGCAATGTGCATCGCGAACGCCCTGCCGAGACCCCGCCCGGCTCCGGTGACCACTACCGCCCGTCCATCGAGTGCCGTCATCGCCTGCCCCCAACCGCAAGCCAACTGGTCGGGGCCAGTGTTGGCCATCCGGCGGCGCCTGAGCACCCGCTCACCGCTCAACGGTCATCGGGTGCGGCAAACGCACGTACCGACTTTCGTCGGCCCCGATCAGCCGGGCAGAACGCCGGGCGGTACGCGCGGCAGCCGGTAAGCCGTTTCCGCCCACTTCCGGCAACGGGAAACTCGTTGTCCATCCCCGGCCCGCGGCGAAACATCGTATGCGACAGAACATTTCCGCACACCCGAGCCGGAGGGAAACAATGAGCGTCTTCATTCCTGTGTCCACACTGGTCCGGCTGGTGCTCTGGCTGGCGGCGACGGGCATCCTCGTCGGCGTCCTGCTCGGCGCCCAGCAGCCGGCCGACACGACCACCGCCCCCGGGCCTGCACCGACCACCGCCGTGCAACCGGCGGCCGACCAGCCCGCCGTCGAGGCCGTCGGACGTTGAACGCCGCGGACCAGCCCTGTCACCTCCTGATACCGGTCCGGTCCAGTTTTTGTCCAGCTGCGGCGGAGAAACTCTCCACAGGTGAGGTGATCACGTGGAGATTCACTGATTCCCGATCGGCGCGGACGGGGAGGACACGATGACGCTGGCACTGCCGGAACTGATCGGCGAGCTCAAGACGCTCCGTAAGGGGCGCGGTCTGTTCGTCAGCCAGATCGGTGAGCGGGTCGGGAACTCCCTGCGCACGTTATGTGCGGTGACCGACGAGGACGGCCCGGCGGAGATCCGGCAGAAGGTCGGCGAACGGCTGGAGTACCTCGCGCGGAACCTGCCCGCGGATCTGCGGGTCGCGGTGATGGCCGCGTTCGCGATCGCGCCCGACGCGCGCCTGCCGCTATACCAGGACCGGGTCAGCCTTGCGGCGGCGAAGCTCGACCGCGACCCGCGCACGGCCCGGCGCCGTATCGACGACGGCATCCAGCACATCGCCCAGCTCGCCACGGCCTCGTCGCCCGCCGTCACGCGCCCAGCGGCCTCGACGGACTGGCACACCGCGGAGCTGCGGGTCGGGCTGGCGCTCGACCGGGAGCGCCCCGAGGTGCTCCACTACCGCACGATCGTGGCCGACCGGGACGGCCTGCGGGAGCTGGACCTGGCCATGACCGTATCGGCGCCCGGGCCGGCCGCCCGCACCCCGCGGTCGCTCGGCGTGGACCTGTTCCACGGTGGCACGCTGGTGGCGCGCGGCATGGAGGCGAGCGACCGGTTCGCGTTCTCACTGGTCCTCCCCCGCCCGCTGGCCCGCGGCGAGACCCACGACTTCGCGATGCTCGTCCGGCTGCCCGCGGGCGCGCCGATCCGGCCGTACTTCGCGTGCGTGCTCAAGCACCCGTGCGCGCAGCTGGACCTGCGGGTGCGGTTCGACCGCGCGCGGATGCCCGCGCGGGTGTGGCTGCTGCGCAACGCCTTCCAGCGCGACATCACCGACGCCGTGCCACCCCGGGAGGCGGCGCGGGTCGACGACGCGGGCGAGATCCGGGCCAGGTTCTCCGACCTGAACCCCGGCATGGCCTACGGCGCCCGCTGGGAGTGGTGAAGACTCGTCATTCCTCCAGTGCGCGAGGCGGACCCTCGAAGGCGACAGAGTCTCCGCTCGAACGGGAGGAACCGATGGAGGTCAACGTCTCCGGAACCACGATGGTCCGCCTGGCCGCCTGGGTCGCGGCGCTCGCGGCCGTCCTGGGCATCATGATCGGCGCCGGGACCAAGGACCCCGCGCCCGCGTCGAAGACCGACGTCCACCCGGCCGGCCCACCGCCCGTGGAGGCCGCGAACGATCGCTGACCTGCGACCGCCCGCATGATCCTCGTCACCTAGCTAGGGGTCACTCGTTAGTGGGTCACCAATCCCTGCTGGTTGGAGGATCCATGATTCCTCGTTCCGCAAGAAAGGTGGCGGGCGCCGCCGTTCTGGTCCTGGTCGCGATGGGGGTCGCGGCCCCATCGGCACCCGCCGCCACGCTCGCCCCGCTCTCCGCCTCCCTGTCCCGCGTGCTCGGCACCGCCGCCGACGTGCTGCCTATGGCCGTCCTCGTGCACGGGCGCGACCTGGCCAGCGCCGACGCCGCGGTCCGGCAGGCCGGCCTGACCAAGCTGACCACGTTCCGGCGCATCAACACCGTCGCCGCGACCGGCACCGCCGGGCAGGTGCGCGCCGCGCGGGCGCTACCCGGCGTCACCTACCTGGAGAACAACGACCCGATCGAGCTGTCCGCCAGCTCCGGCACCACCGCCACCCGCAGCCTCGCCGCCCAGCAGACCCTCGTCGGCGCCAACGGCTCGAAGCTCGATGGCACCGGCGTGTCGATCGCGACGATCGACAGCGGAATAGATCCGGCGCACCCCGCGTTCAAGGGTGCTGACGGCAAGACCCGCGTCGTGCGCAGCCTCAAGGGCGTCTGCCTCACCGAGGACCCGCCGACTTCCAGCTGCCTGATCGACGTGCCGACCATTGTGGACACCGACCTGCTCGCCGTCGGCGGGCACGGCACGCACGTGAACGGCATCGCGGCGGGTAACAACTACACGCTTTCCAACGGCACCAAGGTCGGCGGCTCCGCGCCCGGTGCGAAGATCGTGTCGCTGTCCGTCGGCGCCGCGCTGCTGATCATCGGCGCGGACTCGGCGCTCAACTGGGTGCTGGAGAACCACGCCCACCCGTGCGGCGCGAACGTGCCGGCGAGCACCTGCCCGCCGATCAAGGCGATCAACAACTCCTACGGCCCGTCCGGCGGCGGCGCGTTCGACGCGAACTCGGCCACCGTGGCGCTGCAGCGCCAGCTGGCCGCCGAGGGCGTGGTCACCGTGTGGGCCAACGGAAACGACGGCGGCGACGGGTCCGCGAGCCTGTCCAACCCACCGGGCATGGACCCGACGCCGGGCATCCTGTCCGTCGCGTCCTTCAACGACCAGGGCACCGGCACCCGCGACGGCACGGTGTCCGAGTTCTCCTCGCGCGGCGCGGCGAACAACTCGGCGACCTGGCCGGACATCTCCGCGCCGGGCGAGAACATCGCCTCCGCGTGCCGGCTCTACCTGCCGATCTGCGCCACCGGCCTGCAGCCGATGAACGGCCCGGGCGTGCTGGACCTCGGCACGTACAACGTGATCAGCGGGACCTCGATGGCCGCGCCGCAGATCACCGGCATCGTGGCCCAGCTGTTCCAGGCCAACCCGTCGGCGACCCCGGCACAGATCGAGAACGCGCTGAAGTCGACGGCGTACAAGTTCGCCGCGGGTGCGCCCTACCAGGCGGCCGGGCCGTACACGTCGAGCTTCGACAAGGGCACCGGCCTGGCCGACGTCGTCGCCGCGGCCACCTCCCTCGGCGCCGGGCCCGCGTAAGATCGACCCGTTCAGCGTGTACTGGTGGCACCACCACGGCGCCGTCGTGGTGGTGCCCCAAGGACTCCTGGACGGCGACAGCTACCGCAAGCTACGCACGACGCTGTTCATGCTCGCCGCCGAGGAGCCGCGCGCGGTGCTCGTCGACGTCGACGGCCTGCGCGTGGTCAGACCCGTTGTGCTGGCGCTGTTTCCCGCTGTGCGCAACCATCTGGCCACCTGGCCGGGCGTGCCGCTGCTGCTGGTCGCCACGCGCCCGGAGATCCGCGAGCAGCTGGCCGACTACTACATGGCGCGCTACCTTCCGGTCCACACCGAACTCGGCGCGGCGGTGGCCGGCATCGGCGAGCCGCCTGCCCGGGAGCTCGCCCGGATCGTGTTGCCGGCCGGCGCAGCGACGCTGGAGGCCGCCCGCACGTTCGTCGGGTCGCACTGCGACCGCTGGCAGGTGCCGGACGACCGGGCCAACGACGCGATCCTGGTCGCGGGCGAGCTCGTCGAGAACGCGATCCACCACGCCCACAGCACGCCCGCGCTGCGCGTGGAACTGCGCGCGGGCACGCTGACCGTCGCGGTGTACGACGGCGAGCCGGACGCCCCGCGGCTCGCCGACCCGGCCGGCGCACAGGGACTCACCGCGGTCGACCGGCTGTGCCGGACCTGGGGCAGCACGGCCACGTCGGACGGCGGAAAGGTCGTCTGGGCGGCGCTGTGACTCAAACGGCGTTGCGTTCCGGGCGACGCGTCGGGTAACCTCGGGGCATCTCCCGTTCCTTGTGGTCGTAGACCTCTTCTCCCACAGGACGATTTCTCTCTCACACTCTCGAAAGAAGACTCATGAACGACAACAACTCTGCGATACCCCCTGCCCGAAAGTCCCCAGAGGACAGTCCGGTCACGGGAATCCTTGACATCACCGGCGATCGCGCGTTCCTGCGCGCCGACGGTTACGTGTCCGGCCCCGACGACGTGCGCGTCACGTCGAACCAGGTCCGCGAGCACGGCCTGCGCCGCGGCGACACCGTCACCGGCACCGCCCGCGGCGGCAAGCTGACCGGCATCGGGTCCGTGAACGACCGACACCCGCGCCACGCCGCGAACCGGCCCCGGTTCACCGAGCTGGTTCCCCTGTACCCCAACGAAAGGCTACGACTCGAGACCGAGCCGCACGCCCTCACCACCCGCGCGATCGACGTGCTCATGCCCATCGGCAAGGGCCAGCGCGCGCTGATCGTCGCGCCGCCCAAGGCGGGCAAGACCACCGTGCTGGCCGACATGGCGCACGCGATCGGCAAGAACCACCCCGAATGCCACCTGATGTTCGTGCTCGTCGGCGAGCGCCCGGAGGAGGTCACCGAGCTGTCCCGCGCGGTGCCGGCCGAGGTGATCGCGGCGACGTTCGACCGTCCGCCGCGCGAGCACACCGCGCTCGCCGAACTGGCTGTCGAGCGGGCCAAGCGGCTCGTCGAGATGGGCCGCGACGTGGTGATCCTGCTCGACTCGCTGACCCGGCTCGGCCGCGCCTACAACCTGGCCGCGCCCGCCTCGGGCCGCATCCTGTCCGGCGGCGTGGACGCGACGTCCCTGACGCCGCCGAAGCGCTTCCTCGGCGCCGCACGCAACATCGAGGGCGGCGGCTCGCTCACGATCGTCGCCACCGCGCTCGTGGAGACCGGGTCGGTCGGCGACTCGCTGATCTTCGAGGAATACAAGGGAACGAGCAACGCCGAGCTGCGGCTGGACCGGCGGGCCGCCGACCGGCGGGTGTTCCCCGCCGTCGACGTCCGCCGGTCCGGCACGCGCAAGGAGGAGCTGCTGCTGACCGCCGGGGAGCTGGCCGCCACCAACGCGCTGCGCCGGGGCCTGGACGGCCGCGACGACCAGCAGGCGGTCGACCTGCTCCTCGACGGTCTGCGCAAGACGAGCACCAACGCCGAGCTGCTGATCCAGCTCGCTCGCTAGAGGGGCGCCACCCAGTACGGCGCCACGGTCATCGTGCCGTTG
>Ga0164241_10002587_pt1 | contig 19246 bp, 9 predicted proteins | sample OricomyardsoilBY_FD_108780 | JGI IMG/M metagenome (GOLD analysis project Ga0164241, IMG submission 108780) | Backyard soil microbial communities from Emeryville, California, USA - Original compost - Back yard soil (BY) | ecosystem: Environmental > Terrestrial > Soil > Unclassified | place: USA... | reverse complement strand
TTTCGGGACCCGCGCTGGGATTTGCTGAAGGACCCGAACGCCTCCCAGGTCGACAAGCGCGAGCTGGCCCGAAGCTTCCTGGTTCGCAGGTTGACCGGGCTCAGCATCGGCGGCGAGCTTCACACCAAGAACATGTACCGACGCGAATGGCGCGCCGGTGGGTGCACGCGGCACGACCATGAAATAGATGTCCTGGACGCTCGGCAGCGGCTGATCGTAGCGCTGGTGCAGAAGAAGGTAGCCGACGTCATCGGGAATCCACGCTTCGGCAAGAGCTTTCAGATGGGCATGCTGGCGAGCTTCGAGAGCTTCGCGCAAACGGCCATCAAGAAGCCGTCCGAGGACGATGACGAGCAGGCTGGCAACTTCGACCACTCCGACCAAACCGAGGAACGGGTCGAGCGCGAGGGGGTGGATAGCCCCGCGGTCAATCGTCTCGCCGACTCTTACCGCCGCGTGTTCGGTAAATCGATGCCGCATCCGAAGATGGATTCGGTCGTCGCGAGCCTGGCCAAGCAGTTCGACACCGGTGAAAAGGCGCTCGTCTTCGTACGGCGAGTCCGAAGCGTGCCCGAGCTTCGGGAGAAGCTGTGCGACCAATACGACGCGTGGTTCCGCGCTGCACTCGATCAGCAGCTCGCCCCGCCGCTGCGGGACGAGCTGGCCGACGCCTGGCGACTCTATGGCCAAGAGCGCCAGCGCAAGCGTGGCCGAGCCTTCGAGCTCGAGGACCAGCGCCGACCCGATGCAGAGGTCGAGGACGAGGACTCCATTCAGCGCTCGTCCGCGGTCGAGTCCGACGACCAGGGCGGGCACGAGACCTTCTTCTCTTGGTTCTTTCGCGGCGAAGGGCCGAGCGGTTTTCTGTCTGGCGCGGCGTTTCGCAAGAACCGCTTCCAGAGCGCCGGCTCCGTGTACTCCACCTTCTTCGAGGACAACCACGTGGCCGAGCTGCTCGGTTGGGGCGAGAGCGGCATGCTGCCTCGCCTGGCTGACGCGCTCGGGGACAGCCCCGAGTCCGTCCAAGCAGAGCTAAGGGACCTGGCGTTCGGCGCGTGTCGGCACCGAACTAAACGCGAACGCCTAGACCGGACGATCGTGTTCGAGGCCTACCAAGGCGCGGCGCTGTGGCTGCTCAGTAGGCAGCCTTCCGCGTCCACCCTCGCGGCCACGGCCAAGGTCATGCTCGGCGAGCGATTCCCTTGGGCGGTCAAGGAGACGCCCGCAGCAGCGCCCGAGGGCTTCCCCGACCCGGAGGACTTCTTGGCGATGCGGACGTTCTTCACCGAGCTGCGGCGCTGGCCGGAGTTGCGGGCCGACCTTTGGCCCGACACGCCGCACGGAACCATCCGGCAGCAATTCCGTGCGCGGGAGCAGCGCCGCGAGCTGCTCGCGGCAGTCACCGGCCTTGGCCACGCGTTCGTCGAGCTCTGGGCGCTGGCCGTCAATCAGCTCGGGTCCCTTCGTGACGGTCGACGCGAATCGTCCTCGCGCGAGATTCTCCAGCTCATCGAGCGCTTTCTCGCCTTGCTCGAGGCGCAGCGCGTCGCGCGGCTGAGCGGCGCAGCTCGCCTCGATGCCTTCCACGAGCTCTCCTCGGTCGGAAGGAATCACGAGCTGATCCTGGCCGTGAACTTTCCGGACGTCGTAGAGCGACCGCTCGAACAACTGCCCCGCCTGCTTGCCATCACGCTCCGTCGACAGACCCCGATCGCGGGCATGTATGGCGGCGTCAGCAAGACGGCTGTCGCTCAGTTTCGGATGCCCGGCTATCCCCTTGTGCTCATCGCGACCGATGTCCTCCAAGAGGGTGAGGACCTTCACACCTTCTGCTCGAAGGTCCTTCACTACGGGATTAGTTGGACCCCCTCCGCCATGGAGCAACGGACCGGGCGGATCGATCGCATCGGCTCGAAGGCCCACCGCACGCTCGACAATCTGCCGACAAAGGCGAACGAGGAGGCGTTGCTTCAGGTGCACTACCCCTACCTGCCCGACACGGTCGAGGTGCTTCAAGTCGAACGCGTCTTCGAACGGATGAACCACTTTCTGCGAACGATCCATCACACCGGCGCAGAGCAAGATGGCGACTCTCGCATCGACACGAATGCCGAGTTCGCGCGGCGTCGCAAAGACATTCACCAGATCAAGACGCCGCTGAAGAGCGCATTCGAGGTGGTCGAGCGCGATCTCGAGGGGCCAACCGTCGACGTGACGGTTCCGGACCGTGCCTTAAAAGAGAAGCTCAGTCACCTCGACATGGTTCTCAGGGAGGTGAAGAACACCATTCGTATCGAGTGGGAGGGCTACGACGAGTCCAAGGCGCAACGCTTCGGCACCGTGTTTGTCGACGGTGACCGGTTGCTCGTGGCCGAGGATGGGGAGGCTCCCTCGTCGGCACGTAGGCAACCTGTCGCGCTGTACCTGCGCACCAGCGCGTCCGGGGAGCTTCTGCTTCACGGCACGAGTCCGGTGGGTCTGCTCTCGACCGATGAGCACTCGGCGCTTTCTCTTCTCGAGCTTCAGTCCGAGCTCCGCGGCACGAAGCTTTGTCGACTGCCTACGAAGCACAAGGGCTCATACACCCTCACGACAGAGGCCGATCTGCTCTTTTCTCCGGGCTCGACCCACGTCGAAGAGCTCGTCGACATGATCAAGCGCGTCACGGTCGGGGCTGACGTGGTGGAGCGCAAGCTACTGTCAGACCGGGATCGCGCAATCGAAGAGTTCGTGACGGACCTGGAGCACGAGGCAACCCATGGCGCAAATTAGGTCTCTACTCGGCTCAGCGCGGTCGAAATTTCGTGGTCTAGACCTGTCGTGGGAGCCGGGGATGGTGCGCGTCGGTTTCCCGAGGAGCGGCCGTGGCCAAGTTGTTCGCTACGAGCTCGAGCAAGATATGTATCGCTTCCGGTCGACGATCCTCATGCCCGCACCGGCCAAGGCGTTCGGGCTCGAGAAGCTCGCAGCAGAGCTGCTCGAGCGCAACCGGACCACGCGCGTCGTCGCGTTCGGCCTCACGCGTCGGGGCCATGTCGAAGCCTGGATCGACCAGCGCGCCTCGACCCTCTACGCCGACGAGCTTCGGTTCTATCTCACGACACTGGCCGCCGAAGCCGATCGCTTAGAGTACCTGTTCTCGGGAAAGGACTTGCACTGAGGGCGCAGACACAAATGCCTTCGGGCGGCGCGTCACTCGGAGTTAACCTGCGCCACGATGCGAAAATCATGACGGGCCCCAATTCTGCCGCCCCTTCCCCCGCCGATGCAGCCGACCAGGCCGCCTACTACGCGGCGGCCCTCCATGCGCTTCGCTTCGTCGAGGCACGCTCGCCGACGAACCGGCGCTTCGGGGCCGAGGCGGATGCGCGGTGGGGCGCGTTTCGCGGCAACCTGACGACCGCGGACCGCATCGACCTGCTGCTGCGGGATGCGGATGCCGAGTGGCCGGCGGCGTTCGGTGCTCGCAACGTGTTCGCGCTCCGCGCCGCCGCCGAGGACGAGGCGTTCGGGGCGGAATGGTCGCCGCTCGACCCTGTCGACGCCGAAGAGCTGTGGCGTCGCATCTTGGCCGACCCCGCACCGGCCGATGTTCAGGAGGCGCTCGCGACGGCTGCCGCCGATCGGGGGCTTCGGCTCGCGCCCCTGAGCGTGGGTGCCATCGGCGCAGCCGAGAAGCTGATCGTCGCCGGACCGAGCGCCCTCGCCGCGACGGCGATCGCGTTCGCTTCGGGCAGCGACCTCGATTGGGCAGACCAAGTGGTGTGCGTGGCCACGCCGTCTTCGCATCGCCAGCTAGCGGCCCTTGCCGCTGCGCTCTTGAACACGAGCAAACCGACGCTCCTCGCGACGCCGTCGCGTGCGGCGAAGATCAGTAGCGGCCGTCGGCTCGTGGTCTCGGGCGACGCGACGACCGAAGACGCTGCGTGGGCGCGTGCTCACGCGAACGGCTAGCCACTACGATGCTCCCTGCGTCCCGCGTCGTCATGGTGGGCGAGTCGCCTCATGCCCACGAGCAAGAGGCGCTGCAGTTCGCCATCGAGCAGCTGCCGAGCACCGAGCCCTACACGCTCTGGGGTCTCATCGAGCTCGTCGAGCCGACGACGGGTCGCATGTACGAGATCGACATGCTCGTCCTCGGCTATTCGGCGCTGTACTTGGTCGAGATCAAGAGCGGGCCGGGCAAGTACGAGGGCGACCAGGTGGACTGGTACCGCACGGCGCCCGAGCAGCCCTCACGCTGGATGGATCCGCCGCTCCGGCTCGCCAACCTGAAGGCGAAGATCTTGAAGGGTCGCCTTCGCTCGAAGATGCGGCACCCCGATCGCGCGCCCCGGGTCGAGCCGCTCATCTTCTTGAGCCACCCAGAGACGGACGTACGCCTTTCGACCGAGGGTCGGCTCGGCGTCGTCACGCGGAAAGATCTGGTGCGGGCGATCGTTCGCCACGAGTTCCCCGGCTCTCCGCCCGGGTGGCGTGGCGAGCGGGTCGACAGTCCGCTGGCCAAGGACGTCACGCAAGGGCTCGACGCGCTCGGCTTGCGCAAACGCAAGGGCAAGCTGTTCGCCGGCTCCTACGAGCTCGGCGCGCTGCTCGATGACGGGTTCATGCAGCTCGACGGCGGCGTAGACGGTCCTGTCGCGCCGTCCGGCTATCAAGATCGCCTCGCGACGCATCGCGAGACGCCGGGAGTGAGCAGTCGAGCCCGTGTCTACCTCGTCCCGCAGCAGACATCCGTCGAACGACGTCAGCTTTTGCGACGTGCGGCCGATCGCGAGGTGCAGCTCTTGCACAGCGTTCGCGAGCACCCGAACGTCCTTCGATTCGTCGACTACATCACCGATGCCCCGCTCGGCCCCACCGTGCTCTTCGACGCGTTCGAGGGCGGCGTGCCGCTCGACGCGTTCCTTCGGCAGAACCCAGAGCTGTCCTTCCAGGATCGCGTAACCATCCTCGAGCAGGTCGCGCAGGCTCTTGCGTACTGCCACAAGAAAGAAGTCCGGCACGGCGCGCTCGGCCCGCACGCAGTGCTGGTCCGACGCGATCCAGAGGGAACGTCGCTGCAGACACGCCTCTTCAACTTTCAGCTCGGTGCGGGCAAGCAAGTGCGCGCCACGGTGCATTGGTCGGCGCTCTCCTCGGATCCGTGGGCGCTCTACCAAGCGCCCGAGCTCCGCGAAGAGGGCGGGGCTCCCTCTCCGGAGTCCGACATCTTCAGCCTGGGCGCGCTCGCGTACTTGATCTTCACCGGGCGCCAGCCCGCCGACAGCGTGGCCGATCTCGATGCGCGCATGCAACGCGACCATTTTCTCGATCCGGGGGTGGCCACCGACGAGACCCCTGCTCCCATCGTCGAGGCGATCAAGCTTGCCACCGACCGTGTCGTCGCGCGCCGCGCCGACGATGCCGCGCAGTGGATCGACCTGCTCATCGGCGAGCTGACGCGCCCGGACGCCGAGCCGTCGGCGCCCGCTCTCGATCCACTCGAGGCCCGAAAGAACGACATCCTCGGTGGTGATCTGATGGTGCAAGCCATTCTCGGGTACGGGGCGACCTCGCGCGTCCTTCAAGTCGAACGCAGCTCCGATCATCGGTCGTATGCATTGAAGGTCAGCCTCTCGCCCGAGCACGACGATCGTCTGGTCGAAGAGGCCAAGGTGCTCGCCAAGCTCGAGCATCCGCGCATCGTCCGCGTAGTCGAGCAGCGCACCATGGCGGACCGTACGTGTCTGCTGCTGACGCTCGCCGGCGAGCACACGCTGCAGCGCTTCCTCGCACGCGAGGGGAGCGTGTCGCTCGACTACGCCGGCCGCTTCGGCGAGGACCTGCTGTCTGCCCTCGAAGAGCTCGAGAGCAAGGGGGTAATCCATCGCGATATCAAGCCCGCCAACGTCGGCGTGGGCACGCCGGGCAAAACCGCGACCCACTTGACCCTCTTCGACTTCTCGCTCGGGCTCGCTCCGCTCACCGAGCTCGGCGTGGGCACCGCGGTGTATCGCGACCCATTCTTGCGCGCGCGTGGACAATGGGACCCGCCCGCCGATCGATGGAGCGCGGCCATCACGCTGCACGAGCTGTTGACGGGGGTACGACCCGCGCTCGAGCATCCGCCCGAGAGCGGCGGGACCACACCCAAGATCACACTCGCGGCCGAGCGCTTCGATCCTGCCGTGCGCGAACGACTGGTCGGCTTCTTCGACAAGGCGCTGTCTCCGGATGTCGAGCTTCGGTTCGGCTCGGCGCGCGAGATGCAACGCGCGTGGACGCTCGCATTCGAAGCGCCAGCTGCGATAGCAAGCAAGAGCTCGACACCACCGGAGGGCATCGTCCCCGTCGTTCGCTCGTCGACCGAGCCTCCGCCCCCGGAGGGCGATACGGGTCCCATCACGAGCGAGCTGCTGGCCGCGATCCGCCCCGAGACCCCGGTCGACGCCTTGCCACTGTCGGCACGCGCGAAAAACGCCCTCGACCGTGCCGGGGTGGTCGTCGCGGCCGATCTGCTCGCGTTGCCAGACAATCGTCTGTCCTCGGTCCGTGGTGTGGGTCGCCTCGTGGCACAGGAGATATTGAGTCTTCGCGATCGGTGGAAGTCCGCATTCGCGCTCGCGCCGGTTCCTGTGACGCCGTTCTTCCCCGCCGGCTATGCGGGCGACGACGTGCTTTTGTCGACGACCAAGCTCGACTCCGCACTTGTCGCAGCGCTCGCGGACGGGGGCATCCAGAGCCTGGCCGCGTTGGCCTCGGCACCGGTCGCGCATGTGACCGCGATGGCGCACAAGCGCGGGTTCGACCTCGCGCCGCTGACCGCGCTTCTTCAGCGCGAAGCGCGCGCGATGGGCGATCGCGAGCACCCGCCCACGCTCGAGGCCTGGGTCGAGGCGCTCTTGCCGAGCGCCAAGAAGCGCACGGCCCACCTGCGTTCACTCTATGGTCTAACCGCTCCTTTCCTGGGGCGCGTCGGTCTCACGGTACGCGAGATCGCCGAGCATCATCACCTCACGACCGCGGCGATCTACGTCGCGCTCGGCAGGGCGCGCGAGACCTGGGCAAAGCATGGCGCACTGGGCGACCTTCGCGAGCTCTTGCACTCCGTGCTGGAAGACGCCGGCGGTGCGATGCCGCTCGAGCGAGCCGCCGAGGCGCTGCGCTCGAGGTTGCCACACGACAAGAGCGCGCCCGAGCCCGCCCTACTGGCAGCGAGCGCCGCGCTCTTCCGCATCGTGGCCGAGGTCGAGCGCGACCAGCCTGCCGGACTACGCATCGCGCGCCTCGGCGCACCGGGTCTCTGGACGCTTCTTCGCGAGGACGACGTCAAGGTCCTCGCCCGGCTGGGCGAGGTAGCGGACGAGCTTGCAGGACGCGCCGTGCTCGCCTCGACTGGAGAGGCGGCAAGACGCTTTGCCGAGATCGTGCAGGACACGCCGCTCGGCGCCTTGCCGGTCGATCGCGTCGCCGAGTTGGCGGCCGCGGCGAGCACCGTGGCGGCTCGCTCGACTCGTCTCGAGATCTATCCACGCGGGCTCGCGCCCGAGCGCGCTCTCGAGCTGAGCGCTACCGTGTTGACCAGTAACCTCACGGCCGAGGACGTCCACAAACGCGTCGGCGCCCGATACCCAGAGGCTGCGCCGCTTCCGCCTCGCCCCGCCCTCGATGCGCTGCTCGTCCCGCACGGTCTGATATGGAATCCTGTAAACGGACAATACCAGCGTAAGGGGCAAGACCACGCAACGAGCCTCCCCTCGACCTCTTTCTCTCCCCTGCAGCGCTTGCCCACGGCATCCAGGGGAGAGGCGGTCGCGAAGAGCCCCGAGACGATCGTCGCGCAGGCCTTCGAGGACAAGTTGTCGCACGCGCTCGAGCGGCGCCTCCTCCGCGTGGTGGGCGTACGGGCCGACCGCGCGCGTGAAGCCGCGCTGGCACTCGCGGCAAGGGCCGGAACCGAGGCAATCTCTTTCGATGCCGAGCTCATCGGGGCAATGCACCGACTCATGAAAGAGAACGGCGTCGACCCCGACGTCGTTCAATCCGCCGACGCCGAGGGCCCTGTGGGCGCCGCCTGGCCCCATCTCATCGCCCTGGCCGAGGACGCAGCGGGGCAGGTCGCCGCCAAGCTCCTGCCGAACGACAAGCCCCTCATCCTGGTTCAGCCCGGGCTCATCGCGCGATACCGCCTCGCAGGTTTCCTGCAATCGTTGATCGACGCGTCGAAACGACCTGAATCGGCGGCGATCTTTCTTCTCGTCCCGGCGCACGACGGCGGCGGACTGCCGCTCATCAACGAAGAGCTGCCGATTCACGGTGTGCTCCCCACCGATGCCTTGTGGGTCTCTCCCCATTGGATCGAGAACAAGCACAACGCCGCAGCCTGAGCACCATGGCCAAGCCCCGCACAAAGAAGCAAAAGTCCACCGACGTCGAAGGCCACGCTGATCCGCAGGCGGCGCTCGACAGCGCGCGCCTTCTCGCCGCGGCCAAGCCCGTCCTGAAGCTGCTGGCCGAGGACTTGCTCGCCCGGGCCAAGGCGTCGCCCGCCGTCACCGCCGCGCTCGAGGCGCGACACGCCTCCGAGCACGCCGCGCGTCGCACGGCCGATCCGTTCGCGGTGTGGCAGACCAACCTGGTCGATCAGGTCGCGGCGGCCTGGATGCTCTCGTGCGTCTTCGTCCGCACCCTGGAAGATCGCGGTCTCATCGCGCAGGCGCGCCTGGCCGGTCCGGGCGCCGCTGACAGCCAGCGCCTGTTCTTCGACCTCGGGCCGTCGCTGACCGAGCGCGACTACCTGCTCACCGTCTTTCGCGAGCTCAGCCGCTTCCCCGGGGCACGCGACCTCTTCGACGCGAAGCACAACCCCGTGTGGCTGCTCACCCCCTCGGCCGAGGCGGCAAAGGCGCTGCTCGCCATGTTTCGCCTGCCCAGCGCGGATGCGCCGGCGTTTCGCTTCGGCCAGGCCGACACGCGCTTTCTCGGCGACCTGTACCAAGATCTGAACGAGGCCGTACAGAAGCGGTACGCCCTGCTTCAGACCCCCCGCTTCGTCGAGTCCTTCATCCTCGACCGGACGCTCGAGCGCGCCATCGAGCGCTTCGGCCTGGACGAGGCGACGGTTATCGACCCCACCTGCGGCAGCGGCCACTTCCTGCTCGGCTCGTTCGAGCGCCTGTTCGACCATCGCCTGCGCGCCGAGTCCGGTAAGGGGCCGCGGGAAGCGGCCAGGAAGGCGCTCGACGCGGTCTACGGCGCGGACATCAACCCGTACGCCGTGGCCATCGCGCGCTTTCGCCTGACGCTCGCCTATCTCGAGAAGGCCGGGTTCGCGCGCCTCGCCGATGCGCCCGCTCTGCCGCTGCACCTGGTCGTCGCGGATTCGCTCCTCCACAACGCGCAGCTCGAGCAGAAGAGCTTCCTCGAAATGGACGGCCAGTCCGCGAAGGCCTGGGGCGGCGAAGAGTTCGCCCTCGAAGACGAGGCCGCCGCCAGGGAGGTGCTGCATCGACGGTATGCGGCGGTGGTGGGGAACCCGCCGTACATCACGGTGAAGGACAAGGTCCTGCGGGACCGATACCGCGAGATCTATCGCTCCGCCGCTATGCAGTACTCGCTAGGAGCGCCGTTTGCTGAGCGATTTTTCCAACTCGCCCGCGATGCTGGGGCGGTCGGAATGATCACCGCCAACTCGTTCATGAAGCGCGAGTTTGGAAAGAAGCTGATCGAAGAATGCCTGCCAAAGGTCAACCTCGATCTGATCGTTAACACGTCGGGCGCATACATCCCGGGACACGGAACGCCGACGGTCCTCCTGTTCGGCACTTCTGCCTCCCCCGAAGGGACCGAAGTCCTCGCGGTGCTCGCGAAGCGCGGCGAGCCGACAACGCCTGACCCCGCCGACCAGGGACTTGTGTGGCGCAGCATCCAAGAGCATTGGAGCGAAACCGGCTTCGAGAACGAGTTTGTGTCGGTTGCGCGCGTCGAACGAGGCACCCTCGCGAGGCATCCTTGGAGTCTTGGGGGCGGCGGCGTGGCGGAGCTGAAAGAGCTACTCGAGGAGCGCGCCAGCTGTCGGCTCGATTCGCTCATTCGAAGCAATGGCCGAGTCGCACACACTGGCAACGATGAGGCGTTCGTCGCCCCGCGAGAAGCGCTCTTGCGGGGAGGGCTTCGACCGGAGCACATCGTCGAATTCGTGGAGGGAGAATGCCTGCGCGATTGGGCGTTGGCGCCTCCCACAAGCGTTCTCTTCCCATACGACGACAATCTCGAACGCTGCGGCGAGGATCTCGCGGATCCTCGACTGCGCTGGTTGTGGCCGTATCGCACCATGCTTTGGGAGCGCCGAGAACCCAACGGAACCCACCGGGAGATCGGGCTCACTTGGTACGAGTTCAGCCGGTTTCATCCGGAGCGTTTCACCGGGCCTGGCATCGCCTTTCCCTTCGTCGCCACCCACAACCACTTCGTCCTCGACCGCGGCGGCAAGGTCTTCAAGCAGACGGCGCCGATCATCAAGCTCCCGGAGACCGCCACCGAGGACGACCACCTCGCGATCTTGGCGTACCTCAACAGCTCGACCGCGTGCTTCTGGATGAAGCAGGTGATGATGAACAAGGGCGCAACGAGTGATCGCGGCGTTCTGCAAGCTGACGAGGACAAGTTCCGGTTCGAGTTCGATGGAACCAAACTGAAGACCGTACCGCTACCTCCACCGAAGCATCGCGAGCGACTCATCACGCTCGCGCGTGAAGCGTCGGACGCGGTGGCGCAGATCGGCGAAGCGGCCTACGCGGATGCACTTCGGGCCGCTGTCGCCGGCGAGACCGCTATTGGAGTGCTTGCTGAATGGGCTGCGATTGCGACAGGCGACAGGGCACGCACCGAACATGCGATAGCTGCGCAGGAGGAGATTGACTGGCTCGTCTACGACGCGTTCGGTCTCTCCGACGGAATCGGCCCGACCATGGCTCCCGTTGGCGCCTACGGAGCCATGGCTCTGAGGGCGGATGAGCGCCCATTTCTTAGCGCTTCTTCTGGGGCGAACGCACAGGAGGTGAGTGGTCGACGGAAGCTCATGTCGGACTCCGAGTCGCTCACCTTGCTCGAATCAGCGGAGTACAAGCGCCGGTGGTACCGGTCGCAAGGCAAGTTCAACGCCGAAGCGGTGACTGACGACACGCTCAAGCGAGCCGCGCTCCTCGGCGTCGTGCTCGAGCTCACCGAGCAGCAGCTCCAGAAGCGTGAGTCACCAGGACCAGCTCGCGAGGTTCGAGCGCAGCTCGCGCGTGCCCTCGAGGTGGTTGCTCCTGTGCTCGCGGCTCTCGGTCACACCGAGGATGCGTGGAGCTTCGTCCTGGATGCGGTTTCCAATCAGGCCGTACCGTACCTCTCGACGTATCGGTTCAACGACTCCGCCATGGACGAGAAGGTGTTGGCCTGGCAGCGCACCTGGGACCTCCAACGTCGTGAGGACGCTGGCGAGTCCGTCGGCGACATCCCCGTCCCGCCGAAGTACGACTCGACCGACTACCGCGATCCGATCTTCTGGCGCCTTCGCGGGAAGCTCGACGTCCCGAAGGAACGCTTCATCAGCTACCCCGGCTGCGAGAGCGACCAGGACGGCGAGCCGGTCTACGGCTGGGCGGGCTGGAACCACCTGCAGCGCGCGCAGGCGCTCGCGGCGCTGTACCAGAAGCGCAAGCAAGAGGAGGCGTGGGAGAAAGACCGCCTGACCCCGATGCTTGCCGGGCTGCTCGAGCTCCTTCCGTGGATCAAGCAGTGGCACAACGAGCCGAGCGACGCGTACCAGGGCATGCGCCTCGGCGACTTCTTCGAGGGCTTCCTCGACGGCGAGTGCCGCAGCCTCGGCCTCACCAAGGGCGACCTCCGCGCGTGGCGGCCGGCGGAGAAGAAGCGCGGGAAGGCGGGCGCGAAGGCGAAGGCGAAGAAGAAGGCCGAGGTGGACGAGGCCGCGGATGAGTAGCCTTCCGGCCGGGCGTAACCGTCGAACTTCACGCGGGAATATTTCTGCTTCACACTGTATTACACATCGGCTGGTTCAGCGCGTAGTGTTTCCCTCATGAGCGCCCACGAAGACCCGCTCGTTGCCTCGGCGCCGCCCGAGGTCCTTCTCAAGAACGCGCCTCTGGTGCGCGTCCTCACGCAGCTGCGCTTTCCCGAAGTGCTCTCGGTCGAGCAACGCGACTTCGTCGCGCCGTTCCAAGAGGCGGTTCGTTCGACCTACCCGGTGCTTCGTCAGGAACAGACGCAGGGGATCCTTCTCGGACCTGCGGGCATCGCGCCCGTCAAGCCTCAGACCGTCTGGCGCTTCAGTGATGCCGACGGCCACTGGCGTGTCTCGCTGGCGCCTGGCTTCTTGGCGCTCGAGACGACGAAGTACGTCAGCCGCGCGGACTTCTTCGGCCGCTTGCGGGTCGTCACGGAGGCGCTCGGCAAGCACGTCCAGCCCGGCCAGATCGATCGGCTCGGTGTCCGCTACATCGACCGCATCACCGGCGGGGCCGTCGACGAGATCGGGACGCTCGTTCGCCCCGAGGTGCGCGGCATCACCGGGACCGTCGCGGAGACGCAAGCGGCGCACGCCCTCTCCGAGTCTTTGTTCGTGCTCCCCGACGCACGCGTCCTCGCGCGATGGGGGCGGCTTCCCCCGGGGGGTACGGTCGACCCCGCCGCGATGGAGCCGGTCGAGGAAAAGAGCTGGATCCTCGACCTCGACATGTTCAGCGCAGCGGCCATGCCTTTCGTCGTCGACCGCATCGTCGCAGACGCCGAGCGCTACGCGGTGCGGCTCTACACAATCTTCCGCTGGGCCGTGACGGACGACTTTCTTCGCCGGTACGGAGGCAAGCCGTGATCTCACCCGAAATAGACCGGACATTCCCCTCGACGTCGGCCGGTGGCGCCATGCTGCCGGGGCCGGTGCGCGAGCCGTTGCTGTTGGGCTTCATGCTCGCCGGGCTCGGCACGTCGACGGTCCACGCGCTCCCCATCGACGTCGTCGCGCGCGCTCAGCATCCCGTCGAGCAGACCACCGCGGGCGCGCCGTTGGCGCTCGCCGACACGGCCGGGCCTCCCATCGCCGAGCTTCGCCGTCTCAGCGGCCTGACTTGGAGCCAACTCGCCGGACTCTTCAAGGTGGGGCGGCGTTCCCTTCATTTCTGGGCGAGCGGCAAGCCCATGACGCCGAGCAAACAAGAGCACCTGCAGCGGCTGCTCGGTGTGCTGCGGAAGGTCGACCGCGGATCTGCGTCCGCGAATCGCGCTGCACTGCTGGCCGTCCAGCCCGACGGCACGCACTGCATCGACCTACTCGCGGACGCGGACTACGAGCGCGTTCTGATGATCCTCGGATCAGGCGGAACGAAGAGAGCGGTCGCTCCGAAGCTCTCTCCGGAGGCGTGGGCGACCCGCGCCCCGACTCCTCCGGGCGATCTCGCCGAGGCACTTCATGACCGCGTTCATCGCGAGAGCGGCATCGTCCGCCCCGCGAAGAGCGTGAGGGTTCGGAGTGGCCGCTGACCCTCCGGGTGATCCGGCGGCGGGCGCCGTAGACGCCGCCCTCGCGGAGTGGCGGCAGGGCGATTGCGTGCTCGGCGAGCATTGGTTCGTCGCGCGCCACGACGTGACGCATCCGCTGTCCTCCGCCGCGAAAGCGGCCGCCGCCGAAGGCGCCGAGCTCGGCGAGACGCAGGTCCCCGGGCTCGTCGTCGTCAGCCAGACCTGCGACATCGTGCGGTCGTGCGACGAGCGGCCCTACGTCGAGGTATGTCCGCTCGTCGAGGTGGACGACGCAGTGCTCGGCGAAGTCGCGCGGGCGCGGCGTCCTGCTCTTGCGTACGTCCCTGCCTTCCACGCACAGCGGCTGGTCGCCGACCTCGACCGCATCATGACGCTCGAGAAGCCCGTCGTCGCGAAGTGGACACGTATCGCGGGCCACACTTCGGATGCGGAGGCCCGCGCGTTCGCTCACGCGCTCTCGCGGAAGCGCGTGAGGTTCGCGTTTCCAGACGATTTCACCCTCTTCGCAAGAAAGCTGCAGGCACGCCTGTCGGACAAGCACGACAAGAACACCGACGAGGGTTGGGGTCTCCGCGCGCTGCGCGAGATTCGGGTTCAGGCCTCTCCCCAGTGGGACGCTGACTCGGTCGAGCTCTTCTTCTGGTTCGTGCGGAACGACGACCAAGCCGACTTCGAAGGCAAGAGCTGGGCGACACTGCTCGCGGCGTGGCTCGAGCTCGTGCCGCAGTCCGGTCGGTTCAGCTCCGTCGAGGGTCAGGTGGCCAGCCTCGAGGAGATGACGGGCGCCGACTATGTCGGCAGCGACCCGCTCGACCTCGACAGCCTCTCGCTGAAGCGGGCGCCGCGTTGAGCCCGGGTCGTGAAGGAGAAGTCCTCGGACCCCGTGGCGCCGGACCGAGCTGCCCAGGTGTTTAGCCGGGCGCAACGTGATACATCTTCGCGCGTGAACCTCGGCGTCCACGAGCACGTGGCCCTCTCCGGGATCGACCAGGCGGTCGGCGTTGCCACCGCGAAGGGCCAGGTCAGCTTCATCGGCCGGCGCGGCAAGACCAGCGCGCTCTTCGCCGTCGCAAAGCAGCTCGACAACCCGATCGTCGTGCGTGTGCCCGCTGCGCCGGATCAGGTGGCTTACGTCGTGCTTCAGATCGCGGCGGCTTGCGGCAAGCAGCCTTTGCGAAGCGTCGCCGCAGCGCTCGCGCGGTCTGCCGACGAGCCGGAGAACGCGCTGGAGGTTCTGCACCAGTACATGGGCACCCGGCTGCTGCTGGTCGATGACGCGGACGCCATCGGCACCCGCGGTGTCGACCCCGAGCTCAGGACCACGCTTCGCCCTGCGACGAACGTGCTGCGCCGCTGGGTGTTCGACCACGCGCACGTGGTGACCGAGACTTCGCGTGGCGCTGGCGCGTCGCGGACCGAGATTAAGCCCCAGCCCAACGCCCTCTCCCACCACGAGATATGGAACCAGGTCGACCGGGACATCGATCTCTTCTCGCTCGCGTTGCTCCGCGAGAAGATCGCACCCGAGCTTGAGACGAGTGCGGACGAGCTCTTGTGGGATCCAGCGGACATCACCTCGGACGTCTGGTTCGCCCTGCCCGACCCGATGCGCGAGCTCCTGGCCCTCTTGGCGGTGCATGCCCGACCCCTCGCCCGCACGTTGCTCGACGAGCTCGAGCTGGTCGACCCTGAGGTGTTGGCTGAATCGATCTCGACGGGTGTGCTCGAGCACCGCGCGGGCCTCGTGTGGTTGCCGAAGCCCTGGTACACGCACTGCGCGGCTGTTCGCTCATCGACCCGGGCGCGCGCGCTCCACCTGCGCTTGGCAGAAGCGTTCGCTCACCACGTGCTCAGCGCCGAAGCGCGAGACGCACGTCCCGAGCTCGTGCTCGAGGCCCATCGCCATTTCGCCGCGGTCCCCGCGATCGACCGGGCGCGTGAGTTTGCGCGGTTCGGCGCGTCGACACTCCTCGAGACCGCGCGCCGCCAATCGCTCGCTGGAAAGGCAGACCGAGAGCTCTACGCAAAGGCCGCCAATACCTACGACGTCGTGCTTCAGCTCGACGAAGCGCTGCGCAAGTCCGGGGGACACCTCGGCGCTCGAACGCTCTCCTACGCGACCCACTACAAGCACTACAACCGGTATCACGCGCGGGCCGAGAGCCTGGGCGAGACACTCGAAGGCTACGTGCGTGCGCTCGGCACTTGGCCAGAGAACGCGCTGTTTCACTCACGAATGACGGTCGGGCTCTTCATCGACGATCGGTACGCCGACGCCCGCAAGCAACTCGACGTCGCGTACCACCAAGTCCCCACGCACCAGAATCGGGATCGCATTCTTCGTGCAAGGACGACCGAGAAGCTCCTCGAGCGATCTCACATCGAGGGTGCATTGCTCGCGTGGGCCGACCACCAGGCTGGCGAGTTCGAGGCGGCCACTTTTTCCAAGCTGCACCGACACCTCACCTCAGGCTTCTCGACGCGTCGCCTGCGGGGATGGTCAAGCGCCATCGAGCTCGTCGATCCTCAGCACGTCCGCTTCGTGCATCAGCCCGGCCATTGGCTCGCGCTCACGCTCGACTGCTCGGGCCAAGGTGCCTGCCCCGCTACCGCGTACGAGGCGCTGATCGCCACGCTTCGCGACGAAACGCGACGGCTTCACCGTGCGCTCACGCACACGCTCGCGCCGTCCGACCGCCTTCGCAAGCAGACCCTGCTCGGCGCGATCGACCTCGCGGCCTCCAGGCTGCTCGACGGCGTCGACTCGACCACGTGGGTGTTCGGTCGACTGACGGAGGGGGACGACGGCCTGATGCTCCGCACGGACGAGGGGGAGACCTTCGCGCTCGAGCTGTCCAATGTTGACGGCCTGGCGACCGAGAGCGCGTACCGATTGGCCAAGGTCAAGGCGGGCGCCGCAGGAGAGCCCATCGGCCCGGTCATCGAGCTCGATCGACCACTCGGCTCGGACCCTGCCCGCGTCTGGGAGCAGTGGAAGAAGCTCCTAGCCGGCGGCGATGAGTGACGGACCGGTCGTAGCGATCTACGCGCTCGACGTCGGGCAGGGGGATTGCACCTTCGTGCTCGGCGCGGACCCGGCGGACGGCGCGATTCTCTTCGACTGCAACGACCCCTACGTCGCGGAGCGGTTCGTCATCGACCACGGCATCCAGACGCTCCACGCAGTAGTCGTCTCGCACTTGGATCGGGACCACATTCACGGGCTGGTTCCCTTTCTCCGCTGGTTCCTCGACGCGGGTCGCACGTTGAAGCGGGTCTACGTGGGTTGGGATCGCGATCGAACCAAGCTCGGCAGGGCGGCGTGCGAGCTGCTCGAGTTCCTCTTCGCCCGGAAGACGGCTCATGGCTTCGAGCTTCTGGCGCCGAACCGCGAGAACACCCCGAAGACCGTGCTGGAGGCCAAGGGCTGGGAAGCGTCGATTCTGTTGCCCCGGTACGACGCCATGCTGGAGCAGTGGCTCGATCAGGACGACGAGCCCAACCTCTGCTCCGTCGCGCTCCGCGTGACCTGCGGCAAGAGCGCGGTGCTGGTGGGCGGCGATGTCCCGCTCGCCTCCTGGGAAAAAGCGGAGCCCAACCTCCTCCCCGCGAAAGCCCTTCGCGCACCCCATCACGGCGGCGGTATCCGCGACGGGAGTCCGACCTGGAAAGAGGCCGATCTCTACGAGCAAGTCGCTCCGGAGCTTGTGGTCATCTCGGCGGGAAGCAACAACCAGCACGGACATCCGACGGACGAGCACCTTCTCGGGATCGCTCCCGAGAAGCGACGCCTGGCGTGCACCCAAATCACGCCGAAGTGTCACGCAGACATCGCGAGCCTGCGAAGTGAAGCGCTGCGCAGGGCGAGTCGCGTAGCCTACGCGCCTTACCGCCACCGGCGACTCGCCGGCACCACGGCTCCGGCGAGGCCTCGTAACGAGGTGCCGTGCGCATCGAGCGTCGTGATCGAGCTCTTCGAGGACGGGCGCGTCACCTGCGATCCGGAACGCGGTGGCTGGCACGATCGGATGATTGACGATCTCCGAATCGTCGGGGCTCGCTGCCGATCCTGAACCTGGCAGCGCGCCACCAGCGCCATCGTTGGGTGTCTGAGTGCGGCTCTTCGTGTAGTATTTGCCCCGTTTTGCCAGTTTCGATGATGGCCAGTCTCTGCACGTGTTCGACCCTATGAATTCTCCTATCCGCGTCCGCGATCTGTTCGACCTGCCGGACCAGGTCCGCAAGGGCGACTTCGTCCTCAAGCTGAACGAGGGCATCGATCACCCGAAAGAGACGGCGCAGACATACGTCGCGACGCCGGCCCTGGTCGACGCGTTCGACCATGCGCTCAACCTGGTGGGCTCGGCGCTTCGCGATGGTCGCAGCCAGGCGTCCTACCTGCACGGCAGCTTCGGTAGCGGCAAATCGCACTTCATGGCGGTGCTCAGCCTGCTCCTTCAGGCGCAGGAAGACGCGTGGCGCCTTCCAGAGGTGCACGCACTCCGGGAGAAGCACACGTTCATCGGCCAGAAGAAGCTCTTGCTGCTGCACTTTCACATGGTCGGCCAGGACAGCATCGAGGCGGCGGTCTTCGGTCGCTACGTCGAGCACGTGAAGCAGCACCACCCGGAAGCGACGATCCCCGGGCTCTTCGCGGACGACCAGCTCTTCGAGGACGCGAGCCGCATGCTGGCCGAGCTCGGCGACGAGAAGTTCTTCGCCCCGATGAACGCGGGCGCGAGCTCGGGCGCGGGCTTCGGCAAGTACGCCTCGGTCGGGGTGTGGACGCGCGATCGCTTCGAACAGGCAGTCGCCTCGACCGAGCCCAAGGTGCGCGAGCAGCTCTTCAGCGCCTTGGTGAAGACGCGGTTCAAAGCCTACGCACAAGAGGCGCGCGCCTTCGACGACTTCGACAGCGGTCTCGGCACGATCTCGCGCCACGCCCAAGAACTGGGCTACGACGGTATCGTTCTCTTTCTCGACGAGCTCATCCTGTGGCTGGCGCACCGCGCCTCCGAGGTCGGCTGGCTGCACAACGAAGTGCAGAAAATGGTGAAGCTGGTCGAGGCGCAGGACGCGCAGCGACCCGTCCCCATCGTCAGCTTCATCGCCCGACAGCGAAGCCTGACCGACATGGTCGGCGAGCAGTACGCCGGCGCCGAAACGGCTCGGCTGAACGACTCGCTCAAGCACTGGGAGGGTCGCTACGACAAGATCGTCCTCGAGGACCGCGACTTGCCGGCCATCCTCGAGCGGCGCGTGCTGCGCCCAAAGGACGGATCGGCGAAAACGACGCTGGACGAGGCATTCGAGAAGCTGAAGCGCGCGTCTGGCGCCTCGTGGCAGACGCTGCTCGGTCGAGACGACGCGGCGGCCTTTCGCAAGCTCTACCCGTTCACACCGGCACTGGTCGAGGCGCTGGTCGCGCTGTCGAATTCCCTTCAGCGTGAGCGAACCGCGATCAAGCTCCTGATGGAGATCCTGGTCGAGCACATCGAGGATCTGTCCGTCGGCGACGTCGTCGGCGTGGGCGATCTCTTCGACGTGCTCTCGGGCGGTGACGACCCTGCGGACGGCGTGATGAAGGCACGCTTCGAGGCCGCGAAGCAGACCTATCGGTATCAGTTTCTGCCGATGATTCAGGAGTCGAACGGCACGACCACCGGCGAGCGTTGTCAGCGCAATCGGCCTGGTCATCCCGTCCGGCTCGGTTGCTCGA
>Ga0164241_10002586_pt1 | contig 19247 bp, 18 predicted proteins | sample OricomyardsoilBY_FD_108780 | JGI IMG/M metagenome (GOLD analysis project Ga0164241, IMG submission 108780) | Backyard soil microbial communities from Emeryville, California, USA - Original compost - Back yard soil (BY) | ecosystem: Environmental > Terrestrial > Soil > Unclassified | place: USA... | reverse complement strand
TGACGAGCTGCGGCGTGCGCGCGAGGCAACGTCGTTCCATCAAGGTGAGGGGCTGCCGCGCGTGGCGGGCGCCTTCAGCTCTTGGGTGCGCTCGCGGTGGCGAGGCCCGCGCTGACCCAGCCTTTGATACCGTCGCGCATCACGCTGACCTTGGCGTAGCCGGCAGAGGCAGCGCGCGTGGCGGCCGTGTCGGATGCACGGCACTGCGTGCCACCGCAGTAGAACACCAGCTCTTGGCTCTTGTCGCTGGGCAGCTCGGTGAGCGCGTAGTTGCGATGATCGGAGAGCAACAGCGCGCCCGGCACGACGCCGAACTTTTCGCGCGTCTCGGCGCCGTTGGCGTCGACCACGATCGCGCTCTTGTCCTTCAGCGCGGCCGCCACGGTCGACACACTGCGCTCGGGCAGGGGCGCCGCCGCTTCGGCCTTCGCCGCATTCTCACTCGCCTTGGGCTCACTGGGATGTTGATTGCAACCGATGGCCAGGCTGACCAATGCAAACGCGACGAAAGACGACTTCATGTTCGAGCTCCACCAGGTTGATAAACGCTGACGACGCGTACAATGCCAGACGCTTGCAACCGGCGCCAGCGTGGGCCTGCGGTTGGAGGGCCAGCTAACACGGACCCTGCAACATTTGCGGGGAATGGGTGTACCCTGGGCCCACCATGGGCGGATCGACCGAGCTTTCTGGACCGAGCCTGAGTGACGGAATTGCGGCCGCCGATCTGAAAGACGGCGCGATGCTGCTGGGTCATGCCGAGGGCGAGGCGGTGCTGCTCGCCAGGCGTGGCGACGAAGTGTTCGCGGTCGGCGCGACTTGCACGCACTACAGCGGCCCGCTCGCGGAGGGCTTGCTGGTGGGCGACACCGTGCGCTGTCCGTGGCATCACGCCTGCTTCAGCTTGCGTACCGGTCAAGCCTTGGCTGCACCTGCGCTCAACCCGATCGCTTGCTGGGATGTCGAGCAGCGGGGCGAACGTTTGTACGTGCTCGGCAAGAGCAAGCGGCGCGTCGAAGCCGTCACGGTGCGCAGCGGTTTGGCGAGCGTCGTGATCGTCGGGGGCGGCGCTGCCGGTTTGGCGGCGGCAGAGGCGTTACGGCAGCAAGGTTACGCGGGTAAGCTCACCTTGCTCAGCGCCGACAAGGCGCCCCCCGTCGATCGCCCCAATCTGTCGAAGGACTATTTGGCCGGCACCGCGCCCGAAGAGTGGATCCCCCTCCGTCCGCCAGAGTTCTTTGCGGAGCAGCAGATCAATTTGATGCTCGGCGTGCGGGTGGCGAGCATCGACGTCGACGGCAAGCGGGTGCTCACGGAGGGCGGCGCCAGCTTCGACTACGACGCTCTCTTGCTGGCGACGGGGGCCGAGCCCGTGCGGCTCGACATTCCCGGCGCTCAGCTGCCTCACGTCCACTACCTGCGCTCGCTCGCCGACAGTCGCGCCATCATCGCCGAGTTGGGCCACGCCAAGCGAGCGGTCGTGGTGGGCGCTGGCTTCATCGGCCTCGAGGTGGCGGCGGCGCTGCGGACGCGGGGGCTCGAAGTACACGTGGTGTCGCCCGACGCGCGACCATTGGAAAAGGTGCTCGGCCCGGAGCTTGGCGACTTCGTTCGCGCGCTGCACGAAGAGCACGGCGTCGTGTTTCATTTGGGGCAGCAGTTGAAGAGCATCGAAGCCGGCCACGTGTCGCTGGCCGACGGCACTAGCCTGGAGGCAGATCTGGTGATCGCGGGCATCGGAGTGCGGCCGTCGCTCGCGCTCGCGGAAGCGGCCGGGCTGCACGTCGATCGCGGCGTGGTCGTCAACGAGCGGCTCGAAACGAGCGCGTCCGGCATCTTCGCCGCCGGTGACATCGCGCGCTGGCCGGACCCCCACTCCGGCGAGTCAATCCGTGTCGAACACTGGGTCGTGGCGCAACGCCAAGGCCAAATCGCGGCCCGCAACATGTTGGGCCAGCGCGAACGGTGCGACTTCGTTCCCTTCTTCTGGAGCGCTCACTACGACGTCACCATCTCGTACGTGGGGCACGCCGTCGGCTGGGACAAGCTCGAGATCGACGGCAACATTGCCGCGCGTGATTGTCGGGTCACGTTCCGGCGCGGCGATCGCACACTGGCGGTCGTCACCATCAACCGCGATCTCGAGAGCTTGCAAGCCGAAGCGCATGCCGAAGCCAGCGCGCGAACGTGAGCACCGAGCGAAGCCTGGCGTGCTCGGCGCGCCATGAGGCTCAGCTCCGTGCGAGAGCATTTCGTACGCCGCGACCGTGATCGATACACCGAAGTTGCCGAGCCCTCTTCGCCTCCCGATGGTCGTGCCGGGAAAACCCGCGAGGTACTGGGCTTGGGTGAGCCCGACCCGAATGGTAAGGCAACGTACCGGCATGTCAACGCCGCTAGGGCGTTGGCTTCGGCGGCTCGAAGTGCAGCGGGTAGTTGAGGAAGACGCGGCCGCCGCTCGGCTCGGGGAACGTGAGCTTGCGGATCTCGGCGAGAATGCAGTCCACGGTAGGAGCATGGGCGAGCGCCGTGTCGCCCTCGGCCGCGCTGGCGTGCGCGACTTTGCCGTCGGGCGCGACCACGAAGTCGATGTTGACGTCGCCGTGAAGGTCCGGTTGCGCCTTCAATCCGCGCTCGTAACACGCCTGGACGGCTGGCCCCGCTGACTTCAATTTTTCATCGATCACCGCTTTAGGTAATGTGCCTCGGGTAGGAGCGCCGGTGTGAGTGATGCCTGGCTCCACTGGCTTTGCTTCGGGCGGCGGAGTGGGCGCGGGGCTTTCGGGTGAGGGCGTCTCTTCGGGCGGCAAGGGTGCCGGCTCACTCGGAGCCAACACGGCCTTGGGCGGGGGCGCCTCGGCCGGGGCTTCGTTGAACAATTGGCAGCCGCTCAAGGTGGCGGCGAGCAAACACGAGCGAAGGAATGGCGCGGTTCGGCTGGACACGGATCCTGCATAGCACGCTCCCGGCGCGCGAAGTCCGCCGCTGAGATGCCCGGCCAAACCCTAAAGGGCGCGCAGCTTGATGGCTTTCTCGGGGCACGCCGTCACGCACAGGCCGCAGCCGTGGCAGTCATCGGGTCGGGTAACGAACGCCTGCTTGCCGCCGTGCACGAAGACCTTCAAACGCGCCAACAGGCCCAGTGATTTTCGCTCCGCGTCGGTCAGCTTGCGAATACTGAACACGTCATAGGGGCAAACCCGGACGCAATCTTCTTTGGCCTCACAGCGGCCAGCGTCGATGATCGGGACCAGTCGACCGGTGCCTTTGCAGTCCTGGGTTTCGGGCATACGATCTGCAGCTTGCGGCATTTCCGGCTCCGCGTTTGCGAAGATTTATTGAGGGCGCGGCCGTGACGTCGGGCAACCTGTTGCTCCGTTGCGTCAGTCTACGGAAGCGCCGTTCACGACGGCGCCGCAAGGTTGAGCTTTTAGCCTGAAAATACCCGGCATACGGGTTGCACTACGGACGGGCCATGTGCAGTTGGCGTGGCTCCGTCCGTTTCGTTTTGGCGACGCTCGTCGGCCTCGGCTGCGCGGGCAGCGCGCGCGCTCAGCTGCAAGTCGTCACGACGTCGGGCGAGCCGCCGGCCATCGGACACGCCGAGCTGGCTTACGCGAGCGGCGCCGGCAGGCCCGTAACTTGGCTTTCGCTGCGGGTTCAACGCGGACCCGTCGCGATCGTAGCCGCGTTGCCGCCCGATGTGTCCGCCGACATGGGCCTGGACGCCTGGTTTTCGGCGCTCGAGCTGACCGCGAGCCCGAACGTGACGCTGCCGAAAACCGCGACCAATTGCGGCGACACGGGCCTCTTTGCGCACGTCGCTTGGCCGCGTAGCGGCAGCACCCCGCCCACCACGCTCATCGTGCAAACGCCAGAAGACGTGGCGGTCGCCTTGGACGGCCAAGGCTTGTCGTTGCCCGGTGCGCTGCCCGAAGCCGAGCGCTACGTCATCTGGTCCTGGGCGGAGGCCGACTATGAGCAGACGACGCGCCCGCTGCGGATCGTCGGGGGGGCCACTCCGCTCACGTTGCTGCCCGGCGTGCGCTTTCCGTTGCTGGTCAACAGCGTGACCCGCGGCCCGGTCGCGTTGCCGGCGGAGCGGCAAAATAGCGAGCTGTCGGTCACTTTCATGGCCGCGCAGCGCCCTGAAAGCGACTACGTAGCGCGCGTGCGCGAATGGCTGGGCACGCGCCCCGAGCCGTTGCTCGAAGCGCGCGGGCGCGCTCTGCTGTTCGATTGGTCGATCTACGACGACACGGTGTCGCTCGGGTCGCTCGTCTCGACGTATGCGTCGCGCGCGGCCAAAGAAGTCGAGGACCTCGACGTCGACGGCTGCGGCCAGCAACTTCGCGCGCTGCGCGATCCGGCTGCGCCCAGTGCGGCGGCGTGTGGCGACGCCACGGATGCGGGCTTGGCCCTGGCCGCCGCCGGCTCCGAACAGGCGACCTTGCAGCGCTTCATCGTCGCCGGCCTCAACGGCTTCGTTCCCGCCGACGCCGTTGAAGGGGGAGATCCCCGTCCGCCGGTCCTGAGGGCGCAGCTAGTCGACGCGGAGCGGTGTGCGCCCTTCGATCAGCCCCCGCCACCAACCCTGGTCGGCGGTATCAGCCGCACTGACCCGCCCGCGCCGCACGGCACCACCACGACCGTCGTCGTCGATGAAACCGTGGTGGTGGACGACAGCCGAACCGAGGTGAGCTGCGGCGGCTCGCCGCAACCCGAGCCCGAAGACAGCTACTACGGCTCGAGCAGCAACGACAGCTGCTCGGCCGACACGTCCAGCACGTCCGAGACCGAGTCGAACGATGCTTGCTCGGGCGACAGCTCCAGTAGCAGCAGCGACGACAGCGGCTGCGCGTCGGACAGCAGCTCCAGCTCCAGCGACGACAGCGGCTGCGCGTCGGACAGCAGCTCCAGCTCCAGCGACGACAGCGGCTGCGCGTCGGACAGCAGCTCCAGCAGTGATTCGAGCTGCAGTGGCAGCAGCGACAGTAGCTACGACGGCGACACCTGCACCGGCGCCGCCGCGCCCGGCGCCGAGCGCACCCAAAAGGCCACCGCCGGCCTCGGCCGCCGCCAAGGCGCGCACCGCCCGCGACGCCTGAAGGCCAGCCTTTGGTCGATGGCTTTCGTCGCCCTCGTGCTGCCAATCCGGCGGCGAAAGCGCGGTCCCGCCCGCCGCGGTTGAAAGCCGCCGCGCGGCCTTGCAATCTCGTGGCTCTCCGATGCAAGAGCGCCAGAGCTTTCGACGTCAATGGCTCGTCCCGATCGTCTTTCTGACCGGAGCCGCGTTCACGATCTTCTGGCTGCTGTACAGCCTGGACCACTTCTTCACGGGTGGCACGGGAGCGCCAGCTTCCGGCGGGCCCGTTTCTCACTACCTGTCGTTCGACCCGGGCAGCATCACCGACGCCGTCAGCTCACTGGGCGGCATGATCGCGGCCGTGTTCGGTATCGTGATCACCGTCGTCTCGCTGATCGTACAGCTGTCGGCGGATCGCTACACCGGCGTGGCGCGCTTGTTCTTGAGCGATCGCTTGAACTTGGCGGTAATGGGCTACTACGTGATCGCTTGCGTGTGCGGAGTCTGGCTCAGCGTCTCGATTCACCACGACTACGTGCCGCGCTCGGCCCTTTTGGGCATGCTGCTGGCAAACACGCTGGGCATGGTGCTGATGGGACCGTACTTTCGCTACGTGTTCTGGTTCGTCGAGCCGATGAACATCGTCGCCAAAATTCGCCGCGACGCGCTGAAGAGCACGTTCTCGGCCTTTCACGCCGCCGAGCCCGAGAAGATCATGCGCGGCCAGGCCATCACGCTCGGCGCGATGGAAGAGCTCACCGACATCACCAGCAACTCCATTTCGGGCAAAGACAAAATCATCGCCAGCGGGGCGGTCGACGCCCTGAAAGATTTTGCGCTCGAGTACATCAAGAACAAACCCAAAGCGTCAGCGGCCTGGTTCGATATCGGCCCCAGCATTCGCGAAAACCCGGATTTTGTCGCGATGGATCCGGAGAGCTTGCACGACCTCGAGACCCGGCGCACCTGGGTCGAATGGAAGGTGATGCGCCAGTAGCTGGGCATCTACAACGAAGCCTTGGTGATGATGCGCGACATCAATTACCTGGTCGCCATCGACACGCGCTACATCGGTGAAGCCGCCGCCATCGCCAAAGACGCGGAGCTGATCCAGCTGGTCTACCGCTTCATGAACTCGTACCTGCGCGCGGCCTTGAACGCGCGTGACGTGCGCACCGCCTACAACATCCTCAATCAATACCGCTTGTTGGTCGAGGCCATGCTACGCAGCGGCAGCGCGCGGGCCGCGGTCGAGGGCGTGCGCCACATGTTCTATTATGGCCACGTGAGCTTCGACATGAAGCTCACGTTCGTAACGGAGACGGTCGCCTACGACGTGTCGGCCCTGTGCCAAATCGCCAACGAGCTGGCCTTGCCGGAAGAAGACGAAATTTTGCGGATGTTCTTGGAGCTCGATCGCCCGCTGCGCGTCTCGAGCCAAGAAACCGCGCTCTTGGGCGTGCGCAAGGCCCAGGTCAAGCTCGCCGTCTATTACCTGTCGCAAGACGCCGAAGACAAAGCCCGCTTGATCGCCAAGGACATGGCGGCCGAGCCCGCGGAGCGACTGGGCGCCATTCGCCGCGCGCTCGAGACCGTCACCAGCAAAGACTTCTGGGAAATCACCGACCGCGGCCGCAACTTCGAGTTCATGCCCGAAAAGCAACGCTCCCGCCTGCCCGAATTCTTCGCCTGGCTCAACGTCGCCGCCTAACCCGAGCACGATTCACAGGGAGTCGCTGATGGCGGGTGCCCGCCCCGGCTCCCTGTGAATCTCGATCGTACGAAGTGACCTAGAGCCGATACGAAAGCCTCTGCAATTCAGGCTGCATTGGGGCAGCCACCTGCCGCATCAGTCGGCGGAGGCGGTTTTGGCGCTGCCGAGCTCGATGAAGTCGCGGCCGACCGGATCGCCGAAGTCGTCGTTCACCTCGACGCGTACCACCCACGGACCCGTACCGGTCGCGGGGGGCACCTTGGCCGTGTAGGTGTTGCCGGAGTGGGTCCACGTCGGTATCACGTGCGACACGTTGACGAAAACCTGCGGCTTGGTCTTGAGCTCGTCTTTGCTCGGCTTGCCTTTGTGATCGAACAGCTTGACCGTGACCTGCAACGCCTCGCCGGGCCAACGCGCCGACTTGGGGCCGATCTCCACGTCAGCTTTCAAGGTGCGCGGCTCGAGCTTGATACCGAGCTCTTGTTTGCTGCCCGGCTCACGCAGCCGCAACAGAGTGCTCTCGCCGCGGGCCAGCCCGACGTCTTTGGGCACGGGGATGAACACGCTGGCGCGCCCGTAGCTGGCTTCGAGCCCGTCGGCGCCGATCAACTTCACGCGCCCGGCCCGGCCCAGCAAAATCGAGTCGCTGACCAGCCGTGCGCCCTCGGGCAGCTGCGCGCCGATCACGCGCAACGTGAGCGGGTCCGAGCTCGGGCTCTCGACGCCAAAGCGGTCGACGGACCTGGCCAGCACTTCGTAGCGGCCCGGTGAGAGCTTCGGCAGCGCTTGCTCGTCCGAGCGCCACTCGGCGTCGCTCAGCTTGGTGCGCTTGTTGCCCTCCACACGAAATAACGAAAGCTGACGAAGGACGACGTTTTGCGCCGGCAGCGCGCGGACCTTGGTGGTCGCGTCGCCGTCCAGGGCCAGCAGCATGCTGTTGGCGACGTTCAGCTTGGGCGCGGGCGGGACGGGTTGTTCGGTGGCGACGCCGGCGCCAAACGAGCGCACGACACCACTAGCGAGCGGCTTCCAATCGTTGCCGAGCGCCGACAACATCTCACCCCGCACCGCCGCCACCGTGATCCGATCCGCGGCGGTGATGACCAAGCTTTGGCCACCCTTGGCGATGGCGCTCACCTTGCGCGGTGCCTGAATCAGCACCGCGGTCTTGGGCTTCTTGCTCTCGGGTAGCGTCACGCTGACACGACCTGCCGTCAGCTTGATGACCTGCACGGGCGTCTTTTCGCTGCCCGTCGGTGATAGTTGCAGCTTGATCGGACGCCCGAGCTCGTACTTCGCGTCCTTGGAGAACGTGAGCACGGCCCCGCCGGGCAGCGTGCGAGTATCGCTGGCTGCGGCTTTGGTGCTCGTTGGCGCTGGGCTCGCCCAAGCAGACGACGACACCACACAGCAAGACAACGCAGCCAGCAGCAACCCTCGCGTGGACATGCCCCCCTATACGGCGGCACGTTCAGGTGGCTTTAGCGATTCATGATCCCTACACGCGCCGACATCGCAGCATGCCCTGGTCTGTGGAAAACCCCTGTAAAACTTGGGCTTCTCGTTTCCGTAGTGTGACGGTCGTGCGCCGAGCCTCAGCCCCCGTGCGGCAGCTTGTTCAGTTCCGCCAGCACGCCGTCGAGCAGCGCCTCGTCGCGCCGCATGATTGCTACATAGAGCAAACGTACGCGCGTGTCGGTGGACGGCAGATCGCGCATCAGCTCGCCGGCGATGCGCATCTTTTTCTCTAGCCGATCGTCGAGCGAGCCGGTGGCGGGGCGTGTGCTGGAATGGCTGCGCTTGTGCGGCGGTCCTTTGAGCTCGGGCGACGACTCCTGACGCGGACGTACGCTGGCGCCGCTTGCGCCTTCGCGCGGACGGATGACCGAGCCTTCCTCGTCGAGGGGGGCGATGAGGTCGGGGAAAGACGGGTTCTTGCGTGTCATGTGCGACATCGACTTGGGGCTTCTCAGTTTGGACTGGTCGTCAGTCGTGAAACCCAGCAGATGCAGGTTCCATTCCGTCGTTGTGACCCGCGACCCCCGGACGCCTTGGCTGGACGCTTCCACCCGGCAAACCGCGGCAGGTGCTGGGAAAATCGGCCGCGCGCGCCCCCCGCGCTCGAAACCGCTGCCGCCAGCGTTGGGGCGAGGCGTGAACCTCGCGCCCGGTACCACGACAGCGAGATCGCAGCCGATTTGCTGATCGGCTTTCATTCCAACTGCGGCGGAACGTCTCCCCAGCGCGCCTTCGAACCGCCCAAACTCCGGCATTTCTCGCACCCAACTTGCGAAATCCGCAGTCGGTTTCTATGGTCTGGGCCCCCGACCCCGAAAGCCGACCGAATGTTGATGAGGGCCACTCCAGAATCGCCGCGCATGTTCGAGAGCGATTTCATCGATCTCTTCTCGCGCACGCCGTGGACGATCGTCCCCATCCTGTTCGTCCCTGGCGCGGCCTTCCTGTTTTGGGGCGGCCTGCACTACACGGATCTGGGGGTCCTGCAGATGCTCGGGCTAACGCTGGGCGGCTTCGTGTTCTGGACCTTCTCCGAGTACTGGCTGCACCGCCTGTTCTTCCACTGGGAGCCGCCAGGCAAGTGGGGCGAGCGTATGCACTTTTTGGTGCATGGCGTTCACCACAAGTGGCCGAAGGACAAGTACCGGTTGGTCATGCCGCCGGCGGTCAGCATCGCGCTCTACTTCATCTTCGGCGCGCTGTTCTACTTCACCATCGGCCCACGGCTCACCTGGGGCGTGCACTGCGGCTACGTGATTGGGTACATGTTCTATGACATTACCCACTACTACATTCATCACTTCAACCCGAAGAGCGCCTACGGCTTGCGGTTGAAGAAGAATCACATGCTGCATCACTTCAAGACCCACGGCGAACGCTTCGGCGTCTCGAACATGGTCTGGGACAAAGTCTTCGGAACCACCGGCCTCAAAGGGACGACCGCTAAGTGACTTCCGAGCTCGGCGGCGCGGCGAGCCTGCGCGGCCTGGAGCTCACGATCGAAAAGCTCGTGCCCGGCGGCGACGGTTTTTTGCGTCTGCCGGATGGGCAAGCGTTGTTCGTGCGCGGTGCGGCCCCGGGTGACCGCATTCGCTTGGGCTCGGTGGAAAAGCAGCGCGGCACGCTGTGGACGAACGACTACACGCTGGTCACGCCTAGCCCTGATCGCATCACCCCCGAATGCCCCGTCGCCGCCACCTGCGGCGGCTGTGATTTGATGCATTTGTCGCGTGACGGTGAGCTGCGGCAGAAGACCTCGATGCTGAAAGAGGCGCTCGAGCGCGTGGCCGGCGTCGCCTTCACGCCCGAGACCCTGACCGGCAGCGAGACCGGCTCGGGCTATCGGTCGCGCGTGCGCTTCCACGTCGGCCAACACGGCAAGCTGGGCTTCTTTTCCCGTGGCAGCCATCAGCTGGTCGAGGTGCCCGGTTGCCTGGTGGCAGATCCGCGCATCAATCAGGCGCTCGCCAGCATTCGCCGGCTGGCCCGACGCTTTCCCGACGCCTTGACGGGCTTCAGCGACGTCGAGCTGCGCGCAACCGAGACCGACGTCATCGCGCGCTTCGTCCCGCGCGACGGCATCAAGCCGATCGCGGCCGAGCCGTTCTTGCGCGCGCTGGGCAAAGAGATGCGTGTGGCCGCGACCGAGCGCGAAGCGCAGGCCCTGTGCGAGCGCCGCACCGTTTCTGCGGACGTGTTCGTCGAGATCCCCGCCGATGCTTTTTCGCAGATCAACGCGCCCGTGAATCGCGAGCTGGTGGCGGCGGTCGTGGCGGGAGCCAGGGCGCGTGAGCTTGCCAGCTTCTGCGACTTGTTTGCCGGTGTCGGCAACTTCGCCTTACCGCTCGCGCGCTTGGGCCTGACGGGGGTCATGGTCGAGCGCACTGCGAGCGCGGTCTTGGCGGCTCAGCGCGCCGCCGTCGAGCAGGGCATTCCCAAGCTCAAAGCGCGCACGGCCGACGCCGGCAAGGCGCTCGCCGATTTGGTGCGCGAAGGCCAGCGCTTCGACTTGGTCGTCCTGGATCCGCCGCGCGACGGCGCTCCCGAGGTCATGGCGGGAATTCCCGGCCTGTCACCGCGGGCGGTCGCCTACGTGGCCTGTGATCCGGTCACGCTGTCGCGCGACTTGAAGCCGCTACTGGCGGCCGGCTTGGCGATCAGCAGCGTGCAGGCCTTCGATATGTTCCCGCGCACGCACCATTTCGAAACCTTGGTCTGGCTCGAAGCCAAGCGCTGATTCGGCCCTAAAAGCGATCGGTAGGGGTGGCTTTGACCAAAAGCTTGGCCCGAGCGCTCGCGGCTGCCGAAAATTCGCATTCGGGGCGGTCGCCATCGCCGTACCCCTCGCAAGGACCCTTCGCCATTGTTTGCTCCAACCTCCAGTTTCGGCCCTACCACCGACGCTTTGCAGCTGCCGCGCTGGCTCGTGACCAACGGCGATACGACCATTGGTCCGGTGCCTACCGAGCTTTTGCAGCGCGGCTACTTGGGCGGCCGAATTCCGCAGCACTGCCAGGTGCGTGAAGTCAGCTGGGGCTCGTGGCGTCCCATCGAACGCATTCGCGAGATCGGCAGCTTGAACCGCAGCCTGTCGCGGGACACGCCGCTCAGCTTGCGCGACGCGACCAAGCGCCTGCCCGTGACGCGCGACGTCGGCGAGTTGCTGACCTCCGCGCTCGGCTTGGCGGCGCGCGTGCTCGACGCCAACGCAGGCCTGCTTCACCGCTATCGCAACCCCTTGGCGCTGCCCGTGACGTCATCCGTCATCGGCGTGCCCGCCGAGCGCTTGGGCGAAGTGCTGCCCGGCACTGATCCAAGCTACCTGTTGGCACTACGCGGCAAGGGCTTGTTCGGTAGCCCGTACCAGGGCTTGGCCGAGCGCATCGTCGCGGAGCGCTTACAGTTCGAAGCGCCGTTGAGCAGCGTTGCCATGGCGCCGATCATCGTTGGAGGCCGACTCGTGGCCTTGCTCGAGCTGGGCCGCACCGACCACGCCTTCCGCGCCGACGACGCCGACGACCTCGCCGAGTTCGCCGCGCTCGTCGCGCGCCGGCTTGGATAAAATACCTTAGGGCCTGCGAATGGCTAAGTCGATCGATCTCGCGGCCGATGCATCCCGCCTGGCTTCGTTGCTCCTCAGTTACATACTGCAGTAGGCGCCTTCGTCGCGCCTCGCCGTCCGGGCGCCTCGCCCACGATCTTCGACCGACTTAGCCATTCGCGGGCCCTTACTGAGCCCACGCTCCGGATTGTCTGCTACCTTGCGGTTGGGAGCAGGCACGCATGAGGAGTCGGATACGTGATTTTCGGCAAAGCGGCGAGGTCATGAAGCGCGGGCGCGCGACGTCACGTTGGCTCCGGCACCTGTCATGGCTCGCGCCAAGTGTGCTGGCCGTGGCCGCTTGCGAGCGCCCCGACTACACTTACTCGGACGACGTGCCGATCCGGGGCCAGGGCGCATTCCCCACCAACTCCGCGGGGGCGACGACCAGCTTTGCGGGCTCGTTCACCACTGGCGGCACCACCCCGGTCGACCCGTGCGCGCTCGATCGCAGCGTGAGCGCTTCGCCGATTTTCGCCAAGCAAGCGCTCAGCAATCAATTGCCGGTTCGACCCGAGCTGTACGCTCAGCTGACCAATGCGGAGGTCGAGGCGCTCAAGAAGGGCGGCTCCCTGCTGCCCCCGCCCGCGTCGCCGCCCGTCACGTCGGTCTTGACCAACCTGCTCAACTCCAGCCTCATCAGCGCCAACGAAGAGCGCAAGCCCTTACTTCGGAAGCTGCTCGAGCGGTTCAAGACGACGCGGACCCTTTGGCCCAACCCGTGGGCGCTGCGCCTCTTGGATCATCCGGGCACGGAGCGAATGAACCCGGTGCGGGTGGTGCTGAAGCCAGGCGCCTGGGTCGTGCGCATCTTCGACAACCAGCCGCCCACCATCGTCGACGTAAAAAACGGCATCGTCACTCTCAGTGACGCCCTGGCTCATCCCGAAAACATCGCCGCCGTCTATTATGTCCTCGACGATCGCGCGTCGGGCGGTTCGGTCGCCTCGTGTGAGACGGGCAAGCGTGAGATCGCACTGGGCAACGAAAACATGGTCGAAGAATTTTCGATCGGTACGCCCGAAATCCTGGACCGACTCAACTCCGACATCGACGCGCTGACCGCGTTTTTCGCCGTGGTTCGACCATGCGCCAGCGTCGAACGGGGCGCGGGAACGTTCCACACCTTCACGGTTTGCTCGACTTGGCACTTCTTCGACGCCACCACCGAGTACTCAGCGTACCAGTGGGCGCTCAGCAACCCGATGGAAGCGTACAAGCCCAAGACGCAAAACTTGGCGACCCTGATCGACGCGCTCAAGGACGATCGCTTCGAGCCGAACGCTTTCGTCGGCACGCCGCCGCCCTCGCTGCCCATCGGCGGTGAAGGCGGCATGGGCGGCATGGGCGGCATGGGCGGCGCAACGGACGCGGGGGCCGCGGGCCAAGGTGGCGTTGCCGATGGCGGCAGCCCGCCCTAAAGCGACACGCAGAAGTCACGCACGGCGGCCACGATGGCCTGCTCCACCTCCGCCTGCGTGGTGCCTCGCTGCTTGAGGCTCGTCTTGGTCGCTTCCAGTGAATGGTCGCCGGCCTCGACCACGAACAGCTCACTTTGCACGCTCATGCGTCGACGCACTTCGGCCAACTCCGGCAGCGCGCACAACGTGTCGCGCGTCCCCTGTACGAACAGCACCGGCGTTCGTAGGGCGAGCAGCACCTCGTCACGCAGCTTGCCATTCTGCCCTCGCAGCGGGTAGCCGAAGCAGATCAGCCCCGCCACGCCGGCGGCCGCGCTCGCGTCCAGCGCCAGGTGGCAGCCGATGCGTCCACCCATGCTCTTGCCGGCCAACACCAGCTTGTCGGTGGTCGTGCTCTCCGCGCGCAACACGGCGAGCTCGGCTGCATGCGCTGCAACCAGCACGTCCAGCTTGTCGGGGGCCTTCCGCGACGTTCCGGCGCGCGCGTACGGGTAGTCGAACGCCCGGACGCTCCCGAGCGTGCCTAGCAACCCGGCGTAGCGCTGCATCCAGGCCGAAGACGATGGCGCACCGGCGCCGTGGGCGAGCAGGAAGCGCAGGGTCACGGCGGCCAAGCTAGCCCGCGCCGCGTCGAGCTGCAGTCAGCCAGAGCCACAAAAGGACAACGGCTCGGAACGAGGGGAGCGTTCCAAGCCGCTGAGAAGATTAGGGAGACGGCGACCGAGGCGGAGGGGGGGGCACCAAGGGCGCCGTCTGCGAACGTATTAGATTGCACGCAGTGTGCCAGCCTTAATGGCTATGCATATTCGATAGTTATCGCACATAGGGGTATCTGGCCGTTTCATTTGTGAAACTATTCGTGCGGGCTCGAAACGGTCCCGTCACCGGAAATCTGACGAGCTGTCACCAAACGACGCTAGGCGGGCTCTCGGGCGTGGGGAGGCCTATGCTTGACGAGTGCGTTGGTCCCTCCGGCTCGGCAGTATTTCCGGCATCGACATCCGGGTGCATTTCACGTTCGTGTTCATGCTGGTCCTGGTCGCGGCCCAGCTAGCCGAACCGCACGGCTCACGCGGGGCGGTGTTCGGGGTGCTGTTGGTGTTGTGCTTGTTTGCGTGTGTGGTGCTGCACGAGCTGGGGCATGGCTTGGTAGCGCAACGCTTCGGCGTGGCCGTGCGTGAAATCGTGTTGCTACCAATCGGCGGCGTGGCGCGCCTGCTGTCCGAGCCCAAGAAGCCGCTGCACGAGCTCTTGATCGCGCTCGCCGGACCGTTCGTCAACGTGGTCATTGCCGGCGGCCTGTTCCTGGCGCTCCGCAGCGGAGGCGTTCCGGTGCTGGATCTGGACGCGTTGCAAAAGCAGGGGCTGACGACACCCAGCACTCGAAGTCTGCTCGTGCTGCTCTGGTACGGCAACGTCATGCTCGCGGTCTTCAACATGCTGCCGGCCTTGCCCATGGATGGCGGGCGTGCCGTGCGCGCGGTGCTCAGCTTTTTCGTCGGCCAAGTCCGGGCAACCAACATCGCCGCGGGCTTGGCCCAGCTCTTGGCCGTCGGGCTCGCGATTTACGGCTTCGAGCATCAGCCATTCTTGGTGTTCGTGGCCGTGCTCGTTTTCATGGGCGCGGGCCAGGAGCGGACGACGGCGCGCACCAACGTGCTGCTCGCCGAGCTGCGCGCGGGCGAGGTCTGCGATCCGCACGCCGTGACGTTCGCGCCCGGCGACAGCGTGGGGGTGGCCGTCGACCAAACGCTGCGCAGCGCGCAGACGCATTTCTTGGTCAGCCACGGCGTGACCCCCATCGGCACGCTCTCGCGCGACGACGTGATCGCGCTCGCCGGCCGCGTTGGCTTGCACACGCCGCTGGCCACCATCATGCGCCGGTCGCCCGCCACCGTTCCGCCAGACATGCCACTGTCCGACGTTCGGCGCGTGTTGCAGGAAAACGGCGGCGCGCCGGTGGTGGTGCGCAGCGAAGACACGGTGTCGGGTGTGCTCGGCCTCGAAGACATCGCGCGCATCGCGTCGCTGTCGGATCTACTCGCCCGCGGCGGCGTCCGCCGCCCGGTAGCGGCGGATCCCGAAACCTCGCCGTAGCTGTGCGGCAGGGGCTGCCAAACCGCAGCCTCAATCGCGGAGGCTTCTGTGGCGTCCCAAGGCCACTTCGTGCGCTCGAGATTTTTTCACAGGAAGATCAGAAGGACAGAAGGCGAGAGTTTAGGGTTCGCGCTGCCGCCAGCGGGTTGGGTCTGCCGTTGCGCGCCGAAGGCGCGGCGGGCACTCAAACCTTCTGATCTTCTGCCCAAACTGTGAAAAAATCTCGAAAGGCGCTGGACACGCGCCGTCAGGACGACAGCAGCCCGAGGCGTGCCGTTCGGTGAGACCGAGAGACGCCACGGCAGATTCTGCAAGCGAGCTGCAGTTGCGCAGCCCCGGGGGCGACGAATCATCGGGGCCATGTCGCGGCAGATGACAGCGATGCGCGGGGCACGTTAGCGTCGCGGGGCGATGGTGGAAACTCCGAGCGTGACCGAGCAGGCGCCGCGTCCCGTACCGCTGACCCCGTTCGAGAAGCGTTTCAAGCATCCGCCCGGGCTGGTCGTCCTGTTCTTTGCCGAGATGTGGGAGCGCTTCAGCTATTACGGCATGCGCGGCCTGCTGAAGCTGTACGTGGCCAACTATTTGTTCGTCAGTTGGCGGCAGATCAAGCAGGGCCAGCCGTTCAGCCACGGTGAGCCGATCGACGTGCTGGGCGGCGCCTTTTTTCGCTCGTTGTTGTCGACGCCCAGCGACGCTTCGCTTTCGCAATGCTTGGCTGCCGCCACCAAGAACTATCCGATGCTCGATCCGACGGCCGCGCTCGACGCCGCGCGCCAAGCCTGCATCGCGCAAGAGCACGCGTCGATTTTGTACGGTTGGTACACGGGCCTCGTTTACCTCACGCCGTTCTTCGGCGGCATCATCGCCGATCGCTACTTGGGGCAGAGAAAGACGGTGCTGGTCGGCGGCACCTTGATGGCTCTCGGCCATTTCGTGATGGCCTCCGAGCAGGCGTTCTTCGTTGCCCTGTCGCTGTTGATCCTCGGCAACGGCGCGTTCAAACCGAACGTCTCGACCCAGGTGGGCGGACTGTACGCGCCCGGTGACCCGCGGCGCGACGGCGCGTTCACCATCTATTACATGGGCATCAACCTGGGTGCCTTCATCTGCAACTTCGTGTGCGGCACGCTGGCCGTGGTCTACGGCTGGCACTACGGATTTGCGGCGGCGGGGGTGGGCATGCTGCTCGGCTTGACCGTGTACGTGTTCGGCCAACGCTACTTGGCGACCGACAATCGCACCCTGCACGAGAACGACGGCACCACGAAAAAGCCGCTCGATTCCGGTGAGTGGAAGCGGGTCGCGGCCCTGATCGGCATCTGCGCGCTGAACGTGGTGTTCTGGGCGGTGTACGAGCAGCAGGGCAACACCATGCAAACGTGGGCCGACGAGCAAACGGTGTGGCCGATCATCGGCGGCTTTCAAATTCCCACGACCTGGTTTCAATCGGTCAACCCGCTGTGCATCGTGGTGCTGGCACCGCTGCTCGACATGCTCTGGCTCCGACAGGCCAAGCGCGGCACGGAGCCATCGAGCGTGAGCAAGATGGCCATTGGTTCGATCATCTTGGGTCTCTCGTTCATCGTGATGGTGGTCGGAGCGCAGCTGGTCGGCGGCGGCAAGGGCAGCCTGTTCTGGCCGGTGTTCTGCACTCTGCTGTTGACGGTGGGCGAGCTGTACCTGTCGCCGATCGGCCTGTCGCTGGTCACCAAGGTGAGCCCCGCACGCATCGTTTCGATGATGCTGGGCATCTGGTTCGTATCGAGCTTCCTGGGCAACACGCTGTCGGGCTACATCGGCGTGCTCTACACGCGCATGCCCAAAGAAGGGTTTTTTCTGGTGCTCTCGGCCCTGGGCGTGGGGGCCGGGCTCGCGATGTGGGCGTTCAACAAACCGCTGCGACGCGCTATCGGCTCGTCGGCGGTGTAGTGACGGGTAGGCAAGCGTGAGCCTCGGTCGACCGCAAACGCAAGAATCTGCTGGCACCACCACGTCTGACGTCCACACTCGCTAAATACCCGCTTGGAAGCGCGACCGGAGCCGTTCAGAATCCCGGCCCCGATGGCGGAAATATCTCCAAACCTGCCTCGCGCCGAGGCGGGTGACGCGGCCGAGGTCGCGTTGGCGCTCGAAACGGCGCGCGCGCTGTGGTCGAACGGGCAAGGGCTCGAGTCAGTGCGTTGGATTCAGCGTGCGGCCGAGAACGCCGAATCGACGGGTGACGACTTGCGCGCGGTCTCGCTGGCGCGAGCCGCCGCCGATCTGCGCGCCGAAGTGAGCGTCGGCTCCGAGCCGCCCGGGCGCATGAACGAGGCCGCGGCGCTCACGCCGTACGACGACTTCAGTGAGTCGACGATCGTCGACTCGCCGGCCACGTCGTTGGCGCGCGCCTCACTGCAAAGCGCGGTGCAAATCGCGGAGGCGGCGTCTCCGCCGACGAAGTCGTCCGTCATGCTGGTGCCGCCCACGGGTCCGGCCGTGACGCCGGGCCGCGTCGGTCAGCATCAAGCGGTGCGGGTCGCGGTGCTGGGCGGGGATCCGGGGACGCGACAGCTTTCGGTGTTGGTGCTGGGCGAGGGTGAAGTGGCGCCGCCCGGTAGCACCGAGGCGATGCTGGTTGCGCTCGATGCGCACAAGAAGCTGCTCGTTTAATAGGCTTCGCGCAGGTTCGCGAGCGTGGCGGCGTCCAAAATCACCGGCTCTCGCGGGACTTTGGCCAGCGCAAAGTCGATGAGCGCGACCCGAGCCGTGATGCGCTCGGCCCCGGCAATGCCGCAAGATTTCGCGGCCCATGCGACGACGGCGCGCGGATCGGTGCCGCCTTCGCGTAGCGCCTGGAGGCTCAAATCGTCTTCGCGCTTGGCCAGGCGTCGGCCGGTTTCGTCGAGCACGAGCGGCACGTGGACGTAGCGCACTTGGGGCAAGCCGAGCGCCTGCTGCAGCAGCCGTTGGCGAGCGGCGCTGGCGAACAAGTCTTCACCGCGCACCACTTCCGTCACACCTTGGCGCGCGTCGTCGACCACGACTGCCAGTTGGTAGGCCGGCGCGCGGTCGCGCTTGGCGATCAAAAAATCGCCGACCTCGGCCTGCACGTCGAAGCTGCGTGCGCCCAAGAGCTCGTCTTTGACGGTGATGGGGCCTTCGGGGACGCTCAGGCGCAGCCCGGCGGGTTTTCCGCCTTCTGCTTCTGCCGCCGCCACCGACGCGAACTTGCCGCGACAGGTGCCGACGTAGCGCGGCTCCGCGTCACCCAGTTGGGGCGCGCTCTGCATCGAGCGCACGTCGCCCCGCGAGCAAACGCACGCATAGGCCAAGCCCCGTTGCTCGAGCGCTGCGGCCGCCGCCGATATCTCGGCCAAGCCCGTCGACTGCACGTAGTCCGGGCCGTCCCAGTCCAACCCCAGCCAGGCTAAGTCGCGCAGCGCCGCCTCGGCAAATTCGGGCTTGGCGCGCGGGCCGTCCAAGTCTTCGAGCCGCATCAACAGCCGCCCGCCCACGTTGCGCGCGCGCCACCACGCCACCAAAAACGTACGCGCATGTCCGAGATGAAGCAGCCCGGTGGGGCTGGGCGCCAAACGACCGACGTACACGGTCGGAAGACTACTTCGCGCAGCCGCAGCTGGCGACGCGGTGCGAGGCGTCTTCGCGGATTTGACGGGCGCGCTCGCAGCGCTTGCCGCCGTCGGTATCGAGGCGACAGACGGCGTCGCTGGCGCGGGTGAGCGACGAGAAGGCCTTGCACGCCGTGTCGCAGGTGCTCACTTCTTTGCGGGGTGGTTCTTTGCTGGGTGCGGCCGCCTCGCCGTC
>Ga0164241_10002585_pt1 | contig 19253 bp, 16 predicted proteins | sample OricomyardsoilBY_FD_108780 | JGI IMG/M metagenome (GOLD analysis project Ga0164241, IMG submission 108780) | Backyard soil microbial communities from Emeryville, California, USA - Original compost - Back yard soil (BY) | ecosystem: Environmental > Terrestrial > Soil > Unclassified | place: USA... | reverse complement strand
CAGCCAGCCGGCGCTTGGCAGGGAAGATTGACCGCCTCTCATCGGTGAAGGGTCTTTTTCAAGAAGCCAACTTCAGCGGGATCGTAGGGCGCGCCGTTCGACCTGAGGATATCGTGGAACCAAACTGCAGGCTCAGCCGTGTATTCTTTCTGCCACGAGTCCCAGGGATAGATCGTTTGCGAACGCCCAGCGACAAAACCCCACTTGATGGCGGCGATACGTTGCTGTTGGAAGTAAGGCAATATAGTCTCGAATCGGCTGTCCCGCGGGCGGGCGAGATATTCGCTGCAAAGCAAGGGGCGTCCGCGCCGTTGGAGCACCTCAACATGGGCGCGCACCTTATCAAGCGGATCGTAGTCGTGAAAGGAAATGACATCGGACTGCTCAAGCATGAACTCGGTGACAGGCGCGACCGCCCCCGCCGCGGGATCCCAGTTGCCGCGCCAGACAGCGGCCGTCAGCGGTTGGCCGGGATCGACTTCTCTCGCCCAGCGGAAGACGCTGCGGAGGAGCACCAGCGCGGCTTCAGCTTTGTGGGGCAGTTCGACCGAACCGTAACTCGAGGTGTTGGGATTGTCGGGTTCGTTGAACAGATCCCAAGCAAGAATCCGGCGGTCGCCGCGATGGGCTTCCAGCACGGATTTAACGTAACGTTCCAGGCGTCGATGCTGCGTCCCGTCGGTCAACGCATCCCTACCGGGGCTTTGCACCCACCGAGAATTGTGCAGATGCGCCTTCGGCTCGGGCTGCGGACCGCTCCGCGGTTGCGGATTCCAAACGCCGTCGAAGAATACCGGCATGACTGCAATCTTCCGCAGGTCTGCGATTTCAAGAAAGCGTTCGAATCGCGCGAGGAATCCGGCGGGATCCTCCTGCCACAGCAGATCGTGTAAAAACACCCGCACGACGTTGAAACCAATTTCATGCGCCCAAGTGAGCTCGCGTTCGATGGCCGCCGGATTCCACGTCGCGGCCTGCCACATCTCGAGCTGGTTGCTCGCATAGGCTGGCGTGTAGTTGCAGCCCACAAGCCAGGGCTGAGTAGCATACCAAGCATTGGCTCGTTCCGCGCTCCAGCGCACCGGCACTTTATCCGCGCCATAAGCGGTAGATAGCAAAAGGGTGAAAAACAATAGGCAGACACGTTTCATGGGAAGGAATGAGAGGATATAATTCGTGAGCCTGAACGGTCTCCACGCTCCTTCACGCCCGAATGCGTGGTTCTTTGGAACCACACCCTGATCGGCTGGACTTCTCTACTTCGGGACTTCGACCAATCCGCGACGGATCGCTTCAACCACGGCTTGGGCGCGATCATTGACATCCATCTTGTCCAGAATCTGGCCGACATGCCGCTTAACGGTGAACTCGGAGATGTTTAGCTTGGCGGCAATCTCCTTGTTGGCGAGACCCGCCGCGATCTGGGTCAAAACCTCGCGTTCACGAGTGGTGACGGTTGGTCCCCGTCGCGCTTCGTTTAGACGGCGCGCAATATCCGGCGGAAAATAACGGCCGTTGCCAGCCGCCATGCGCAACGCAGCCAGCAGGTCTTCTCTAGGGGCGGATTTCGGAATGTAACCCGATGCCCCGGCCTCGAGAGCCGACTCCAATTCGTCTATGCGAGAGAAATTCGAGAAGACGAGGATACGGGCCTGCTGATCGAATGATCGAATCGCCGCCATCGCGGTGATGCTCTTGCCTTCGGCCAGTTGCAAATCCATCAAGACAACTCTCGGCCGGTGGGTTTGGTAGGCCTGCAGAGCCTCCTGACCGGATTCGGCCTCCGCCACTACCCTGATGTCAGCTTCCAGCTCCAGCGCAGTCACAAGACCGCTACGGACTACAAAGTGGTCATCGACGATAAGAACAGTGATAGGGTCTTGTGACATTGGAAGAATCGTACACTGGTTGGGAAATTATGACAATTCCTGGGTGACGCCCGGCCAGCTTTCTTTCGGGATGCCTTCGGCCCAACGGCGGATGAGCCCAGCCCGGGCGCCGGCAAGGGCAATAGCATCTCGACAACGGCACCCTGGTTCGGCGCGCTGTGCCAATTGACCGTCGCACCGATCTTTCGGGCGCGCTCCCTGATCCCAATGCAGCCGAAGTGGCCGGATTTTCCCTTCGTTTCAACACCAACATCGAAACCGCAACCATTGTCCGAAATCCTCATCACGAGCCGCCCGCGCTCGACTGTAACATAAACAGTGATCCGGGTTGCGCGGGCATGCTTGAGGGCGTTGTTCACGGATTCGCGAGCCATCATATGCAAGTGGTGCAGTGTGCTCCCGGCGAGAGGCGGCGGTTCCGCGCCGGTTTGCAGCCGTACCTCGATTCCGTTGAGACCAGCACAATTCTTGACCAGCGCCTCCAGAGTGGTGCCAAGATCTGTCTCCAGGGGATCGGTGTTGCGCAGGTTGGACACGATATTCTTCGTTTCCACCTGAATGCGCGCCAACAATCGCCGCGATACCACCATGATCTGACGCCCGTTTTCATCAAACGCGCGGGTCGCCGCCGTATCCAGGCGCAGGGCGAGACCAGTAAGGTCTTGCTCAAGCGTGTCGTGAAATTCCTGGGCGATGCGTTGCCGCTCCTCCAATGCGGCCTCGGATTCGATGTGCCCCCGTAACGCGATCGTCTTGCGTCGCACCTGCCAGTGCAGAAGCCCAATCCAGATTCCCACGATTAAGATCACGCAGGCGAGGACCCCAAGGGCCACAACCAGTTTCCGCGGGGTCCACCATCCAGGAGACTCAAGGACGGTCACATCATCCGGGGACCGCGCACGCAAATAGATGGCGCCGGCCTCACGCACGAAACCGGGACTGGGGGCGACTTCGACATGGCAGATCCCTTTCACCCGCACCGTCGAACCTATGACCGGCGGAGCTTTGTCGCCCGCAACATATCCCTGGATGCTCCGGTTATTTCCCGACAATACCAAGGTGTAGCCATCGGATGATTTAAAGGCATCGACGACGCGAGCCTCAACTGCGATCAGCCGGGCATCATGCAATGCATTCAGCAAATCGGGTGAGCTGATGGCGATGGCTTCAGGTGATTTTCCCGGCACACGACGTCGGATCTCGGCATCCACGACCGAGGCCGCAAACTGGAAAACCTCGGCAAAGCCGATCAATTCGATCCGGTCGCCCACCGACAATTCCACATGTCCGGTCAGGCGGGCCGCAAAGGCTGTTTTCCCTTCCTGAAGATAAATCTCCCCGTCGGCATACACCGCAGTGACGGTGCCCGCGACCTCGATTCGCCGTTCCGTCCGCCCAAAGGGATGAAAGGATAGTAATTCACTTGGAGCCAGATGCGGCACCAGCTCATCCGGCACAGCGGGATCGAGAATCTCGATATCGTCCCAAGACTGAATTCGTAAAAATGTCTCAACTACCTGACGCTGGTCATTGATTGAGCCAGCGCTGATGCCCTTGATGCGCACCCGGGCGTCAACAAGCTTGCGGTTGGGCGGCAACGATTGGGCAAAGCGAATCTCCAAAATGCGCGAGCCCATCGCGAGGCGCAGTGCGATCCAGTCGTTTTTTACATCGACGGATCGGACGATGCCCTCCACGGCCACGCGTTGATAAAAATAGCGGTTGAACACTACGTCGTCGAGTCCGACCGAAATGGCGGGAGCGTTTTGCCCGCGCCGCAACACCCGAACCTCCGAAGGGCCCAGTCCCGCAAGATAGCGCCCCATCTGGGTAAAACCGTGAACTTCGATTTCGTCACCCACCTTCAAGAACATCTGCCGCTCCGTGGGCCGGAAGAATGTGCTCCCCGTCTCATCTTGGATCAGAATACCGCTTCTATCGACATAGACGACGACGCCCGTAATCCGCGCCTCCCTTCCCTGCTCCGCCTCCGCGACGGAAAGGGAACGTACGTCAACCACGCGAGTGAGCAATGATTCCCCGGCATACAACGCAGGCGCCGATCCGGCCAGCAGGTAGAAAAGAAGGCGCAAAAAACCGCGTGGAATCCGCGGTCGGACCAAAGTGTGACAGCGACAAAGCATTAGGATATGTGAAACTTATACCAAATCTCCTTCAAGATGAACCTGTTTTTCAAGGCCGGCGTTCCGTGCCGCGCCGGCTTGGCCCGGAGCATCGGCCCTGCAGTCCCAAAGCCGGAGAACGTCGATATTAGTCTCAGTTTGAACGCAACTTGGAATTAATAATTAGCACGCCGCCAGTCGTCAGCTACTTTCGCGCACTTCGGTTCGAAACACCCGGGCAACGACGGCACGACTCAACTATCTGGAACAAAGTTCGAGTCCGCTTGCGATTTTTCATGCTGGCTACTCACTACCCGCTACGCGCTACTGATTATTCACTGAATGCTCGCCGTCCTGCAAAAATACCGCTCGATCTTCGTGATCGGGCTGCAAAGCAACCTCGTTTATCGCTGGAATTTCGCGGTGCGGGCCGGCTTCTCGCTCGTCCACCTCACTTTCGTCTTCGCGCTCTGGGGCGCGGCTTTTGCCGGAGAGACCGGCATCGGCGGATTCGATCTCCGGCAGACGCTCACCTACTTCGTCGTCATCTTGGTCCTCCAGTTCTTCATCAGCGCGATGAACGAGGACTACGAGGTTTCGGAGGAAATCCGCAACGGACTCATCAACCAGTTCCTGCTGAAGCCGATCAATTACTACCTCTATCGTTTCAGCCTCTTCCTCAGTGCCCGGTTCGTCTCGGGCATGCTGGCGCTCGTGCCGGTGGTGCTGATCCTGCCGTTCCTGGCCGACAAGCTGGTTTTGCCTCCCTTCGGCTGGAATTACCTGCTGGCGATCCCGGCGCTGCTCATGTCGGCGCTGATCCAATTCACGATCGCCTACTGTTTCGGGTTGCTGACGTTTTGGTTCCTCGAAATCCAGTCGTTCATCATCCTTTCGCTCGCGGTTGAAACCGTGCTGGGCGGACACGTGTTCCCCCTCGATCTGCTCCCCAGGTGGCTGTACGACTTTTCGACCTACCTGCCGTATTATTACCAGATGTATTTTCCCGCCGCCCTGCTGACCGGCCGCATCACCGACCAGGCGGCCGCCCTGCGCGGTTTGGGCATCCAGTTGTTCTGGGTCGGCGCCCTGCTGCTTGCCGCCCAAGCGCTTTGGAACCGCGGCCTGCGCCGACACACCGCTGTCGGCGGCTGAGCTGATGAATTCCCTCGCCCATTATGCCCGCCTCTGGCTCGCCGGCGCCCGCTATTCGATCGTGCGGACGATGATGTTCCGCGCCGACTTCATCATGTGGTCGCTGGTGGAACTGTTCTGGATGGGAGTCAACCTCCTGCTCATCGCGGTCGTGTACCGCCACACCGATTCCATCGCCGGCTGGGGACCGTGGGAGATGACGATCATCGTCGGGACCTCGATGCTCGTGCAGCGCCTGCTCATGGGTTTTTTCTGGACCAACCTTTTCGAGATGGGCCGCAATGTGCGCACCGGTCATTTCGACTTCTTCATGGCCCAACCCGGCAGCCCGTTGTTCATGGTTTCCACCCGCAAGATCGATCTCGACGGATTCCTGAACGCTCCGCTCGCCCTGGCCGTGGTCGTCTATGCGGCGCACCAGCTCGGCCTTCATCCCACCCTCGGCCAAATGGCGCTGTACGCGGTCTTCGTCCTGTGCGGCCTGGCCGTCCACTACGCCACCCTCCTGATCCTGGTCTCGCTCGTGTTCTGGATGCAAAGCGCCAAGGGACTCGAAGGCGGTTATTTTGGCGTCAATGAATTCTCCCGGTTGCCGCGCGAGGCGTTGCGCGGGGTCAAGGCGGTGATTTTTGTGTACGCCCTGCCGGTAATCGTGGTGACGAATGTCCCTGCGAACACCCTGCTGCACGGCGGCCGGCTCGAGCCATCGCTCTGGCTGATCGGCGTCGCGATCTTCTGGCTGACGGTGGCCGTGATCGTATTCAACCGCGGACTGCGCCGCTATTCCAGTGCCAGCTCCTGATCAACCCGCCGCTCCCGAGCCATTGGACGCCCTGCAAAAGCGCATCGGCCATCGCTTTCGCAATCCGGCACTTTTGCGCGAGGCCCTCACCCATGGATCGTACGTGCAGGAGAACGCCGGGGACGGTCCCAACAATCAACGCCTGGAATTCCTCGGCGACGCGGTCTTGCACTTCATCATCACCGATTCGCTTTATCGCGATTCCACGACGGAACGCGAAGGCGTGCTCACCCGGCGCCGCGCGATTTTGTCGAAGGGCCGTTTCCTTGCGGATCTGGCGCGCGAACTCGGGCTCGACGCCTGCCTGCGCTTGAACAAAGGCGAGGAGGAAGCCGGCGGACGCGGACGCGCCTCGATTTTGGAGGACGCCCTCGAGGCGCTCGTCGGGGCGATCTATCTGGACAGCGACCTCGCCACGACCAGCCGCGTGGTGCTGGCCTGGTACGGACCGCTCGCGGACAGGGTATTGCCGGCTGAGGAAGTTGAGAACCCCAAGGGTCGCTTGCAGGAATTGGTCCAGCCGATCCACGGCAATGTCGCGCTGCGCTACGAAGTTTTGGGCACCGAAGGACCCCGTCACGCGCTCGAGTATGCCGTGGCCGTTTACCTGAACGACGAAAAACTCGGTGAAGGACGCGGGACTTCGAAGAAAACCGCCGAGGAGGAAGCCGCCCAAGCCGCGCTCGATGAACTCGCCGGAAGGGCGAAGAGTGACGGGCAATGAGCACGATTCAGGTCGCAGCGCCACGGGCGCCTTGAAGGCCGGAGAATTCCCCGTTCAACGCTCCATGTCGTCCGCTCCGCCCGCTCCACGCCTCAAGATAACCGGAATTTGCCCGCCGGCGCAGGCGTTTGCAGTCGCCGAATTGATTCGCACACAGGCCGCGCCTGTCTGGCTCGTCGTCCACGAGGAGGCGAAACACGCCGATTCCCTGGGCGAGGACATCGCGCTCTTTCACGAGGCGGCCGGCCCGGGATCGCCCTTGGAGATCCTGAACTTCCCGGAGGCCCGGACCACCAACCGGGAAATGCGCGAGGCGTTCAATGCCGCCAGCGACCGGTTCGCGGTGTTGAGCCGCCTGCGCGGAAGACGAAACAGCACCTCCGCGGCGGAAGCGCTGCTCATTCTTGCCACGCCGGCGGCGCTGTTGCAGGCCGTGCCTCCGCCCGGGGATTTCGCCGCGAAGGAAATCGAACTGCATCGCGGCGAAGCGCGGCCGTTCCGGCAATTGCTCGATCAACTGCAGGCCTTCGACTATGACAGCGAAGCGGTCTGCGAAGCGCCCGGCCAGTACGCCGTCCGCGGCGGCATTGTGGATATCTACCCCGCGACGGCACAACAGCCCTACCGCGTCGATTTCTTCGGCGATACGATCGAGGATATCAAAGCGCTCGATCCCGTCACCCAGCGTTCGGGCGATTCCGTTGGGAAAATCACGATCACGGCCGCGCCACGGTCGCTGGCGGTCGGGCCTCCGGCGTCGTTGCTCGATTACCTCAACCCGCTGACGCACGCCGTATTGATCGAACCGAAATCGCTGGAAGAATTGTTTCGCTCGCTCGCGGACGACCACACGCCGCCCTTCGGGGGGAAATTGGCGCGATCCTGCGCGCAACTGATCGGGCTGGGCGACCTCGATCTGGCCAGCGACCTGTTCGACGACGCCGTCGGGGAGGAGACATGGGACACCGAATCCCTCGCCCACCACCGCGCTTATCCGGACGAGCGGCTGCTCGCGCACGAACGGTTGCAGGCGGAGGAGGATGCACGCCGGGAATTCCTCCAAAAAGCAGCGGAGTGGAAGCGCGCGGAATATGCCGTCGATATCGTCGTCTCGAAGGAAGGCGAAGAGCAGCGGATCCGCGAACTGATGGAGGAAGATTCCGCGCTGAAAAAAATCAAACCACGCTACCTGCGGGGAACCTTGAACGAAGGCTTCCGGATCACCAATCGCGACAGCGGAGCGAAAGGTCCGAAAACGACGAAACCCGGGCAGGCTAAGTCCCGCGTTTCGGCCGGACGCGTGGTGATCAGCGAAACGGAGATCTTCGGCCGGCGGCGTCAGAGACCGATCAAACCCACGCGCGCCGTCGCCACGACTTCGGCCGTGGACCAGCTCCTCGATTTTTCCGAGTTGGTCGAGGGCGACTTTGTCGTTCACCTGTCCCACGGCATCGCCGTTTTCCGCGGCCTGACCAAACTCGAAGCCGGGGACGGCGTCCGCGAAGTCATCTCGTTGGAATTCGACGACAACGTCACGCTTCACGTGCCGTTGCAGGAATCCCATCTGATCAGCCGCTATGTCGGCCTGACCAAAAGCAAACCGCAACTCGGCCGAGTGGGTTCGGGACGCTGGGAAAAGGCCCGGCAGGCCGCGGAGCGCTCCACCCTTGATCTCGCCGCCGATCTGCTCGCCATCCAGGCGAAACGCGAGGCTCAGCCCGGTCACGCGTTCGCCGCGGACAATGAATGGATGAGGGAGTTCGAGGCCGCGTTTCCCTTCACCGAAACGCGCGACCAGGCGAAAGCCATCGTCGAGGTGAAGGCGGACATGGAAAAGACGCGCCCGATGGACCGGCTGCTGTGCGGCGACGTCGGTTTCGGAAAAACCGAAGTGGCCGTTCGCGCCGCGTTCAAGGCCGTCATGGGCGGGAAACAGGTGGCGGTGCTCGTGCCCACCACCGTGCTGGCGCAGCAGCACCTCAACACCTTTCGCGAACGCATGGCCGGTTATCCGATAGCGGTCGAAATGATCAGCCGCTTTCGCACCCGCAAGGAACAGAACCTGATCCTCGACGCCGTGGCGGAGGGAAAGATCGACATTCTCATCGGCACCCACCGCCTCGTGCAGGACGACATGGTCTTCAAGGATCTCGGTCTCGTGGTCGTGGACGAGGAGCAAAGGTTCGGTGTCAAACACAAGGAGGTGTTTAAACGCTGGCGCGCCCACGTGGACATGCTGTCGATGAGCGCCACGCCGATTCCGCGGACCCTTTATCTCGCGCTCACGGGCGCGCGGGATCTGAGCACGATCGAGACGGCGCCTTCCAACCGGCTGCCGATCCAAACCATCGTCAAGAGCTACGATGAGAAGCTCCTGGTCGAGGCCGTCCAACACGAGGTTCGGCGCGGAGGGCAGGTCTTCTATCTCCACAACCGGGTGATGAGCATCGATCTTGTCGCCTCCCGCCTGCGGGAACTCCTGCCGGGGCTGACGATCGGCGTCGGGCACGGCAAAATGAGCGAGGGGGAACTCGAACGCGTGATGACGGACTTTGTCGCCGGCAAATACAACGTCCTCGTTTGCACGACGATCATCGAATCCGGCCTGGATATCCCGAATTGCAACACCATCATCATCGAGGGCGCCGACCGCTTCGGCTTGTCGCAATTGTACCAGCTCCGGGGACGCGTCGGGCGCTTCAAGTACCAGGCTTATGCCTATCTTTTGCTGCACCGCCACGCCCGTGTGCTCGACCTTGCGCGGCAGCGCTTGAGCGCCATCCGGCAGCACAATCAGCTCGGCGCCGGTTTTCGGATCGCGATGCGCGACCTGGAGTTGCGCGGCGCCGGAAATCTGCTCGGAGCGGAACAGAGCGGCCATATCGTGGGCGTCGGCTTTGAACTCTATTGCCAGTTGCTCCGGCAAAGTGTCGCGCGGCTGAAGGGCGAAAAACAGGCGTCGCTCGTCCGCGCCGGCGTCAAACTGGATTTTGTCTTTGTCGGCGAAGGCGCCGAAACGGCGCGGGCGGGGGCCACCGACAGTTTCACGGCCTTGAAGCAGGCCGAAAGGGACGAAGACGAAGTGTAGAAAATCCAGGCGCGCTTGCCGGCGTCCTATATCGGCGAAACCCGGCTTCGGATCGATTTTTACCGGCGGCTGGCGATGGTCGAAAATCCGGCCCAGGTGAGGCAGCTTGAGGCGGAACTGCGCGACCGTTTTGGGAAATTCGGCGAAGAAGTGCGCGCCCTCCTGCTCGTGACCGAAATCCGCTCCCGGGCGGAACAAAAGGGTGTTTTATCCGTCGAAACGACTGGCAACCGCCTTAAGTGCCTGCGTAATTCCGGACGTCACGACGACTTCATCCAATTGGGCAACCGCTTTCCCCGCTTGACCGCACCCACCCCCCTTGCAAGGTTGAAAGAAGTAATTATTTTCCTGCAAAATCTTTCCGCTAAATGAGTCTCCGAAGTCACCGTACTTTAATCCCGGCCCTGCTCTCCGCCTTGATGGTCTTTTCCTCGCTCGGGAAGGTGCTGGGCCAGACGCAGACCCCGGAGCAACATCCCGACAATCTCAACCTGCGCTACGCCAACGGCATTGCCGCGATCGCCGAGGACAAGGTCATCACGGTGGACGACATCCGCCGCGAAATCTCGCCGCTGATTCCCGATATTCAGAAGCAGGCGCGCAACGAGAAGGAATTCAATGAAAAGCTCGAGGCGCTGCAGGAGGATGTGGTCCAGAATCTGATCGATCGCGTCCTGATCGTGAAGGAATTCTACAAGGACGAGAAGCGGCGCGTTCCCGCGAGCTACGTGGACAACATGGTCGCGGAGACGATCATCACCCGCTTCGACGGTGATCGCAGCAAGTACCTCGCCTACCTTCGTTCGCGCGGGATTTCCCAGAAGGATTTTCGCCGGGAGCAGGAAGAGGACATGATCTACGACTACATGCGCCAACAACAGGCCAAATCCGCGAGCACAGTCAGTCCGGTGAAAATCGAAGCCTATTACAACGAGAACAAGGATCGCTTTTATCAGGAAGACAGCGTCCATCTGAGACTGATCCAGATCGCCCGCACCGCCGGGGAAACCGACGAAACGCTGAAAACCAAGGCCGCCGAGGTCATTATCCAACTTACCGCCGGCGCCGATTTCGGCGACCTTGCCCGCCAATACAGCAGCGACTCGCGGAAGGGCAAAGGCGGCGACTGGGGCTGGCAGCGAAAGGCGGACCTGCGCAAGGAATTCGGCGACGTGATTTTTTCCCTGAAAAAGGGCGAACATAGCGAACCCCTGATCATGCCCGAGGGAGCGTTCATCTTTTCCGTCGAAGACCGGAAGTATGCCGGAACCATTCCGCTGGATGAGGCCCGGCCGGACATCGAGCGCGCCCTGGTCCAGCAAGGCAGCCGGCAGGCCACGGAACGCTGGTTGGAAAAGTTGCGGCGAAACGCCTACGTGAAACACTTCTAAATTCAAAGCTCGCGGGCCGGCGGGCGGAAATGCCAAAGGCCCATGAGCGAAGGTTCCAGTCATCCGTCCCGCATCAAGGACATTGCCGTCGGCGAGCGGCCCCAGGAGAGATTGGAACGGCTCGGGTCGGCCAGTTTGAGCGATGCCGAGTTGCTCGCCATGTTGCTGCGCAGCGGCAGCAAGGGTTACAACGTCCTCGATATCGCCAGGAAGCTCGTCACGGAGGCCGGATCGCTGCCCGCGCTCGTGCGCTGGACCGAAACCGATTTTCGCCGGATAAAAGGCATCGGCCGGGTGAAGGCGCTGCAACTCGTCACGGTGATGGAGATCGCCAGGCGCGTGCTGATCACGGGCTCAACCGAACCCGTGATGAATCGTCCCGAATTGGTATGGCAACACTTTCACAGCCAGATTGCAGCCCTCGCCGTGGAAAAATTCTGGGTGCTCTGCCTGAATCGGAAAAACCGGCTGCTGAAACAGGTGGAAATCAGCTCAGGCACCGCCACCAGCAGCCTCGCCCATCCCCGTGAGGTGTACCGCGAAGCCATTCGTCAGGCGGCGACGGCCATCATTTGCGTCCACAACCACCCCAGCGGGGACCCGGCTCCGAGTGCGGCCGACATTCAGGTAACCCGACAACTGCGCGAGGCGGCCAAAGCCGTGGACATCGAGCTGCTCGACCATGTGATTGTCGGCCGCTTGCCGTCCGATCCGCGCGGACTCGGTTACTACAGTTTCCGCGGTGCGGGCCTGCTCTGACGCAAGTCGGAGCGCAGGTCGCCCAAGTAATCGTTCAACTATGAAGAATAAACCTCCATAAAATCGAACCTGCGGTTCCGTCCGCAGTAGCCTATCGGCACCGGCGTGACTGGTAACGGTCGGGTCGGAAGCTGCCGAGACAATATACCGTCGCCGTCACTGGCGAAATGAAACCGCGAGGAATCATTTGGACTGCGAGCGTCAATGTGGTCCGCGGGTTAGGCTGGATGGTATGTCCAACATATCAGTGAAGGCTTCGACTTCCTCGGCCAGCATCTGCAGAAGCGTCGGGGGATACTGCTCGTAACCCCGGCCAAGAAGAATGTACACGCGTTCATGGAGCGGGTGCGCACGATCCTGCGGAACAACGTGGCGTCGGGTCAGGAGCCATTGATACGACACCTCAGCCTCGTCATCAGAGGTTGGGCCAACTATCACCGGCACATCGCTGCCACAAAAACGTTCAGCAAGATAGATCACGAGCTATGGTATAACCTATGGCGTTGGGCAAAGAAGCGGCACCCGAAGAAGACCCACACTTGGATTGCGCAGAGATACTGGCGCCGAGTCGGAGGTCAAAACTGGGCGTTTGCTGCGGATACCGGACAGAGAACCAAAAGTGGAAAGCCCATCATACGGCGGCTGGTGCAAACCACCGACACGAAGATCAGGCGCCACACGAGTCCCATGACCACGGCTCGCTATCTGGAAACCAACTCGGCCCACCTCGACAGCGTCGTCCTCGCCCTCTGCGCGTAGAGCCCACCCCGCTAGCCACGCACCGTTACGAGTCATTTGGTGCATCGCATGGAATCGTCGATTACCAGCATCTTTATTTGCGTAGTTTGAATGCAAAATATAGAAATCAAGTTGTTGATAACAAATGAGATTAATCTATTATTTAGCGCATACAATAGTCGCTTTTCTATGAAAAATATAGTTTATATAATTGACAAAGCATAGTTGTTGTAGTAGCTAAACCATAGCCAATGCCAACGCCCCAACAAGAGCTGGCCGCTGCCCTGCAACGGGTCCGAGAAAAGGCTACCGGTGAGGTAGTCCGAGGACCCGATATTGCTCCCAAAGACCGGCTCCTTCTGACGAAGCGAGGGTTCCTGGTTTCAATCATCAAGGGATGGTATGCGCTCACCACGCCCCAAGCTCAGCCCGGTGACACGACTTTCTGGCACGCCCATTTCTGGGGATTTGCGAGTGCCTATCTCCGGTTTCGGTTTGGCACCGCCTATTCCTTGTCGGCGGAGAACTCACTCGACCTGTGGACCGGCAACACCCAAACGCCGAGCCAGCTAATTGTCATCACGGGCAAAGGGGGCGGCTTCAAGTTGGAGCTGCCCAATCGCACCTCCTTTCTCTTCTACCCGGACCCGAAGAATCTCCCCGCGAACACTGAGTTGCGCCAAGGAATCCAGGTCATGGCGGTGGCGCTGGCATTGGTCCGCGCTTCCCCATCCTTTTTCCGCCATTCGTCCACTAACGCCGAGATCGCCCTGCGCCTGGTCCGCCCGGATGACCTGAGCCGAATCCTGTTGAGCGATGTCGGTTACCGCACCGCGGCTGGGCGACTGATCGGGGCCTTCCGGCACTGTGGGCTGAATGATATCGCCGAAAAACTGGCGGCCGATCTGCACGGTGCGGGACTCGATTTCACGGAAACCAATCCGTTCGAGGCACCACCGACATTGCCGGTCGGGCTACTCTTCACGTCTCCCTACGTCGGGAGACTGAAAGCCCTGTGGCAACGCATGCGACCCGTAGTGGAGGCCAACTTTCCAGCTGCGCCCGGAATGAAGGACGCTCAGCCCTATCTCGATCGGGTGGACGAGATCTACACCCATGACGCCTACAATTCGCTTTCGATCGAGGGCTATCAGGTCACACCCGAATTGATCCAACGAATCGCATGGAGTCCTGAGGATAACCCAGAGGACCAGCAGCAACGAAATGCGATGGCCGCGAAGGGCTATCTGGAGGCATTCAAGTTGGTGAAGAAGTCTCTGGTGGAAATCCTGAGTGGCAAACCGGCCGCGGCAATCGTCAGCCGCGACATGCCCGACTGGTACCGCGCGCTATTTAGCCCATCCGTCCAATCTGGTTTACTGCCGACATACGCCTTGGCGGGATACCGAAATCGCGCGGTATTCATCCGCGGCTCGGAGCACGTTCCTCCACCCAATGAAGCCGTCGTGGAGTTGCTCGAGACCTTGTTTTCTCTCCTGGCAGAAGAGCCGCACGCCGGGGTGCGGGCGGTCTTGGGGCATTTCCTCTTCGTCTACATCCATCCCTATCCAGACGGCAACGGCCGTATCGGCCGGTTCTTCATGAACGCGATGCTCGCATCCGGTGGCTATCCCTGGACCGTAATCCGCGTCGACAATCGGAAGGCCTATCTGGCCGCGCTGGAGGAAGCATCCGTGCGTCACGATATCGCCCCATTTACGAAATTTGTTGCCGCGGAGTTGGCTGCGTCGGATGCACTCAAAATCAACAAACCGTAGGACTGGCATTGTTCACGAAAACCGCCCTGTTCATGTTTTCATGAACAGGGTCGTCACGTGAATATCAAGTCAGCAGGTAACTTCCGCCTGCTTAGTCACGGCCGACGGGCTACGGTTTATGCGGCAATATCCTCGTGCCATCAGGGAAAATTAGCGGACGGCCAGGACGGTCTCCTCACGACCGCTCCGTTCGAGCGCCGCTTTCTCAAGCTCCACTAGTTCGTCCCTTTCTGCCTTCGTGGTCTGAGACGCGAGATTAGATTCGGACTTTTTTTCGACTTTCAAGATCCATGGACGAGTAGCAGAATGAAGGCGGCGCCAGTCTATTGTCCTGGCCGCGTGGTTCAAACGCCGGCCGCGCTATCATCTCCACTGCACACCGACCAGCGGTTCGTGACTCAACCAAGTCGAGCGCTGGTTCGCCAAAATCACCGAGCAGCGACTGCGCCGCAGCGCCTTCCGCTCCGTCGACGAATTGGAAACTGCCATCCGGCATATCTCGAAACCAACAACCAGAACCCGACGCCGTTCGTCTGGACTGCTTCCGCCGATCTCATCCTTGGAAAGGTCGAGGCACTTTGCTCACGGATTAATCGCTCAGGACACTAGAGCGCGGACGAACAGGCCCTCCGGTTGATTCGGCAATGGCGGGAGCATTCCGATTTCCAGCCCCAACGATTCAATTGCCTTGGGAAGGCTGGCATGTTGCCGGCCGGCTCGCTCCACTTTGATAGGCTTCCGAGGCGGAAAGGAGAGCTCTTTACGATCAAAATGCGGACTTAAATATCGTGTGAAGGCGATCATAGTGACAGGCGTTGGCGAACTGTCGGTTTGTCCATCCCTACCGAAGATCGAAGCGCGTTGAAGCTGGCCATTCTCAACCACAAGGCTAGGGCATGTGTTGAGCAGCGCGCCAGCCGATAGGCGAAAGGCACCGTAGATAGTCGGATCATCACTACCGCGGCGTCATCAACGTTTTGGTTGCTTGAACGCCTTCGGCTGAGAGCCTGCATTGCCAGTCTCTTCATGAGAAAACTCCAAGCTGATGCCCTTCGCACCCGCGGTAGCACGGATGATCGGGCAGCAGCGGCAGCGCGACAATCCCGCCCGATTTGGCCGAGGCATACAGCGCGGTGGTGAGCTCGAGGGCGGCGCGCGCATCCGCAATCGTGACCGGCGGCTCCGAGAGGCCGGCGAGCGCAGCATGCGTATGCAGGAATTGCGCTTCGTACCCCTCGGGGCCGGCTGGATAGTCTCGCAAAGCTTCCTCGATTTCCCGATCTACGGACGGCGTAATGCCGGCGAACATCCAAGGTTCCCCGGAATAATCGTAGGGGTGAGTATTGCTCTCGGCTACCAGCCGCTCGAAACAGAATCGCAGCCGGGAAATCTCGCGCGCAGAGCCGAGTGTCACGGCGACGGTCGCGAGTGAGCCATCTGCCATGTTGAGCGCAGCCGACACGCAGTCTTCGGTTTCGACCGGATTTACCAGTGTCTTGGTAAAGGCGGCAACCCGGCTGGCAGGGCCGACAACCTGACTCAAGAGGTCAAGCGCATGGATCGCATGCCCGAGGAGGCAGCCGCCGAGCGATCCCTTCCAAGTCCGCCGCCAAGGCACTGCGTAGTATTCGGGACCGCGCTTCCACGCGGTCTCTATCGTCGTGAGATAACATCGCCCGGTCACTCCCTTTTCCACCAGCCAGAGCAGCTTTTGCAATCCATGCCCATAACGCGACTGGAAGATCGGCACAATCAGCCGACCCGCCCGGCGCGAAGCCGTCATGAGGACATCCACATCATGCAAGCTGCCCACGAGTGGTTTCTCGCAAACGACATTGGCTCCAGCGTCGAGGGCGGCAAGGATCTGCGCCTCATGCAAGTGGGGCGGTGTGCAGATGTTGATGACGTCGAGATCGCGCCGGGCCAGCAATTTTGCATAATCAACCACGACCGCAATGTCGCCGGCTTCCGCCGCCAGAGAGTGTGCCCGTTCCGGGTTGGTATCACATAGGGCCACCACCTCGTAGTGACCAGGCAGACGCCGATAGGCGTTCACATGTCGGGCTCCGATCTGGCATCCGACCACCGCGACCCGGAGCGGTTTCAAGCCATTTGGCACCAGACTGCTCACGGCATGAGCCGCCCCTCGCGCCGCCTGATGCCCCATTCTGGTTGCCGGCAAGCAAGATGCGCCGACTGCGGGTGTAAACGAATGCTCCATGGCTTGGTCTGTGGAGGCAGGCCACGGTTGTCAGACTCTTCCCATGGTTTACGGTAAAGGTAACCGCAGCTTTATCATAAAGCATTGGGTCACTTGCCAATCCGGGAAGCCGAATTGGAAACTGGTGCAGCCCCATTCAACCTGCGGGCGCCCTATAAATATGTTTGGCATCCCCGTTCTGAACTTGGTTACCGCCGCCATCTATTCGCTGGTGATGGCGGGCATCGACTTTGTCACCATGCGGCGAGTCAGGAGTCAGGAAGATTTTTCTCTCGGCCCTGGTGGTCTCGGCAGCCGACTGACGCTGATCGCCACCACGCCGTTCCATTGGTTTACCTCTCCATGGTTCCAATGGACGCGCGTCTTTTCGTTCGGTGCTTTCTTCTATGACCGCTCAAACCCGACGCCCACGTGGGGCGTGCTTGAGGTCCTTTCGTGGGGCGTGACGGTCGGCAGGTGACTCAACAATCTCGCGCGCGATTACCGAAGTCTATGCCCTGCCCCTTCCACGACCATCAACCCGATCCCTTTCGTGAGCCGCGCCGCGAGGACGGCGTGTTGGTAAACAATTTCCACGGGAACCCGATTCCCATTCTCCTGCGTCATGAGGATGTGCGGAAGGCCGCGCGCGATTGGGAGACTTTCAGTTCCGACGCGCCGTTCAAGATTCCGATTCCGACGGAGGAGGATGTACGCACAGTGCGGCAACTGCCGCTGGAGATCGACCCGCCTGCCCAGCAGGAATACCGGGCGATCGTCGAACCGTTCTTCAGTCGCGCGAAGCTCCCGGAAGTGATCGCGCAGGTCGAAGGACTTGTAGAATCGCTGGTGCAAGCGGCTTTGAACCGTGATCAACTTGAGATTGTCCGCGAGTTTGCCATCCCGCTGCAGTCGCGCGGGCTCGCCTACCTGTTGAACGTCCCGCAGGCCGAGGCGGAGACTTGGATCGGCTGGGGCGTGCACGTCTTTCGCGAAGGTGACGGGTCGTCGAAGGGGGCGGCGATGGAAGCCTATGCCAACAGCTTGCTCGACCGCGGGAAGACTTCCGGCGGTGACGATTTTTTCAGCGCTCTTACCCGCGCCACGTTCCAGGGCCGTCCGCTCACCCGCGAAGAGATGCTGGGGTTCTGCAGCATCGTGTTTGCTGGCGGACGCGACACGATCATCAACTCGATCTCGGGCATCATCGGCCACTTGGCGGAGCAGCCGGCAAATCTCGAATTCCTGCGCGCGGACCCGCGACGCATCGTGGGCGCGAGCGAGGAATTCTTCCGCGTGCTGTCACCTTCGACGCACCTGACCCGCCTGTGCAAGCGCAAGGTCGGCATCCACGGCGTGGAAGTCGAGGCAGGCAAATTCATCTCGCTGAATTTTGCCGCGGCCAATTACGACCCGGAGACGTTTCCGAATCCGGAAAGCGTGCAGCTCGACCGGCGGCCGAATCCGCACGTGGCGTTTGGTTTCGGCCCGCACCTCTGCCTCGGCGCGCCGCATGCCCGGCTGGTCGTGCGGAGCCTGCTCAAGGTCCTGTGTGACCGCGTCGACCGCATCGAGATCATCGCGGCGCAGGACAAATACGAGCATGAGAGCAGCTACCGGCGGCAGTTGGCGTATGAATCGCTCACCGTGAAGATGACTGGCCGCTCCGCGGCGGGCTAGCCGCCCCGAAAACCTTCATTCACCGATTCCGCCATCAATACACACGCGGGATCTGCATGGTGCACGCTGCGCGACCCGTAGTGAAGGCGCACAATGTTCTCGCAGTTCCCCGGTGCACCAACTCTAATCGCGTGCTTTCCAACTCTGCACCGCCCGGGATGGCCGGGCGCTTTCCCACCTGCGCTTGAGTAGCTTCCCTCAAGGAAAAATAACCCTGAAACACATCGCCGCGGAAGCGTGTGTCAGCCGGATGACGGTTTCGCTCGCCCTCCGCGATGACGCGTCGTTGCCTGACGCGACACGCGCCCGAGTCAGGGCTGTCGCGGAGCGGATGGGCTATCGGCCCGATCCCGACATCGCCCGCCTCATGGAAGTGATCCGCGCCAAGAAAAAGCGGATACAGCATAGCAAGATCGCCTACCTCACCGCCTACAAGAACCGGCCCGACTGGAAAGTAGAGCCCACCCAGTGGTTGTATTTTGAAGGGGCGCAACAGCGAGCCCACGAGTGCGGCTATGTCCTGGAGGAGCATTGGCTGCGCGCTCCCGGCATGACGGACCGTCGCCTGAGCGAGATCATTCGCAACCGAGGCATGGACGGCGCAATCGTCGCTCCCCTGCCGGGCCATGAACCGATCTTTGACGGGTTTCGTTGGGAATACGTCTCCGCGGTGGCACTCGGATACTCCCTTTCCCGTCCCGCGCTCAATCGCGCCTGCAATCACCAGCTCCAGTCCATGATGCTGCTGTTCCAAACACTCCTCAAGGACGGCTACGAGCGAATTGGCCTGGCCATGCCGAACGACCAAGACAGCCGCGTCAACCACCACTGGCGCGCCGCCTATCTGACCGGACAGAGCCTATGGACCAACCGGTGTAACCGGCTGGCCCCACTATTGACGGACCGCACTACTGTCCAAAACAGAT